>Ga0182011_10000697_pt1 | contig 29445 bp, 27 predicted proteins | sample 711E1DmetaG_FD_120481 | JGI IMG/M metagenome (GOLD analysis project Ga0182011, IMG submission 120481) | Permafrost microbial communities from Stordalen Mire, Sweden - 711E1D metaG | ecosystem: Environmental > Terrestrial > Soil > Wetlands > Permafrost | place: Sweden: Stordalen | collected...
GGAAATCTCGGTGGCCCCCCGGATGGTCCTGGAGCGCACGCGGCGTACACCCAGCACTGTCCGCGCCTCCTCTTCGAGAGGCCGCGTCACCGTGAGGAGCATGTTTCGAGGCGAAAGATCACCCGCGTGCGCCAGGATGACGATGCGCGGGAAGGAAAGCTCGGGATAGATGTTGCTGGGCAACCGGAAAACCGAAACCAGGCCCGCAACCAGGAGCAAGCCAGTCAGCAGGTAAATAGCACGACTGTTCCGGCGACAGAAGCGGACAACGTTCATGATTTGACCTTGATTTTGGCCTGTGCGGGAAGACCGTAGCCGCCCCCGAGGATTATGGTCTCACCCTCTTGCGCCCCGGAGAGGAGTTCGACTCGGTCTCTTGTTTCGAGCCCCAGTTTTACCGGGACCGCCTCCGCTTTTTCGCCCTGCACGCGGTAAATCTCCGGGTTTCCATCCTGGTCACGGTATACTGCCTCGAGGGGCGCTACCAGCGCGTTGCGATGCGTTTCCAACGGCACCTGAGCGGTGAGAAACATTCCCAGCCTCAGGAGTCCTGCTCCATTGGCCATGCGGATCCGGACCAGGCCCACATTGGTGGCGGGATCAACGGCGGGCGAGATCGCCACCACGTGGCTCTGAAATGTCTTGCCCGGAAATGCCTCGGTGGAGATTTCAAGCGTCTGCCCCAGGCGGATCTTGTCGAGGTAAAGGGCGGGCACATTCCCGAACAACTCCACCTCGGACGTGCTGGCCACTTCAAACACCGGCTGGGCAGCCGTGCCGTCCACCTGCTCGCCCACACTCAGCAAGCGCTTGACAATCATTGCCGTGAGGGGGGAGCGCACTTCCGTCCGCGCGAGGTTCAGCCGGACGAGTGATAGCGCGGCTTCTGCCTGGCTCAGGGCAGCCTTGTTGACGCTGGCTTGGGTACGGGCGTCCTCGACATCTTTCCGCGCGGCAATGCCCCGCTCCAGCAGCCTCTCATTGCGTTGCAAGTTCAGACTTGAATTTTCCAGGTTCGCCTTGGCCTGATCCACCGCCGCTTGGGCCTGCTGAACCTGGTCGCGGAAAGGCCGATCGTCGATCTTCGCCAGCACCTGCCCTTCACGGATGTGGTCACCCTCGGCCACCATCATCCGGGCGACACGGCCGGGGACGAGCGAGCTGACGCGAACGTCCTGATTCGGCAGCGCGGAGACAGTCCCGCTGACGGAAAGTGTTGATTCAATGTCGGAGCGCCCCAGGCGCGTGACAGTTACTTCCGCTACGATGTTCGCTGCGCCTTCTTCTGTACCCTCACCTTCGCCCTCTGGCGATTTCTTGGAGCATGAAGGCAAAAGCAATAGAGCGAGCGCCAAGGGCAGGAAACACAAAATAGCCAGGTCTGGCCTCGTAGCGCGGGCGTCTCGCCCGCTGTGGCGGGAGCGTCTCGCTCCCGCATGCCGGAAGCTTAACCGAACGTCGGCAATAGAGGTCCATGGCGACCGCAGGCGAGGTGCAAAGGTGCGCGGGCAGGATGCCCGCGCCACAGCGGGCGAGACGCCCGCGCCACTTCCCGCCGCAGGCTTTTCGCACTTCCACCACGGAAGGGCCGACCCTTGGGTCGGCCCGGCTGGGGCAAGCCCCAGCCCTGCATTCGGGATATAAAGGGCGAAGCTTCTCGCTGGTCCGGCAGTTTTTTCGAAAGGCATCTAATCCACTGCTCCTCCCACCGTTTCTTCCATGCCGGCGTAAAGGTCCTGCAACTGCTCGAGGCTCTGAAGATAACTACTCTCCACACTCTGCACGGCCTGCTGGGCCTCGATGGCCGTCAGGATGCTGGTTTTGCCGGCCCGGTAGCTTTCCTCCGCCAGGTTCTCGAGTTGACGGGCCACGGGGAGCAGCCGGTCGCGATAGAGCTGAACTTGCGTGCGTTGGGCTTCGAGGTCGTAGAAGCCGGCTTCCACGCGGGCGGAAACGGAGCGCTCGGTGGCTGCGGCTTCGGCCTCCAAGACACGCTCATTCGCCAATGATTGCGCGATCTCCCCTTGGTTGCGAGCAAAGAGCGGAAGACCAATGGAGATTTGGCCGCGTGGCCCATAACGGAAATCGTTTGGCGAGTTAAAGTCGACCCCGGCTTCCAAGTTCAAGTCGGGAATCCTCTCGGCCTTGAGCAGGGAGCGATGGCTCTCCTCAACCTTTTTTTCGCCGCCCAGGTGTTGCAAGTCGGGGTTTGATTGGTAGGCGCGGCTGATGAGGTCGTCCAAGCGCGGCGTGGGGGTATTGTCCTCAAGAGTCCCCGCCAACTCCCAGGCTTTTGAGGCGGATTCGTTCAACAGCGCGTTGAGCTGGCTCATCGAAACCTTCTCGCGCTGCCGGGCAACCTGGAGGTCTGCTTCAGCACGGGAAACTTCCAGGCCGGTTTGGATCACCTCGAGCTGCGCAACATCTCCGGTCTTGAAGCGGTCCTCGGCAATCTGCGCCAGGCGCTTTGCAACGCCCACTATGCGCGCCAGCCTTTCGGACTCCGCCCGCGCGTAAGCGACAGCGTAGTAAGCCTCGCGGGTGCTGCGTCGCACCTGGCGGGCCAGGGCGGCGATTTCGAGCTCGGTCAGCGCCCCCTCCTGCTGTGCAACGTCAATCCTTCGTCCACGTTTTCCGCCAATTTCCACAGGTTGGTCGAAAAAAAGGGCTTCGTGCGGCTCATCACGCAAAGCAGCGACGCTTGCGGAGGGATTGGGCCTTTGCCTGGCAATCCGGATCCCTGCCAACCCCACAGCCCGACGTCTGCGTGCAGCGGCAAGGTCGAGGTTTTGCTTGTCCGCAAGGTCGAGAGCTTCCTGTACGGTGAGCCGGGGTGGCTGCTGGGGATACGCTGTTCCAATCCCCAATAGCAAGGCGAAGAACATTTCTGGAAGTTTTTTCGGAATCATTTTCCCATCAGGACTCCACCCTAATCTTCCGGGAGTAAGCGGCCATCCCCGCTGACCTTGACCTCTGACCTCTTTCCATTTTTTCGCAACCCCGCCTCGTAAGCTATTTCTTTTCCTCCACTCACTTTTTCAACTTTTGTAATCTGGCCACTCCCCGCAGCTTTCTTGATGGCTGCTTGGGCAGCGCCGGGGACGCTTTCGAGCGCAACTTCTTCCTCCACCTCAACGACAGCTCCCGAGGCGTCTATTGTAACGTCTTTGCCGTGACCCTTCACTTTCATCTCGACTTCGTAGATTGTCTTGCCGCCTTCGACTTCGCTGGAAAGATGCAGGATGGCGGCGCCCTTGCTCTGTTCCTGAACCGTTCGTCGCACAGCCGCTGGCAAATCTCTCATCGCGACTGCCTTTTCCGAGGCATGGCCAGCGGCGATACCTAGGGTGACCACGAAGATGCTCAGGGTAATCTCATTACAAAGCTTCATTGCTTTGCTCCCTCTGCAAGGCATGTGCACAGCTTTACAGGCGCGTAACATTGCGGGATTGTTCCGTCGTCGAACGGCTACTTGCCAACAACCAGGATGACGAACGACCCGGGTTTCATTCTGCCCCTCCGCTCGCCCGGGGGAGGTGGCTCCATGTCAGCCGCCGCAAGAAAGATATTGTGCGTCTTCTGATCGAGGGCCATGGTGCGCGCGCTGCGTTTCGTCGGGACGTTTTCCACCACTGTGAACTTATCCGGCGAATCTTCATGCACGACGGTGAGAGTGCCTTCGCCATTGGAGGCAAAAGCATAGTTCGTTCCGGGATCGAAACGGTTGGCGTCCACACCCTGGCCGATGGCCGGTGTAGCAACGACTTTTCCGGTGTCCGCATCCACGACGGCCATCATCTGGTTGTGGCATCCGGCAAATAAGCGGCGGTTCTTAAGATCCATTGCCAGACCGGACGGCTCCTCGCAGGGGGCCATCGGCCAGCGGTCCAGCACGGTCAACTTCTGCGCGTCGAATTGGACGAGCTCGGACTTGTCCTCGATGTTGACGTAGATGCTGCCCTTGCCGTCCGCAGCCGCAAATTCCGGCCTCCCGCCAAGCTCGACCGTTCCGGCCGCAGTGCCATCGGCGGCATTGATGGCGGTAGCGTTGTTGCTGCGCCCGTTCATTGTAAAGACGCGCTTGGTGACGCCATCGTAAACGATGGCATCGGGATTCGTTCCGGCGTTCACTGTGCCGAGTGTCTTCAAAGTCTTCAGGTCGAAGATCGTCACATTGTTGGCGCGGCCGTTGCTTGTAAAGCCGCGGCCCAACTCCGGAGCCACCGCGATGCCGTGCACGCCTTGAGTGTCAGGAATATCACCCACGAGGGCATAGCTGTCAACGTCCATTACCTGGACGTGGGTGCCGTGTGAAATGTAGAGGCGGCGCCCCTCGCTGTCGACAGCGAGATAGTCCCAAAAGCCCTCGCCGCCCACAGCAACGGATTTAATGACGTGATAGCCGGACGGGCCTGCTGCCTGGCCAGCCGCACTTGAGATTGTTCCTGTAAAAAGGGCTGCTCCCAGTGCAAGCACGCCGATGCTTGCGAGAAGCGTGATCGCCTTGCGCATGATGATAGACCTCCCGTTCTTGTTAAGGCTTCACTAGGCGCTGTGCGAGCCCGCGCCCTGTACAGCGCCTTATTCATCTAAGACTACGCCGAGATTCTGAAAATAACCTGAAAGTCGAACCTCTAATATTTCGCGTTAGTTTACCGCAAAACTCCTGAAAAGAATTGTGTACGGATGAATTCTCGTGGGGTTGCAGTGGGGCTGGCGCGGCCGGCGCAGACATGGTTATGAAGCTGTGAAATAATCCCTGGATGAGCAAAAGCATTTCACGCAAAGGCGCAAGGTCGTAGAAGGCGCAAAGAAGACAAAGCAGTTGTTCTTTGCGAGTCTTTGCGCCTTGGCGTCTTTGCGTGAGATTGTTTATTTTTTCACAGCTTCTATGTGATGTCTGCGAATCGTCCTGAGCCCCAGGCATAGCCATATTGCCATCAATTCTGGAGCTTCACTCTCTCCGATTCACCGCAGACATGCAAACTACAGCATGTCTGCGCCACCCAACGGCCCAGTCGCCGGTGTCCCTGAAAAGCAGCTTTATGTGATATCATTAGCTTATGGTGGGATAGCGCGTTGCCGAATTCACCGACGAGCGGAGGACATAGATGGCGGCGCAAAAGCACAATGTTGTTTACGTAATCCAGCACGATGACGGCTGGGCTGTGAGGAAGCCGAAGGCTGACCGCGCGAGTGGCGTGTTTGCCACCCAGCAGGAGGCCGTCGACCGTGCGAAGCAGTTAGCTGGCAATGGGACGGTCCATATCCAGGGCAGGCATGGCAAGCTTCGGTCCATCACACCCTTTGAGGAGTAGCCCCGAGTGACCACGGGGGGCTCACCGTCCAGCGGCAGCCAGCTCCCCAAGCCAGTCCCCCCATATTTGTATATGCCTCATGACCGACTCAGCGGTATGTCTGGTACGGGACAGGATTGGACCCTTTCGTATCCACATCACCCTCTTGATCTTCCATCCGGTGTATGTATATTCCGAGCATACCTTTGCCCAAGGTACAGCTTTGCTTGATTTCGTGGCCGACGGCGAGCGGTGACGCCCTCGGGAGGGATAAGCCTGTTTATGCAGCTCCCGCGGTCCCGAGGATATCGCGAGCAGGTGAGGCAGTGCCTGCCGGTCCGTTTGGGATCGCCGAACGCCATCGACCCCGCGTAGACGCTCACGACGTTTCTGGTCTAGGTGCTGACGGCAGGGCGACGGTTTGCACATGCGGCGCCGCTGCGGGGCGCCAAGCGGCCGAGTCCGTACCCCTCCAAAGCTTCCTTGATCTCGTGGAAGTGGCTGCGACTGGTCCCAGCTCGTTTGCAGGCCGGGCTGATGTTCTGAAATTCCTCGGGCAGGGCTAGTATCCCCAGCCGGGCCTTGATAAGCTTCTCGCGAGTGTTCATAGTGCGTTTCCCTTGCGGTAAGAATTGGGTCCGCGGGAAAACCCCAAATCCCAGAATCGGAGACCCTGTCAGCGCCCGCCCGGTGGGTGAGGGCCACGGTCGGGCTACACCCTCCCTCCGCGCTTATCCACCCTGATGCATTCCAGTGCAAACTGTCCGGGGGATCTCTAACTAAGTTCACATCTCTCTTCCAAATCGACAAGAATTGTGATTCCATACCATCCAATGGCACGCGCCCCATTTCTTTCGCCGACTGTGTTTGTGGGTTGTCCCTATTCCCCGCCATTTGATCTCCAGGCGTTCCGCAAGACATTGGAAAGACTTCCGATTGCATGGTACTACGCTGACACGCGCCTCAGGAGCAAGCACTTCCTCTCGAACTTGACTACTTATATCCGAGCAGTTGATTACTGCATTTTTGACTTATCATTTTGGAACCCAAACGTCTCACTTGAATTGGGTCTGGCCGAAGGGCTTGGCAAAAGGTATTACATATTAGTCAATCAGAAACAGTCCAAGGACGTCCCCTCCGACATTAAGGGGATTCAGAGAATTGAGTACTCATCAATTGAATCTCGTGAAACTGATGGGCTGCTTCCGAGTATTGCACGGTATTTAGTCCGGGGCCAAACACACCCCAGGCACATTTGGGACAACCTGTCGAGTACCAATAGGGACAAGGAGTTTTATTTGTCTTTGGCCATCCTTGCCCATTTTAGAGACAACAAGAGGCTTTCATATGGGGATATTGCGCGGCTCTCCAAGGGCTTGTATTTGAGAAAGGATGCGCAGGATGAAGTCCTTGGCATCTTGGAAGAGCAGAAGCTCGTTTCGGCCATTGGCTCGAGGCTAGGAGCCAAGTTGGCAAAACGAATCTATCCGAGAGTACTGGAATTGGCGTGAGAATTGAGGTCAGCCGCTCTTTCTCCCTTCTGCTCTTTGCTCTTCCATGGCTTCACAAGACCTTCCACGCTCCAGAGCCGATCTGTCATCCCCCCACCCATAGTCGGACTCACCCAGGGCACCCGGTGAATCTCATTATCGGTCGCGACGTCCTCAATGAGCGGTCTGGGAGGGTCATTGCAGTTGCCCTGACGAGTCAACCGCAGCGTGCTGGCTTGCCTTTGACACTGGAACTTCACTCCAATCCAGCCCTTCACTTTGCTACCAGTCTCTGCCAGTAGTCCTCGAATTCTCTCAATCTCAGCAGCCTGGCAAGGGCCGCGATCAGGACCAAACCTACTGAGCTAACGATCGCCAGGACGAGAAGGGCTTGCAGGGTTGTTTGCCAGCCCAAGCGCGATCCCAACCAATTACTCAGCTTAAAGCACGCGACTCCTGCAAGCGCTGAGGCCACGCAGATCTTGAGCAGGAAGATCAAGAACGCGCCAACCTCGGGATTGCGGATGCGGCGATTCAAGAGCAGAAACAGAATCACCGTGCAGGTGGTGATGCCGAGGGAACTCGCCAAGGCAAGCCCGAGGTGCTGAAAGTGGCGGACCAGCAACCAGTAAAGGGGAAGACTGAGAAAAGTGAGCCCGGTTCCCACTACGGCAGGGGTAATGGTGTCGCGAGCTGCGTAGAAAGCGCGCGCGAGAATATTCTGAAGCGCCCAGGCAACCATGCCGATGGAGAAGACCCGGAGAGTTGCGGAGGTGGCTTGGAAATCCGCACCGTGCAGACGAGTATGGGAGAAGACGAAGTACACGAGGGGAGTGCTCTGGGCGATGGTCAAGGCTGAAATTGGAACGAGCAGGAGAAGCAACCCTTTCATGGTGACGTTAAGCATGCGGTTGAGCTCGTCGAGTTTCCCCTCCGAATAGAGCTGTGCCATGAAGGGAAACGACGCCACCCCTACCGACATCCCCACCACGCCCAGGGGGACCCGCATCAGGGTTTTCGCGTAGGTCAGCCAGGTGATGGACGCCGGGACCAGATAAGAGCCAAACCAGCGGATAATCCAGTCATCCGTGGCGGGGAGCGAGAGCGCCAGCATAATAGGGATGGAGAGCTTGATGAACCAGCGGAATCCAGGGTGCCGGATATCCAGGTTGGGGGTGAAACGCGCCCCGGCTTGGCGCGCTCCGTAAATCTGCAGGAGTAAGTTCCCACACAACGCACCACCCAGCACCCCCACCGCAAAACCTGTGATGCCGATGCGCGAAGAAAGCAACACTCCCCCGAGAATGACCCCGAGGTTGTAGACCACCCCCGCGAGGGAGGGGATGATGAATTGCGCCTTGGCATACTGAACTGCGGTCAGAATGCTTCCGAGGTAGAAAAAAATCTGTGCGGGCAACATAAGCCGGGTCAAGAAAACGGCCCGCGCCTTGGCCGCGGGGCCAAAACCCGGGGCGATTGCCCCAACCAGTTGGGGAGCAAAGACCTCGCCGATCCCCACCAAGGCAACGAGCGCCAGGCCCATCACCGTGACGACGGTTGAGAATGCGTACCAGCCCTCCTCCTCCTGCTTTTCTGCCAGGTAGTGCGAGAAGACGGGAATGAAGGTCACACTCAGAGCGCCGGCGGCCACCAGATAATTCAGAAAGTCCGGCAAGGTGAAGGCCGCGTAGTAGGTGTCAGTGATGGAGTTCGAACCGACCTGGTGGGCCACCGTCCACTCACGAAAAAAACCCAACAGGCGGCTCAGCAACACTCCCGCCATCACGATTCCGGAGGCTTTGGCAATTCGGCCCGTCAAATTTGAAGAGGGCATTTGAAGACGCTATCTTTCGGGATAGGGAAAGCGCTTGCTGCAATTCCTACAGCGGGCCATCCTTGGTCGGAACAGGATTCGTTCCAGGATGGTGCGCCGAGAACGGCGGAATACTATGCTGCCGCAAACCGGACAGCGGCTCAATCCCCGGTTCGAGTAATCTGCGGCCGTTTCTTGCTTGTCAACTTTCGGCAGGGAGATCTCTGCGGCCGTTCTTGAAGCCATTCCTTCCTCCCCCATGTGGCTTACGGTTGCCCCCAACTCCCCCGCCTTCACTGAGTCAGATGGTTCATCATGATCTCTGGGATAGGGGAAGCGCATCCCGCACATCTCACAACGCGCCATCGGTGGGCGCGACTGGAGCCGTTCCAGCTTGGTGCGCCTGCTACGGTGGCATTTCATGCTGCCGCAAGCCGGACAGGCGTGCAGTTCACGGTCCGAGGAATCGGCGGCGACTTGATCTTCTTTCGGCTCGGAGCGCGCTTCGGCCGTTCCTATAGCCCTTCTTTCCTCCGCAAGCCAGGGCGCGCCGGCCAGCTCGTTCCCCCCTTGTGATAAGTCACGGGATTTTCCACGATGTCTGGGTAAATAGCGGGCCGCGCGACAACGCGGGCAGCGGTGCAGCCGATATCCAAAAGCCCACACGAGTTTGTACATAGTCCCGTGCCTGACGGGATCTGTCCTCGTCTCGCCGCATTTTGGGCATGGTGAAGTCACGACGTGTACTCCTGATCCATAACATTAACAGACGTCAACAGACCCCGCAACAATTCAGGCTCGACTTGGTTTTGAACACGGAAATCACCTTGCATTTTAACCCAAAATCTGTTTGAAATGCTGGGACGTGGAGCGGCGGGGAAGAGACGCTGCCAGAACGACAAGAAGTCTTTGTCTGCGGGAGGACTTATGCGAAAGTTCGTGGGGCTGCTTTTCATCCTCGTAAGCTATGTTTCCATAGCCCAAGCTCAGGCGCCGGCACAACCAAAAGACTACACGGCGCATGTAGTTGGCTATGCGCACATGGATATGGCTTGGCTTTGGCGCTGGGAGGAATCCATCCACGACATCATGTACAACACCTTCAGTAATCAACTCAAACTGATGGACCAATTCCCGGATTACACGTATGCGCAAGACCAGGCGGTCGTACTCGATATGATGGAGCACTACTACCCTGACATTTTCAAGGGAATTGTCCAGAAGGCCAAAACCGGCAATTTCATTCCAGTCAGTTCCGGTTGGGTTCAGATGGACGAGAACGTGGTGGATGGCGAGTCGCTGGTACGCCAGTTCCTCTACGGCCAGAAATTCAGTAAGGAAAAATTCGGCCACTACATTCGGGTTGCATGGCAGCCGGACGTCTTTGGCCATCCTTATTCGATGCCGCAGATCGCGCGCAAGGCCGGTATCGAGTTGTACCTTTTCAACCGGCCTCATGATGCGTCCCGGCCGCCCATTATATGGTGGCAGGGGTTGGACGGGAGCCGGGTGTTGGGTTACACCACGCCAGGCGAGTACACGCAGCCCATGGACCATGAGCACACCACAGTGCTGGGCATGAAGAACGCGGACCGGGCAGGGGTCAAGAACATTCTGGTGCTCTACGGCATGGGGGATCATGGCGGCGGTCCCAACCCCGAAGACGTTGCGGGCATCGCTAAGTTGAACGCTTCGCCCAGTGATGTGCGGGTGAGGACCACCAACGTCGCGGACTACATTGATCTTCTGTTGACTGAGAAGAAGGATTTCCCGGTCGTGGATCGAGAACTGAATTTTGTTTTTCCAGGCTGTTATACAACCCAAGTGGATATGAAGCGCCATAATCGCCAGACCGAGCAGCTCCTTCTCAACGCCGAGAAGATGTCGGAGCTGGCGGTGTTCTTTGGCTATCGGGACTACTACCCCAATCGCGACATTACGGAGGCTTGGAAGATAGCCCTGCTGGACCAGGCTCACGATCTGGCCGCGGGCTCCGGCATCGGTCCGATTTATGCCGACGCCGGCCGCCAATACCAGGAAATTTTTGAGCGCGGTCAACGGGCCTTGAACTTTTCCCTCCAGAACCTCGGCCTCCAGTTAGACACCCGGGGCGAGGGGGTGCCAGTGGTCGTCTATAACCCTCAGTCTTGGGACCGCAGTGACTTGGTCATCGCTGAGGTGTCTGCCTTCTCGCTGCCTATACGTCCGGGCTTGATCAGCATGTTGGCTGTTCACGGTGAAGAAGCGGTTCCGGTGCAGGTGCTGAAGCCGCCGACCCGAGTGGGATCTCGGGAAACGGCTACGGTGGCTTTTGTCGCGCAGAAGGTTCCGCAGATGGGCTTGAAACTCTATCGACTCGTTCCGCAGACCAGCAGTCGCAAATTCACTGCGGCTCCTCTCCAAGTGGGCGAGAAGCCTCGGCCGTACCTCGAGAATGAGTTTCTCCGAGTCGAGCTCAATCCCGAGACGGGTTACATTGCCCGGCTTTACGACAAGGAGAATAAGCGTGAATCACTTCGCGGCGAAGGCAATTTCCTCGTGGCGCTGGAAGACACGGAAGAGCAAGCCAGGGCGACCTCCCGCGAGTACGCGGGGCCTGCCTGGGACATTGGACTAACCGGGAAGAAGTGGGACATCGGCAAAGCGGCCAGGATTGAGGTATTCGAGCAAGGGCCCGCACGTGCCACACTCCGGGTGGTCCACCGATTCAGGGACTCAGAATTCATTCAGGATATCAGTCTGATCGCAGGTGTGCCGCGCGTGGATGTGGAAATATCCACGGACTGGCGCGAGCGCAGTACCTTCCTGAAGGCAGGCTTCCCGGTAAGCATTTCATCCACCAAGGTGGCGGCTGAGATTCCTTATGGCGTCATCGAACGCGAACAGGCTGGAAATGAAATGGTCATGGGTAAGTGGGTTGACATCTCCGACGCGAGTTACGGAGTAGCAATCCTGAACAATGGCCGTAATGGATTCGATGCCAAGGATAACTTGATCCGTCTCTCGGTGATTCGCGGCCCCACGGCGCCCGACCCGCGGGCCGATGAGGGACAGCACAGCTTTGGCTACTCCATCTATCCCCATCGAGGAGGATGGAAAGACGGCAAAGTCGAGTTCCAGGCCCTGGCCTTCAACTCGCCCTTGTTTGCCCTTCAGGAACCGGTCCATGCGACCCCCCAAATGCACTGGACAGGCGAGAAGGGCGGCTTGCCGGACGCCTACTCGTTTATCAAGACTGAAAGCGACCACGTGGTTCTGTACGCCATGAAGCAGATGGAAGGTTTCTACGACACGGACGCCATCCTGCGGTTTTTCGAATGCGAAGGGCGGGAAGGAGACGTCTCAATTCAACTCCCGCATTCGGTTCGCGTGGAAGAAACAAATCTGCTGGAGGATACGGTCCTGGGTTCGATTGGGGAAGGGCAAACCATCCACTTCCACATGAAACCCTGGGAGATCAAAACATTGCGATTTGCCAGACGCTGATGAAACGGGGTGAGACTTGGTTCTCGCCCCGACCAATCAAGTTACACTCTAACATTTATGTCGCGCACCCATTGGAGCATGGAAGCTTGAATTTCCTGCGCGCGCCTGATAAATTGTATCGTCTCGGAGGCTTAAAATGGCCATTGCGAAAGAGCTCGTGGATATTCTTGTCTGTCCGTTGTGTAAGTTGCCGATTAGACTCACACCCGACGGTCAAGGGCTCAAGTGCGACCAATGCCGGCGCGTCTACCCCATTAAGGAAGACATCCCGGTAATGCTTATCGATGAAGCGAAGATCGAAGCGGAGTGAAGCCAGCGAGGCGCCCCCCCTGGGTTTAAATGTTATGACGCCGGCTTCCCTCCTCCCCGACCTTCCCGCCCATTCCCGAATTCTGGTCATCCGGCTGCGCTCGATTGGTGACATCGTTCTTCTAACGCCTGCCTTACATCTGCTTAAAGCCTGGCGGCCTGACCTGTTCGCCTCCGTGTTTGTCGAGCCGCGCTTTCGGGAACTTCTGGAAGGCAATCCGGACGTAGACGAGGTTCTCTCCCCTGGCGAAGGTTCCGTCAAAGCAGCCTCTCACCTTATCGCGGCGCTGGGGCTCCGCCGGAAACAATTTGCGGTATGTATTAACCTCCATGGCGGCCCCACCAGCAGGTTCCTGACCAGGATGTGCGGAGCCCGCATTAAGGTCGGCTTTGAGCACTTCCGCTCGCCGGGTCACTATCAAATCATAGTCCCCGACGCCCGCATCATCCTGGGTCAGCCCACTATTCACACCGCCGAACATCAAGCTTGTGCATTCTTTTGGCTCGGTTTGCCCCGCCAGGAAATCCCCCGCGCCCGGATCTTTGTGAGCGCCGAGCACAAAGCATGGTGGGAACACAGGCGCGCCGGGCTTGGTCTCGCACCTGGCGATGGATACGTCATGATTCACCCCACAGCGCTTTATGCGACCAAGCAATGGGCAGCGGAAAAGTTTGCACAACTCGCCGCCGCCCTGGAGCGAGAAATGGGCCTCCAGACCGTTTTTTCTTGTGGCCCTGGTGAAGGCGCAATCCTGGACGCTATCCAGAATGCTTCAGGTCCTCCCATCAGGCGGCTGGAAGGCATGCGCCTGGGTGAATTCGCTGCTGCCTTGGCTGACACGCGTCTATTCGTTGGGAATGACAGCGGACCCGCGCATATGGCCGCGGCCCTTTCGCGGCCCCTGGTAGTTATATTCGGTTCCTCGAGTTCGACCATTTGGGGACCTTGGCCGCGAAACACCTTAAATCCTCCGGCGCAGGTGGTTCAGAACTTTTATGAATGTAACCCTTGCCCCAGCGACCAGTGCTACCGCTTTGATCGCCCGGAGTGTATCCTTTCAGTAAGTCTTGAGCAGGTCAAGTCAGCCGTGGAGACCGTGCTGGCCCAGTCACCAGGGGCCGGTACGGAATAGTGAATAGTAAATTGTGAATGGTGAATTCTAAATTAAATACAGCAATCAGTGCCCCTGGGCGGGACGCACAAAGCAAAGGCCGCGTCCGCAATTTACCATTTACTATTCACTATTTATAATTCTGCTTGTGACTCGTCACCAGGCAAACGCCGTCTTCAGCTTAGAGGCACTATGAACAAAAAGCAAATCCGCCTTTCGCGCATTGTCCGAGGATTCCAGGGGCGAAGGGTCGCCGTCCTGGGCGATTACATTCTGGACGAACTCCTGCGCGGGGAAGCCACCCGAATCTCTCCGGAAGCGCCAGTGCCTGTGGTTCTTATTCAGGATCACAATACCGTGACAGATTATCCGGGGGGCGCAGGAAACGTGGCAGCTAATATCGCCTCACTGGGCGGCAGGCCAATTCCCTACGGGGTCGTCGGCAACGATCATAGTGGCAAGCGCTTGCGGGCGCTGCTTAAGAGTCGAGACATCCCGACCCGCGCCCTCTTTTCCGAACGCCAGCGGGTGACACCGCACAAAGTCCGCATCTCTGCCATTCAGCATCAGCTCCTGCGTCTGGACTTCGAGAGGCCGGAGGCCATAACACGGAAGACTGCGGACAAGCTCGCCCGCAATTTCGCGTTGGAGGCGGGACGGCTGGACGCGCTGATTATTTCTGATTATCGTAAAGGAACAGTAACAGCCGAACTCTGCAACCAGGTGAAAGTCCTGGCTCGTCAGCGCCGCATACCGGTGTTTGTGGACCCCAAACCCGAGCACCCTGAGATTTGCCGCCACGCCACCGTGGTCACGCCAAATCTGCACGAGGCGGAACTCTTGGCCCACGCGCCGCTACGCAACCGACACGACCTGGAAATTGGTGGGCAACGCTTGCGCACAGAACTCGACTGCTCCTGCCTACTCATTACTCGAGGCAGCGAGGGAATGATGCTCTTCGAACCGAATAAGGAAGTACAGGAAATCAAGAGTTTGCCTCGGCCTGTCTACGATGTAACGGGTGCGGGTGATACCGTCCTCGCCACCCTGGCGCTGGCCTTCATTTCCGGAGCCTCCGTGAGAGAAGCTGTAGAACTGGCCAACCTTGCCGCCGGCCGCGTCGTGCTGAAATTCGGCACGGCTCAGATCACTCAAGAAGAACTGCTCAGGGCGGTAGCCGAAGAACAATGACGAGTGACAAACAGAATTATGAATAGTGAATGGCGCATGGTGAATTGCGGACGCACACCCTGCTTTGCGCGCCGCCCTCAGCTCCTCTGGCCGCTGAACTTCCTCAACTTGGAATTCACGATTCATAATTTACTATTCACTATTCAGAAAACTGAATAGGACAGGCCTTTCGTCTTGCGGTCCACGACAATGTCGATGGGCGGATCAACGTTGTTGACCCTTATGGTGACGATGACAAGAAACGACCCCTTGGAACTCGTGCCCAGAATCCGAAATTCGCGGATCTTACCGTAGTCTCCCTGTACCCCCCAATCGTGTAGAAAATCCTGGAAAGAATAGGAGGAGCTCGGCTGCCAAAGCTGGTAGGCCTCCTGGAACTTTCCTTGCTCGAGGGTTGTTAGGAAGCGTGTCACCGCGCGCTCCTCGGGATAATTCCGAAAACAAAAGTAAAGAACTTCGGCAATCAGAAAAATCGAGATGCCAAGGACTATATACCTCCAGATATGGAGGTGAGGTTTGGGAGGTGGTGCATCCAACAGCGTCATGGCTTTTGCCCCCTTCGCCTCTATTGTATTCGATACCGGGGAATTCTGAAGAGAAGTTTCAACGGGCGCCAGAGATGGACCTCGCGGACCTTCCCCCGCAGAACCGCGACAGGTCAAAGCGTGCGTCGGAAAAGCCAGGTGGCCAGGAGCATTGAAATAACGGCGAATAGGGCGAGAAATGTCAGGTCACCCGCGATTGCGACCAGGGGGGTATTCTTGAGCAGCAGGGCCTTGAATGCGTGCACGGCGTAGGTGAAAGGATCTACGTTGGCCATGATTTTCATCCACTTGGGAAAACCATTAATGGGGTAGACAGCTCCGCTGGGGAAATACAGCAGGGTGTTGAGTACGCCGAAAATCGACCGAGGGACCAAGGGATCGCTCACCCTCACCATGAAAAGGAACATCATGCTGATCAAGGCGGTACCCGTAATCGCGATTACCAGAAAGAGCTTCAGCAGGCGAATGGGGTCCAAGGGGTGAGGGATCCCCGCGATAATCGATCCCAGCGTGGTCAGGACAAATCCTGATAAGGTGGCCTTGATGCTCCCTGATAAGATGAAGCCCAGAATCAATTCAGATTTGGTGATCGGAGTCAGAAGATACCCCTCATGGAGCCCGCGCGCTTTATCATCAATGTAGATGATCCCGCCGCCGATCATCGCCGAAATATAAATCGCCAGGACAATCGTGCCGGACAGCAGGTATTGAATGTAGGGAACGTAAGGGTAAAGTTCCACCACGGAAAGCGTGATTCCACTGGGCACGCGTGGGCTCAGGCCGCGCTGATTGTAGGCGCCGAGTAAATCGGAGAAGGCTCCTTCCAGGGCCCCGACGGCGAAATTATCTGTGTTGTCTTCAATGAGCGCCACCTGCGGCGCGTCCTGCGCCAGAAAACGCCGGGAGAACTCAGGCGGGATGTTGAGGACCGCGTTGATCCTTCCCTCCCGCAGGTCGGTGTTGGCCTTCGTGAGGTCCGTATAGTCGACCGTCGTGAAGGTTCGCACATTGGCGGCCATGGCGCCAAACATCTCCCGCAACTTCACCGTGGGAATGCCGCGATCCTGATCCACGATTCCCACTCGCAATTCTCTGATTTTTCCACCGAAGGCATAACCCAGCACTACCAACTGCACCAGGGGAAGAAACATGGAAACCACAATCAAAGTGGGGCTTCGCATGAACTTGCGCATGTCGCGTTCGACGATGGCCAGAATACGATTCATAGATTTCCGTCCTTAGCGTGTGAAACCCGTTGAACGGATGAGGCTCGCATCGAAGCCGGGCGCCTCCTGCAAAGCATCGCGCAATTGCCTGCCGGTGTAATGCATGAAGACGTCATCCAGGGTGGTGCTCTGCACTGAAAGCGATGTGATTTCCAAATTCGCCAGATGCGTTGCTTCCATCAACGCCACGGTCGTCCTAGGCCCGTTGTTGGAGCCGATGCGGTAAACATGATCTTCTGCCTTCACGCTTTGCACGTCCGGAAGATTCCTGAGGGTTTCAGACCATCCCTCGGGAACTCTTGAAAAGCTGATTTCCAGAATATCGTTTCCCGGAATGGATGCCTTGAGCTTCAGCGGCGAGTCAAGCGCCACAAGCTTGCCGTGGTCCACAATCGCGATGCGGTCACAAAGCTTGTCGGCCTCGTCCATGTAATGCGTGGTCAGCAGGATCGTGAGGTCACGGCCCTCCTTGAGTTTCATCAGCATTGCCCAAACGCCGATACGTGAAGCGGGGTCGAGGCCTGTGGTCGGTTCGTCGAGAAAGAAAATGTTGGGCTCGTGGACCAGCCCCCGCGCGATTTCCAGCCTCCGCCGCATACCACCGGAAAAGTTCTTGACGGGTTTGTCAGCCCATTGCTGCAAGTCAACGGCTTCGAGCAGTTCCTTCACCACGCGCCGGCGTCGCTCCCGCGGAACTCCGTAAAGCCTGGCAAAGATGTTCATGTTCTCGTTCGCGGAAAGGTCCTGGTCTGAAGTCATGGCTTGGGGGATGACTCCAATCGACCTGCGCACTTCATTAGGTGAACGCACCACATCAAAGCCATTAATGCGCGCTGTGCCGGAGGTGGGAGGAATCAGCGTGGTGAGCATGCGAATCAGAGTTGACTTTCCCGCGCCGTTAGGACCGAGCAAACCAAAAATTTCCCCCTCTTGTACGGCGAAGCTCAAGCTGTCAACTGCGCAAAACGCGCCAAAACACTTCCTGATTTCCAGAACTTCAACCGCGGGCACGAGTCTGTTCTCCTTCTTGTTCTTCCGCTAACTTATTCCTGGACTTTCCGGCGTTAAACAGTGGTCAGTGGTCAGTTGTCCGTTGTCTGTGGTCAGTTGAAAAAGACGGCAGGCGAGCAATTTTAGATTCTGAAGTCTGCCGTCAGTAGTCCATCATCAGTGGTCAGTTGAAAGAACGGCAAACCGGCAATTTTGAACCCTTAATGTGGAATGTTGAATTTGAGATCTTGAATCGCTCTCCCCCGCTCCCCCACCAGCTACTGCCTTCTGCCTTTTGCATTCTGCCTGCTGCCTGCTTTCACTTGGCCTCCGGCATCGGGACATTCACGTAGGCCGTCAAGCCCGGCCAGAGGCTGCGGTCGCTGTTATCTACCCGCAAACGGAATTCAAACGTCTTAATGTCGCGCTTGGCCCGGCTGACATCACGTTGCGTGGCATAGTCAGCGTCTACGCCCCGATAGAAAACTGTCCCTTCTCGCTCGGCCCCTGAAGGCAACCGCACAATCATCTTCTCTCCCAAATGAACGCGGTCAATATACGTCTCTTCAACATCAACCCGCACCCAGAGATCGTCGGGATTGATGATTTCCAGGATAGGCTGGGCGATGTTCACCACCTCTCCCTGGCGAGCCGGCAGGGTGGCGACGAAGCCCGGTATGGGAGCGCGGATTTCCGTGTAATTGAGACGGACTTGAGCTTTCGACTGCTGCGCCCCTGCTGCCGCCAACTGCCGCCGCATCGAAAGGAGTTCATCTCGCCGCACCGTGATCTGGTCTACATTGGAACGGGCCAGGGCTACGGCGGCGCGCTGCATTTCCACTTGCTTGCGGAAAGATTCCACATGGGCCTTCTGTGCGTCATAGGTCGCCCGCGCCTGGTCGAGGGATTGGGCTGAGACAATGCTCTGCTTGAAAAGTCCCTCGGTTCGTCCCAGGTTGACCCGGTCCAGTTGCAGGTCTGCTTCTGCCTCAGCTTGCTGGGCCTGCATCGAAGCCAGCGCTGCCTCTGCCTGCCGGATCTGATCCCGGGTTTGCTTTTCCTGAAATTGAAGCGCCGCTTCCGCTTGTTGAACCTGAGCCGCCGTGCCCTGCTCCGAATGCGCATAGAAGGACTTATCGGCGCGCAATTCCTCCGGTTCAATGACTGCCACAAGCTGCCCGGCCTGGACCGTGTCGCCCTCTTTAACCAGAAGTTGTCCCAGTTGACCTTGAAGCTGCGCGCTAACGATGACGTCGTTGGTGGTGACGATACCCGTAATGACCATACTGTCCGGCTTAGTCGTAGCTGTGTAATAGGCCACGCTGCCAGCCAGCACCAGCAGAATGAGCGCCAGAATTGGTATTTTGCGCTTCATTGTACCTCGCTTTCCGGATTCTTGAACAGCGCGTAACGGACGAACTTCAGCACTTCTTCCTTTCGCCGTGCCAGATTGGCTTTGGCATACGCATCTATGCCGCTGACCGCCCGCAACACGGGCGCGGAACTGAAATAGAACACAATCAGAGAAACCAGCGAAATAGCAGCGTGATTGATGTCCATACGCCGGAACTCGCCAGTCCGCATTCCTCGCTCAATGACCTTGAGAAGTGCTTTCAACCGCGGCAGACCATGCTCCCGCGCCACTCGCACCCAGGTTTTCTCATCCGCCATCTGCATCCGTTGGAACAAGGGGCCGTGGTGGCGGTGGGCTCCAATGAAATCGAAATGGAGATTGATATAGCGTAGCAAGAGCGATCGGGCCGAACCCTCTGAAGAAAGCACTTCCAATGCTTGACGGTTAAAGTCCGCCAGGTAGCCTTCCAGGACTGCTCGGTATAGCCCGTCTTTGCTTCGAAAGTAGTAGTAAAGTAGCGCCTTGTTGACGCCTGCCGCAGCGGCAATGGCTTCCGTGCGGGCGCCTTCCAGTCCTTCATCCCCGAAGATACGCTCCGCGGCCTCCAATATCACTTCACGGGTCTCCGCGCTGTTGTGATGGCGCGAGTTGCGTGTTGCGAGCCTGTGTGAACTCTGCTTTGGCATTTAACTAACCAGATAGTTAAATTACAATATTGCCCTGCGGGTGTCAAGCGGGCTCATGCGGTAGTGCTGGTGTCATTTGGAATGGGGATCCCCTCGAGCCTCCGGTCATTCCCGCGAAAGCGGGAATCCAGTCCGACGACAGTATATTTCCGAAGGTTTGCGGCGTGGATTCCCGCTTTCGCGGGAATGACTAGGTCTCGCAAATGGCACCAATACCCACGTCGTAGGTGGTAGGTAGCATGTGGGGATGGATATTTGTCTCCTCCACTATCTACCACCTACCGGCCACGGGCTACGGACAAGCCGCACCCTGCTTCTGCGGCGTGTACTCGTAACGCGTGCGTGCTTTGTCGCGGTGGCGTTCGAGGGCCAAATCGATGAGGCGGTCAAGCAGCTCTGAATAGGAGACGCCACTGGCTTCCCAAAGTTTCGGGTACATACTGATAGGAGTGAATCCGGGGATGGTATTGATTTCCAGCACGAGGATTTTTCCGCTCTTCCGGTCCAGCAGGAAGTCCACGCGGCCCATGCCTGCGCAGTCGATGGCTTTGAAGGCCCGGACGGCCAACTCCTGGACTCGTTTGCTCTGGCGGGCGCTGAGGCGGGCGGGGATCACGATTTCCGAGCCTTCCTTAATATACTTCGCCTCGTAGTCGTAGAACTCGTTGACGGGGATAATTTCTCCAGGGATGGAAGCTTCCGGGCTATCGTTTCCCAACACCGCGCACTCGAGCTCCCGCGCGTCGACGGCCTTCTCCACAAGAATCTTGCGGTCGTATTGCGCGGCCAGATCCATGGCGGCTTGAAGTCCCAGCGGCTTACGCACCTTGCTGATGCCCACGGATGACCCCAAGTTGGCAGGCTTGACGAAAAGCGGGTAGCGCAGCCGTTTCTCGATCCTCTTCCGAACCCCCGCGGGGTCCTGCTCCCAGTCCCTCCGCAGCACCAGTTCCCAGGGAACGACGGGCAGACCGGCATCACGGAAGAGCCGCTTCATTACGTCTTTATCCATGCCTGCGGAAGAAGCCAGGACTCCCGCGCCCACGTAAGGAACGTCCGCGAGCTCGAGTAATCCCTGGATGGTTCCGTCCTCCCCAAATGTGCCGTGGAGCACGGGGAATATGACGTCCACTTCCGGGCGAGTATGTAGCGCCCGGGATGACTTGGCCAGGGGAAGAAGTTTCGGGCTGGTCGGATCAACCGACGGCGTGACGGCCCTGCCTTCCTCGAGCACGATCTGTAAGGGCGCGGTCCACTGCGCCGCATCATCCCTCGCCGCCTCGGGCAAGAGTGCGAACGCTCCGGACCCAACCCGCCATCGGCCTTGGCGCGTGATGCCCACCGGCACCACTTCATACTTCGCCGGGTCAAGCGCCCTTATCACCGAAGCGGCGGAAGTCAGTGAGACTTCGTGCTCACCCGAGCGTCCGCCAAAAAGAACTCCCAACCGGATTTTCTTTGTCACAAGATCTTCTTTCCCAGCGCGGAGCTGACCAGTCCGACGCCCAGTATCGCCGTTTTATTCATGACATCAAGGATAGGATTAATCTCCACCAGTTCGAAAGCGACCATTTTCCTGCTGTCTGAGACCATTTCCATGGCCAGATGAGCTTCGCGGTAGGTGATGCCGCCACGCACGGGCGTGCCGACGCCCGGCGCCTCATCCGGGTCTACCACGTCCACGTCGAAGGAGACGACGAAACCTGCGGTCCCATCACCGGCGAGTGCAATGCTCTTCTCCATGACCGAACGCATCCCCAGTTCGTCGATGGCTCGCATCGTGAACACGTTGATGCCCGACTTTTTCACATAGCGCCGCTCGCGGCTGTCCAGAGCGCGCGCCCCAATGAGGACGCACCGTTGGGGCGGGATTTTAGGAGAGTAGCCGAAGATCTTAGTAAGCGACTCCGGACCATGACCCAAGCTTGCAGCGAGCGGCATGCCGTGAACATTGCCGCTGGGGCTGCTTTCCGGCGTGTTCATGTCGGCGTGCGCGTCAATCCAAAGGCAACCGATGGACTGCTTTCGGCGCTGGTAAAAGTTGGAAACCCCCGCCTGCGTGCCGACGGCTACGGAATGGTCGCCGCCCAGTGAGAGAGGGAAATAACCTGCCTCCAGGGTCTGGTAAACACGCTGCGCCACTTCCTGCGATGTCTCGGCAATTTCCTTCAAGTACTTTGCTCGCCGGTCACCGAAGTGCTGCTCCTCCGGCAACCTGACGTGGACGTTTCCGGCGTCCTCCACCTGATGGCCCAGGTTTTTCAGCGCCTGGTTAAGTCCCGCGGCGCGCACCGCCGAGGGGCCCATATCCACTCCCCGGCGTTCCTGCCCCAGGTCGAGCGGAACGCCCAAAATGCGAATCTTCACAGTCCTGTCCCCCGGAACCGAATGTGCAACAAAAACCTCCCAATCCATATCATAACTGCAGATACATGCCGGCGGGCATGTTGGCCTTCCAGAAGTCCATCGGCTTTCCGAGGATTAAGTAATCGATGCCCAGGTGCCTGGCATACGCGGCCATCGCCAGACCAAACGGGCCCGCCCCGATAATAAGCAGTTTGACTCTTCTCTCCGTGCCTGCAGAACGTCGATCCACTTCCATCGCCTTTCCTGACACCTGAATATGGCTGACCATGGATAAGGCATAATTTGGACGAGGTGAGTTCGTTATAGACGAACTTTCTGCTTCAAATCCAGCGCGGCTTGCGTCACATGCTCCGGCCTGCCGAGATCACGCCAATCATACTCATCGGCCCGAAAGGCGAGGATTCTTTCTCTCTGGGCCGCGAGACGCAAATAGCAGGTGATGATGGAGAAAGCGCCTTCTTCAGTCATCGTCGCCAAGAGACGAGGAGAAATAACGTGGATGCCGGAAAAAGCCAGCGCCTGCGCCTGCGATGAAGGCCGGACACATTCATCTTTTGCATGGCGTCCGAATCGCCGGCCGCAAAGCTGGAGCTGCTCGTCGAAGAGCAGGTAACGGACGGTCTCCCGGTCCTGCACCGCCAGAGTGGCGAGAGCCTTATTTTCAGTATGAAATTGCGCCATGCGGCGGAGATCAATGGTGCTGATGACGTCGACATTGTGCAAAATGAACGGCTCTTCAAGACGCCTGGAATCCTCGAGAAAGAAATAGCCGGCCTTTTTCAGGCCGCCGCCGGTGTCGAGGAAAACCTCCTCGCGAGAGACTTCGATACGCATGCCGAAGTTGTCGTGTGTCTTCAGATAGTCGAGAATCATGTCGGCAAAGTGATGCACATTGATGATCACCTCGCGAATCCCAAAGGAGCGCAGGCGAGAAAGTACGATCTCGAGCAGCGTGCGGCCGGCGATTTCCACCAGCGCCTTGGGACGATCGTCGGTGAGTGGCCGCAAGCGCGTACCAGGGCCGGCGGCCAAAATCATCGCTTTCATTTGCCCGGGTTCTCCAACACGAGATGCCGCACCACCGCCTTTACCCCGTTCCTACGCAAATGGTTCGCCAATTGCTCCGCCAGATATACCGAGCGATGCTGGCCGCCGGTGCACCCGAACGACACCATCAAGTTCTTGAAACCGCGACGCTGATAATTGCTCACGCTGGCATCCACCAGCGACGTGGCGCTGGCGAGATACTGTTGCACGCTCTCTTGCTGATTGAGGTAATCGATCACCGGAGCGTCCTCGCCCGTTAAAGCGCTGAAGCGCGCTTCGCGTCCAGGATTTGGGAGGCTGCGGGCATCAAAAATAAATCCGCCTCCATGCCCGGTCTCGTCTTTCGGCAGGCCCCGATGAAATGAAAAACTGAAAATCCGCACGGTCAGAATTTCTACCTCGGAACTAAGGCCCTGTAGTTTCTCCGAGCCCAGCATGCTTTTGACCGCCTCCAGCAGCGTCGGCAACGGGATAGGCAGTTCGACGTGGTGAAGCAGCCAGCGCAGGTTTTTCAGGGCGTAGGGCACGCTATCGAGAAAGTGAGTTTTGCGCTCATAGAAGCCGCGAAAGCCGTAAGTGCCCAACGCCTGCATGATGCGGACGTAAACGTAGGCATAGTAGTGCTGCATGAACACTTCGCGATCGAACTCGAGGAAACCGGCGAGCCGGTCGAGATAATGATCGAGTAATTGCCGGCGCAGCTCCGGCGGTAGATCGGCCTTGCCATCGTACAAAAGAGAGGCGATGTCATATTGCAGCGCCCCTCGGCGGCCGCCTTGATAATCCAAAAAGAACGGAAAGCCCTCGCGCCACATGACGTTGCGGGATTGGAAATCCCGATAGAGAAAGTAATCGCGAGCGGCGCTCAACAGGAACTTGGTCAAGCGTCCGAAATCGTCTTCCAGCGCTTGCTCGTTGAAGAAGATGCCGGCGAGCCGGAGAAAGTAATACTTGAAGTAATTCAAATCCCAAGCGATGGACTGGCGATCGAAGCTGGCACGCGGATAGCACAGTTTGTAATTCAAATCGCGCCCGGCTTCAATCTGAAAACGGGGCAACACGTCCACAACTTTGCGATAGGCTTCAACCACTTCGGGAGCAAGGTTCTCGCCAATACGATTGGCCGAGAGAAACTCGAACAGAGTCGTGTTCCCCAGGTCTTCTTCGAGGTAAGCGCCCTGGCTCAAATCTTCGGCATAAATCTCCGGCACCGGCAGACCATGCCGGCGAAAGTGCCGGGAAAACTCCAGGAAAGCGACGTTCTCTTCCCGCACGTTATGCAGAATGCCAATCGCGCTGAGGTTAGCGCCGGCCAGCCGGATGATACTGCGCCCCGAACCGCCGAGCTGACCCTGAAGCGCCTGCACCCGCTCGACCGGCGCGTGGAAATGTTGCTCAAAAAGCCTTTTGAGAACGTCCATTTGAAAAGCTCATGTTTGACGCTGGCCTTTCCGCCGCCAGCTATCACAAAGATAACATCGAACGCACGAACCTCCAACGGTTCTGGCCCGGATTTCTCACCATGTTTGGAAGCTCTTAGGGGGCCGCCGGAAGGGCGGGGCTTTAGCCCCGCCGAGAGACGGGCTTTTTTGGAGTGCCCTGGCTCGCCGCCCTCGCAGGTTGCGGTCGCAAGCTGCGAGGGCGGCGAGCCAGAAGGATACTTGGGAACGTCCTGAAACGGCGGGGCTAAAGCCCCGCCCTTCCCTGACGCAGTGAGAAATCCAGGCTAGCTGGTACCGGCCACTGGCCGGACCCTATCTACGCTTTGCCGAATGTAGTGTCAAGTGGGTTCCACGGTCGGGAAAGCCAGAGAGTTACGATACCCGATGCCGTGCGGGCCGTTTGGAGAGAGGCGGAAGGGAGTCGTGGCGCTTCAATTGGACGGGAACAAGATCGGACGTACGTGCTCGCGTAAACGGTCAAGCTCACTGGCATTGTGTCGGAGGAGATCGTGCCCCCAAATCGTGTCGGTTCCTTCGCGGCAATCCTCGGCCAAAGCCCGACCGATTTCTTCGTAAGAGCGCAAATTCGCCTGCTTGAGGGCTTCCGGCTCGCTTAAGGCGCCCAGGATGAACACTCTGTCAGCCAGATGCGCGGGAATCTTGGCCTTGGCCTCGGTCAACCTTTCTTGCTTACCATCGAAGTCGATCAGCAGAACCATAAATCGATACTGACAACGCTCCATTTTCATCGCGTGTACTGACTCGAAACAGTTAAATACCTCATTCCAACCACCGGCCACCCGAAGGACTTACATCTGCCGCTGTCGATGCCAGGGAACTTCTAGGTGAAACCCGTTTGCTAGTTGGAGGTTGGCACGATCCTCGGGGAGGATCAAGACGTGTGGCTGATGCTCGTTGACGCTCATGGCTCTACGTCGCCACGCACCAGCGCGTCGATGAGATCCCCGCTTACTTGGAGCTGGTCGAGTGGACGTACGATCGTAGGCTCAAGATGGCTTTTCCTGAAAAGAACAAGTGTATTCTCGTCGGAAAAGCGGCGGATCGCCTCGGGGTTGTGGGAGGTCGCGATGAATTGACCGCCGGATTGGAAAGCTGTCCGAAGAGCCAACACAAAGTGCCCAACTTCGGACAGCGCCAGATAGTTGTCGGGTTCGTCCCAGAAGCAAAGCAACGGGCCGTAAGCATCGTTCGCGGCAAGCACCAGCGCGCATATCATGAAACACTTTTCGCCGTCAGACAGATCCTTGAAAGGAAGGCTTACGCTTCCCTGGTCGTTAGAAAACTGGACGACCAGGCGGCGCGAGTCTGTGCCAACCACAGGATTCTTGATGTCCTTCAGGTCGGGCATCACCAGCTTGAGATACTCGTCGATCTTGCTATAAGCAGATGGCGCGGAGGCCAGGAGACCTGAAAACCACGCGGCGAAGTCGGTCACCTGAGGATTCGGCTGTAGCGTCGGTTGTTCGGAGTCCCCTCGAATCAAGCTGGGCATCGGCCGAAGGATGAGCATGCGACCGAGCCACTGCTTGAAAGCGGATAAAGGATCTTTCGCCGACTCTTGTTGAACTATCGGCAGAGCCACCAGGTGCCAGTCGATAGGGAATTTCGCTTCCTTCGCCGGGCCGCTTTTTGCAAGATGCACTTGCGCCAATTCTCGGGTGTACACAGGCTTGCCGTCGACGGTGAGCTTCTCTTCGAGTACGCGAAGTTCCCTGAACCCCGCCGGAAACTCGAAAGCGATAGCGTAGCCGTAAGTCGTGGCTTCCAACTCGACCTCGATCTCAAATCGTATAGGCGCGTCTGTGCGTCCGAGAAAGAAATCCTTCGGCTCCACCAAGTCGCGTACCCGGTTCGTGCCTCGCACGATCCTCTGTAGAATCTCCAGCGCAAGCCCAACCGTTGTCTTGCCCGCGCCGTTTTTTCCAATTAGCAGGGTGGACGACCGGCCCGCGATTGGCAGCTCGAAGTTCTCCAGGCACCGGAAATTATGGACATAAAGCCGACTTATCATAGAAGGATGATACGCGAATTTGGGGCGCGCCGAGCGGGGATGTTGCCTTCACACGCCACAGAGCGGAAAGCCGAATAACTCTAGCAGACCGACATAGGTTCTTACCAGGAACGTGCCGATCCCGGGGTCCATGCCGCGCTGTTCAACTAGCCCGCCTTTTCGACCTTGATCGGATCGCCGTCTTTCACTTGGCGCAATGGGGTGACCGGCCCCAGCGTCTTGCCCCAGATGTTGGTCCGTGCCGCCAGGCGGATTTCCTTGCCGCGGGAAATGGGTGTGGGGCCAAAGCCGATGGCGATGGAGTCGCCCTCAACCCAAAAGGCCAACTCGCCCGCCTCCACCACGTCCTTGGCATCCGCCTCTTTGCGCACTCGGGCCGGCGTGGAGAAGTAGACCTCATTTCCCCAGGTGGAAGCCGTGGAAGTGAACGGCAGCTTTGCGTAGATGGCATCGGCGGTGGGGGTGTCAAACAACTCAGCCTCCAGTTTCACCGATCCGAGTGTCATTTTAAGTTTTCGTGTTTCAGCCATGTGGGAATAATAAACCGGGCAGCAACTGGGAAGCAAACGCAACGCGACAGAGGGGCGCCTAACGTAGAATTTCAGGGTGGGTCCGATGTCACTCCGAGCGCACCGAGGAATGACACTTGCCAAGGCCGAAACCTTGAAATTTATGTCGCGCGCTCCGGATCGTCCGAACACGGCCACGGCGCCAGAGAATTATGCTAACCTACCACGGAACACGGGCCAGGATGCTGAGGCGGCCGGATTGAGGATCATCATGCAGAAATTGCTTTCATGGTTAGCCGTAACCGTACTTGCGGTTGCGAATGCGGGTGCGAAGGACTTGCGACCGCCGGCAGTGCCGCTGGTGACGTGCGACCCTTACTTCAGTATTTGGTCGATGGCTGACCGGCTGACCGACGACGGCACCCGCCACTGGACCGGCACACCTCATCCACTCGGCGGGCTGGTACGAATCGATGGAAAGGTTTTTCGGATTATCGGCAGCGAGCCGCCGCAGCTCCCGGCGATGCAGCAACGGAGCCTGAAGGTGCTGCCCACGCGGACGATTTACGACTTTGAGGCGGGGGGCGTCGGGATCAGGTTGACTTTCATGACGCCGGCATTGGCGCACGATTTGGACTTGCTTGCACGCCCGGTCACCTATATCACCTGGACGGTGCAATCGAAAGACGGGCAGCCGCACTCAGTGTCGCTTTACTTCGATGCTTCGGCCCAAATCACGGTGAACACGCCTGACCAGGAGGTCGTCGCTTCACGATACCAACTGGGCAAGCTCAGGGTGTTGCGCGTCGGCAGCCAGGAGCAGCCAATTCTGAAGAAATCGGGCGATAACCTGAGAATCGATTGGGGATTCCTGTACGTGGCCACCCCTCCCGCTCCTGACGTGCAAGAGGTCATTGGGAACCGGCGCATGAGCATGAGCGCCTTTGCCGAGGATCGGCCGATGGCGGACTCTGACGACTTATCAACGCCGAGGCCCGCCGGGCAGTACGGGGGTCCCGTCCTTGCCTATCGGATCGACCTCGGCAAGATCGACTCGACACCTGTATCGCGTTATCTGGTCCTGGCGTACGACGACCTTTTCTCAATCGAGTATCTGTACCGCAGGCTCCAGCCGTATTGGCGCCGGAATGGGGCCACAGCCCGCGAGCTGCTCGAGGACTCCCTGCGCGATTACGATTCGCTGAATACGCAATGCGCGAAATTTGATGAAGAGTTGATGGCCGACATGCAGCGCGTCGGCGGTGAAGAATACGCGGCCCTGGGCGCGCTGGCCTACCGTCAGGCCCTCGCCGCTCAGAAGCTGGCGGCGAATTATGACGGCAGCCCCCTCTATTTCGAGAAGGAAAACTTCAGCGGCGCCGCTGTAAGCACGGTGGACGTAATCTATCCGGCAGCGCCCATTCTTCTGCTCTTCAATACCCAACTCCTCCGAGCCTCGCTGGTGCCGGTGTTGGAGTTCGCGAACTCGGGGAGGTGGCCATTCCCTTATGCACCGCACGACGTTGGCACCTACCCCCTGGCCAATGGACAGCGTTACTGGGGCGGCGACATACACAGCCATATTCCGCAGGCGGAACTCGATCGGATCACAGTTAACCAGATGCCGGTGGAAGAGTCCGCCAACATGCTCATCATGTTCGCGGCGCTTTCTAAAGCGGAGGGTAACGCCGAGTTTGCGGCGAAGTATTGGCCCCTGCTTGCTAAATGGGCTGAATATCTCAAAGCCAAGGGGCTGGATCCCGAGAATCAACTCTGCACAGACGACTTCACAGGACACTTGGCTCACAATGCCAACCTCGCGCTTAAGGCCATCGAAGGACTGGGTTGCTACGCCCGGCTGTGCGACTTGACGGGCAGGAAGGATGAAGCAGCACGCTACCGAAAAACTGCCGAGGAGTATGCCCGCCAGTGGGCCAAGATGGCCGATGATGGTGACCACTTCCGGCTGGCTTTCGACAAGTCCGGCACCTGGAGTCAGAAATACAATCTGGTCTGGGACCGCCTGCTGGGATTGAACCTGTTCCCGGAAGAAATCAAGCGCAAGGAAATGGCCTACTACAAGCAGCGCCAGAACCGGTTCGGCGTGCCCCTCGACAATCGGTCGGCTTATACGAAGTTGGACTGGATGCTCTGGACGGCGACGATGGCAGACTCTGACGCTGAGTTTCATAGCCTGATCGCCCCTGTTTACGACTGGCTGAACCAGACCCCCACCCGCGTTCCACTAACCGACTGGTATTGGACCACGGATGGCAAACAAGCAGGGTTCCAGGCGCGGTCCGTCGTCGGCGGCATCTTTATCAAAATGTTGAACGACGAACCCACTTGGAAGAAGTGGGTTAGCAGGGGCAAGTAGAACGAGGCGCGGGAATGAACCGCGACTTCCAACGTCCATGTATCGCAAACGGAACTATTCACTTGACGTACCACTAAGGGTCATTGTCTTGTCTATCAAATTCTTTCTCAATGGATTCGGATGGTTGCTTATCCCAAGCGAGACCACCTTGGGGTAATGGTCTGGCTACGAA
>Ga0182011_10000698_pt1 | contig 29414 bp, 18 predicted proteins | sample 711E1DmetaG_FD_120481 | JGI IMG/M metagenome (GOLD analysis project Ga0182011, IMG submission 120481) | Permafrost microbial communities from Stordalen Mire, Sweden - 711E1D metaG | ecosystem: Environmental > Terrestrial > Soil > Wetlands > Permafrost | place: Sweden: Stordalen | collected...
CCTTACTTGACAATCGTGGTTTCATTTATTATCTTTATTCAAGAAATAGAATGTGAATGTTTACGGAGATTGTATCGAAGGCTTGGTAAAGGTTATTTCCTAAAGTAATGTGCTGCCATGGGCACTCTAGGAACTGTGTTTGTTCTGTAACCTTTTTCAAGTTCGGCTAACAATCTCTTTAAAAAAAGTTTAGCCGGACGAGTAAGTTTGTTTTATCTCGTTTGGCTTTTTTTTTATGAAAAATACTTTTTTCATTGCGATTTTCATGATATGCGGAACGCTGACGGTCTTTGCACAACCGTTGACAGATATCCGAATTGTAAATGAAGACCAACAATCCGTTGTTCTTGAATTTACACCGCATGTCAATACCGAACATGTGATCGGAACTCGCGGCGGTGTCTTTACACGGTTTCGTTTCTTCGAAAGTCAGACAACCTTTGATTCCACCGGACAGGCGGATTTTTCGCGGAATGTATTACTGCTCTTTCCTTCTCCTCGGTATACCTTCCAAGTGCTTGAAAGTGATTTCCTTGTTAGAGACTCGGTCAAACTTTTACCGAAACCGACATTCAAATCTCTGAAGGATTTCGGAATGCACGAAAGCTATGAGGATTCAAAATTCGTTCAGAATACGCGGCTATCGTCACAGAGTGCGCGAGCGGAAGTTGTGCGTGTCGGGAAAACCAGCATGGGATACATCGGAACGCTTATACTGCGCCCCATCCAAGTTGTCGATAGAGAAAGAGTAAGAGTCTATTCGCGGATAAAGGTCAGAATTGTATTTAAAGATCCATTTCCTGACGGCTTGCGTTCCACCAACCTTCTCAGAGGAGAAATACCGCAGAAAGCTCAACTTGCCAAATCAATGCAAACAGGTTTGCGTAAAACTTCCGCCGGCAATTTCCCGTTTGAACAGGGTGATTGGTATCGAATCGACTTGACAGACGTTTCAGGTGCGACCGCTGCCGGTATGTACAAAATAGATTTTCCATACCTGCACAGTATGAATATTTCAGTGAGTGATATCAATTCTATCCGAGTATTTGGGAACGGCGGTTTGATGATTCCGGATAACAATACGGATCCGAGGCCGGATTCTTTAGTGGAAATCCCCCGGCTCGTTGTCCGAAAAAATATCAACGGTATTGATACAGCGGATTATATCGTTTTCTATGGGCGCGGAGTACGGGATTGGCAATATACCGGCACCGGCAATACGTTTCACCATTATATTAATCCTTACACCGAAAAGAATTGTTATTTCTTCACCGTTGGTCAAGGGGCTGCAGGAATTCAGATGGATTCCATGATCTCTCCCAATCCATCTCCGTTATCGGTCCCATATTATCAAGAAAAAATATTTGTCGAGGATGAAGTCACGAATCTTCTCAATACAGGCAGAAGATGGGTAGGGGATGAATTTACAGGCGGGAATTTTATTCACACGTATTTAAAATCTCTTCCTGGGATAGTCTTAAACTCACAAATCAAGTATGCATTCAACTTCGTTCACCGTTCGGTAACCCAGGATGTTTTGAATATCTATGAGAATGGCAATCTTCTTCCACAGATGCCGATATACATGGACGCGATGGACCCGTCAGATTTGGCAGACAATGGTGAGCAAATCCCATTCGTGAATGAAATTCCAGTGAGTGCGACCGGTACATTGCCACCGTCCAATCCGAACGCAAGTGTCGTTAAAATTCAAGTAACTCCCGGTTCCGGGAATCAAAATTCACTGACGTATATAGATTGGCTGGAAATTTATTATCCGCGAAAATTTGAAGCTTTGAACGATGCTCTCTTATTCACGACCCCTGATACCGCCGGATCAGTTCAATACACCGTGACGAATCTATCTTCGGATATCCGCGTATTCGATGTGACAGACCATGGTGGTGTGAAGCAGGTAACATCCAGCCCGGCAGTTTCATCTTGCACATTTCAACTTCAACAGACTCCAGGCAATGTGCGTATAATTGCTGTCGTCGGCAAAAACGGGTACAAGGTTCCCTCTGCGGCGACAAAAATTGATAAATTTGTTCCTGCGAATCTGCATGATTTTCCGGATCAAATAGATTTCATTATTATTTCCCCGGTCGAATTTCTCTCCGAAGCGAATAGATTAAAAAATTATCGCCAAATGCACGATAGTTTAAATACACTCGTTGTGGACATTCAGCAAATCTTTAACGAATTCTCGGGCGGTCTTCCGGACCCGCTGTCCGTGCGGGAATTTTTAAAATATACACAGGACCATTGGGCATATCCACAACCCCGCTATGTCTTATTGTTTGGCAACGGAAATTTCGATTATAAAAATAAAATTACAAATCAGCGTAATTGGATACCGCCGTACGAAACAGATTATTCTTTCACAACGGTTGATTCATATTCCTCCGATGATAAATTTGTTATTCTTGGTCCGTCAGATTCCTATGCACTTGCCATTGGAAGGCTTCCCGTGCGCAGTCTCCAAGATGCGGCAATCGTGGTCGATAAAATAATTTCTTATGAGTCGGCTCCCGTCGATCCGTGGAGAAATAGAGTTACCTTTGTTTCCGATGATGGAAAAACTTCAGAGGGAGATGACGGTTCTCTATACACCGATCACTCGGAACAATTATCTGGATCAGGTCTATTCGATAGTTTCGAAAAAAATAAAATTTATGAGGTTGCTTATCCTACCGTGAATAGTGCAGGAGGACGCAGAAAGCCGGATGTCAATAAAAGTATTGTTGATGCAATAAATTCGGGAACGATCATAACAAATTATATCGGCCATGGGAACGATCAAGTATGGGCGCATGAATATGTCTTTACTCGGGGCGGTGATGTGCCGCAACTCATGAATAAAGAGAGATTGACATTTGTTGCGACGGCGTCATGCAGCTTTGGATGGTATGATAATCCAAATGAAGTGAGCGGCGGAGAACAAATGGTTACGATGGAACAAGGCGGAGCTATTGCTGATTATACTGCATCTCGCGTCGTCTTTGATAATTATAACTTTTCATTGAATCAATCGTTGTTTAATTATCTTTTACAAAGGAATGCAAATGGACAATTTCTGAGAATAGGCGATGCAAGTCTATTTGCAAAAAGGAGCAATCAGTCCTCCTCTGATTTAAATTTTTTGGTTAATACTTACAAATTTCACCTTTTCGGCGATCCCACACTTCGACTGTTAACACCAAAAATTGAGGCTACGATTGACAGTATCAACAGCTTCAGTATAGCGGCAGATACTATTAAAATCAAATCTCTGGGGCATGCCTGCATTACAGGTTCCATGAAACAAAATAATATTTTCATGTCTTCATTTAATGGAGAAGGGATAATCCAGCTCTTTGATCCGCAAAGAAATATGTCCATCGTGGACGGAATTGGTACATTTAATTTTGTTCTGAATGGCAGTCTTCTGTATCGCGGTACGGTGTCGGTGAAAAATGGAAAATTTAACGATACGATCCCTATTCCCAAAGATGTTACGTTTGGAAAAAGCGCGCGGATATCAATGTATGCATGGAGCGGTCAATTGGATGGAACGGGAAACACGGAAAATGTCCTGATTGACGGCGTAGACACTTCGGCGGTCAAGGATACCAAAGGTCCAATGATAGCGATTTATCTCGATACGACAACATTTCATCCGGGTGGTCTGGTAAAAAGCAATCCGACGATCATTGTGGAGCTTGAAGACGAAAGCGGTATCAACACATCGACTGTTGGAGTAGGTCACCAATTGTCGGCGACTATTAGTAACCCGGAACGGACGTTCGACCTTTCCAGTTATTATCGCAGCAGTCTCGATAATTACAAAAAAGGCGAGGTGCGATATCCCTTGCATGATCTTACCGATGGTAAATATACCTTAAGCGTGAAAGCATGGGACATCCAAAACAATTCATCGGAAGCTGAAACATTTTTCGAGGTCCACAACGCTGACGATTTAGCTATGGTAAATCCGGTGAATTTTCCAAATCCGTTTTCAAATTCCACAACCTTTACATTTCAACGCACCTCTTCGGATCCCATAGAGGTGGAAATAAAAATCTATTCCATCGCCGGCCGTTTGATTGGAGACATCATCGTCCAAAATATTACGGATAATTTTGTGAGAATACCATGGGATGGAAAAGACCATGACGGAAACACGCTTGCCAACGGGGTTTATTTTTATAAATTAATTTCCCGCGATACTAATAGCAAGCAATCGAGCGAGACAATCGGCAAGCTCGCTGTCATGAGATAATCGTTTATGATAAATTCATAACAAAATATTTTAAGAAGGTCATTGTAGTAAAACCGTGCACGGGACTCACGAAAGTCAGATACCCAATCGAAATTCATTATTGTCAGGAGGAAAATACGTTATGCTTAAAAAAATGATTTTAGGAATAGTTGTACTGGGAATTTGTGTCCCGGAGATAGTGCAGGCACAGCAAACGACAGTAGTACCTTTTTTGCTTATCGCACCCGATTCGAGGTCAAGCGGTATGGGCGAAACAGGTGTTGCATTGGCAGATAATGCATGGGCTACATTTTGGAATCCTGCCGGCCTTGCATTCCAAAAAGGGTCTGAACTCGCAATGACACATACAAACTGGCTTCCGGGGTTAGGATTATCGGATCTTTGGATCGCCCACCTTGCATATAAACAACCCGTTGAAGAATTGGATGGAATAGCAGCCGCTCAATTGACGTATCTCAATTATGGTGAATTCACGAGGACAAGTCCTACTGGGCCGGAGCCGATCGGCACATTTTCAGGATACGAGTTGGCTTTTGCCTTGACATATAGTACAAAGCTTTCCGACCAATTAGGTATTGGCACAAGTGCTAGAATTATCTATTCTCATCTTGCAGATCAAGGAGCCGGGCAGGAACAGGGTAGCGGAACTGCAACGGGATTTTGTTTCGACTTTGGATTGATGTATCGCCCATCCGTCATGGTTATTCCTTTTACCGATGTGGATCTTGGCAAGAGTATTAGTTTTGGGATGAATATTGCCAACATCGGTCCTAAAATGTCTTATATAGATAGAGCACAGGCAGATCCATTACCGATGAATCTTCGCCTTGGTATTGCATATAAAATACTTGAAAGTGATTACAATAATATGGCCGCCACGGCAGAAGTAAGCCGATTGCTTGTGAATCGATACGGAACTTCATCGGATGAATTCTACAAAGCATTCTTTACGACATGGACTAGCGGAAATATCAGCGAACAAATACGGCGTTTTGATTCGGGGTTGGGATTGGAATATTGGTACGGTTCGCCGAAGCTGATCGGATTGCGCATTGGATATTTTTATGAGGATCCGAGAGAAGGAAACCGAAAGTTTATGACGTTTGGCGCCGGACTTCGGTACGATATCTATGCATTTGATTTTGGCTATCTGAGTGCAATTGAAGGCCAGAATCCGCTCGACGGAACTCTGCGTTTGTCACTCTCGATCGGCTGGGGCGGTGATGTGAATTAAAATATTTCCTGCGCGCGTTTGATAAGAAATACGTTGCCTTCCCGTTCTTGCTTGATCGTTGGACGGGAAAATCAATGTCGGAGATATCAAACGCTTCGTCGCAGAGTATTCAAAGGAACATGAAATAACTGATTTGTCATGCCTCAAACGTTGACTGAATCTATGCATGGAAATTCGACAGAGTCCAGCGCCACTTTCATGCAAGGAACATAAATCTTCTTTCAGTCGAATGAACAAAGGCGGCTTGTGGACAGCCGAAAAAAATCCTGTATAACGATATCTTCAATATTCAAATCTCAACATCCGGGCTCATGGGAGGTTGACTAGAGAAATACCGGTCGTCTTTGTTAAGAGTAAACAATAAGAAATACAAGTATTTAAAAATGGGGTTCTTGTGATACGAACTTGGGCTATGTGTGTTTTGCTCCTTCTCAGCAATGTATCCCTTGCGCAACATCGATATACCAGTTCGCAGCCATTGCGAACATATTCGGGTTTTGTGCCTGCAAAGTCAAATATCATTCTATCGCAGGATACTATTCGTATACTCGCTATTATGGTAGAATTTAAGAAAGATGATTTTGAACAAACAACCGGAGACGGTACATTTCAAGTCTCAGGTTCTTCTGAACAAATTGATCCGCCGCCGCATGATTCGTTATATTTCCAAAATAAAATTCAATTTGTCAAAAATTATTTTAACAGGGTATCAAACGGAAAACTTGCCATCACCGGCATTGTGTACGGTAAGAACAGACGAATAACGCTTTCAAAACCGATGAAGTCTTACTCACCTCCAACAATTACGACCAATAATAAAGAGCTTGCAGATCTGGCAAAAGAGAGCTGGCAGATTGCAGATTCTCTTTATCCGGAAATCGATTTTTCACAGTACGATGCATTTGTCATTTTTCATGCCGGGGTAGGGCGGGATATTGAATTAGTCCCCAATTATACTCCGTTTGATATTCCTTCATTGTATTTGGATTCAACCGCGTTTGCCGCCGCATTAGGCCAATCATCGTTTCCGGGTTTTGGGCGCGGTTATATCAAAAACACTATTATTTTGCCCGAGACGGAGTCTCGTAATACTCCCGGAAATACAGGCCCGGATACACTTCTTCAATTAAGTATCAACGGATTGTTTGCTGCATCCGTCGGAAGTTATTTAGGACTGCCGGATTTATTCAATACAAAAACGGGAAGTTCCGGTATAGGGCAGTTTGGATTGATGGATGGCGCCGATATCTTTTCTTTTAGTGGACTCTTTCCGCCGGAGCCAAGTGCATGGGAAAAAATGTATTTGGGATGGCTCACTCCAATATCCATTGGAAATTCAACAATAAATCTTTCCGTACCGGCGGTCGGATTAAAATATCCGATGCAGCAAGACACTGTCTATAAGATTCCCATAACGTCATCGGAATATTTCCTCGTAGAAAACAGGAATAGAAATCCCAAAGGAACAGGTGTGGATCTTAAAATTGCGAATGCACATGGGGACACATTCTGGCGTCATTTCGATCATGATACTACAACCTTTAATAATTACAACGATAGCCTCGTCACCGGTTCTGTTGTCGATGTGAGCAATTTTGATTGGGCCTTGATCGGCTCAACCGATAGTCTGCCGTTTTACGGCGGCGGAATACTTATCTGGCATATCGACGAAAGTGTAATTCAAGCCGGATTGATCTCAAATTCCGTGAACACGAATCCGAATCATCGCGGCGTCGACCTGGAAGAAGCTGACGGTTCAAAAGATATTGGTCTGTCGGATCCAGGCTCCGGACCGGAAAACGGAAGCCCTTTAGATTGCTGGTTTGCCGAAAACAACTCCACACCCTATAAAAATATCTTTGATGATCTTTCCTTTCCGAACAGTAAAAGCTTTTCCGGCGCTGCAAGTTTAGTGACCATGAAGAATTTTAGTATACGTTCACCGCACATGACGCTCACCGTGGAATTTGGGAACCCGGTGCTTCAGCGAGATTCTTTGATGCACCGCGCGTTTAACAATACGAACGTAAATTCATTTCCCACGTCAACAAAAAATCACCTCTATCTGCCTACAAGCACGGGGATGTATGCGCTCCAAAATAATGGACAAAGTTTATTAGGCAATACCACTGATCTCTTATCTTCCATGACAACAACCAATGGCGTTGCTGTATATAGGTTGCCGAATTCCACTGAACTAGTCGTTGGTACACGAGACAGCGTTTTGCAAATCATGAAGATTTCATTCTATGGACACAGTTCGGTTGACAGTGTAAGTAAAACCTCTACGCATCGCTTTACAACTTCTCCATCCATTGCGAAATTGGGTTATGCACAACTTGATTCGTTGTCTGTGCTGGTTGGCGCTGAATCCGGTACACTGTATCAGTTTAATACCAATGGCGATACAATTTCCCAGCGTTTGGTTGGCGCTGATCCAGTCGCTTCAATCACATTGCTGCCGACATCTTCATCGGCAAAGCCCAATGAATACTATTTTACATCCGGTAATAGAATGTATGGCGAGAATTCATCGGTCGATCTGCCTGCTTCATCAAAGAGCTGGATGCTTGCAGCGGCTGTATCAGCCAAAGGAAATTATGTAGTCGCTGCGGAAAAAAATGGAAACAAATTGATAGCGTATAATCAGTCTCTGTCTCAGAAAATATTTGAGATAAATATAGTCGGTTCCGGAATTCTCGAGCTTGCCGTAGCAGATATCGACGGAGATGGAGAAAAAGATGTAATCGTCCAATCTACAAATTCTCTCTCCGTGATGAGCCGAAATGGTTCCATGCTTGACGGCTTTCCGGTCCAAGCACGAGCCGGCTTGGAATTTACCGGCACACCCCTTGTCATAGATTTTCATGGAGATGCGAAACAAGAAATTGCGCTCATAACAAATGACGGCGAGATGTGGGTGTACGATCGAAACGGAAAATTACTATCGGGATTCCCGGTGCAGGTTGCTGCTGCGGGAAAAGCATTTCCCATGGCGTACACGAGCCTGTCGAACAAATTAAGTATAGCGGTTTTTTCCGGAAACGGTTCATTCGATGCATTTCTTACTTCGAGCCCTATAACATCAACCTCATTCACGTGGTGGCAGCATTTGGGCGACGAACGGCATAGCAATGGGGATGCGAGTATTGCACCGCTTGGTATTCCTCTGAGCACAGAATTCTTTCCAAAGTCGCGCGTGTATAACTGGCCGAATCCTGTTTACGGCCCATCGACGCAAATTCGGTACTTTACAAGCGAGGATGCGAATGTTACCATCACCATTCTTGACCTTTCCGGAAAAAAAATAACGGAGTTGTCGGGACATGGTTTGGCAGGAATGGACAACGAGATACCATGGAATGTTTCGAATATTCAGAGCGGTGTCTATCTTGCCCGTGTTGAGGCGCGAGGTGCAAGCAGGAGCGACGTCGTGATTATCAAGATAGCCGTGGTAAAGTGAAGTATTCTTTACTGGTCATACGTATTAAAGAATAACGTGAGGTTTTTTGAAGCAGATTATTTATTTGATATTCATATGCATACTTATTGCATCTTCGAAAGCTGCCGGCCAGGAGGATTTTAATCATCCGGAATTAGATTGGAAAACATTCGAGACGGAACATTTTCTTGTTCATTTTCATAACGGCGCGGAACGTACGGGTCGAGAAGTAGCAAAGATCGCGGAAAGCGTTTACGGCCCTGTTACCTCAATGTACAGCCACGAACCGGATCAGAAAGTAAATATTGTTATTCGTGATCATGATGATTATTCGAACGGTGGAGCAGATTCTTTTGATAACTATATTGTCATCTATGCCCCTGCATTAGATTTTGAATTGCGGGGAACCCATCCCTGGCTGTGGAATGTCGTGACGCACGAGTTTACGCATATCGTGCAAATTCAAACTGCAATGAAATTCGGCAGAAAAGTACCGGGAATTTATTTTCAATGGCTCGGATATGAAAAAGAGAGCCGTCCGGATGTGCTCTATGGATATCCAAACGTGATCGTATCGTATCCGATTGCCGGCGCAGCCGTCCCTCCATGGTTTGCCGAAGGTACCGCGCAATATAATAATCCCAAGCTGGGTTATGATACATGGGATTCTCACCGCGACATGATTTTACGAATGTATATGATAGATGGAAACCCGCTCACATGGGATGAGATGGCGTTCTTCGGTAAAAATAGTCTCGGAAATGAATCTGTTTACAATTCCGGTTTTTCTCTTGTCGGTTATATCGGAAAGAAATACGGCAATGATAAACTTCAAGCGATATCAGGACAGCTTGCAAAGCCGCTGCGCTTAACAATCGATGGGGCAATAGAAGCCGTGCTCGGAATAACCGGCCGCCAGTTGTACGAAGAATGGAAAGTAGAAAAAACGTCGGCGTACCGGCAGCTTGCAGATTCTTTGAGACCAATACGCAAAGAGGGGGAGATTATTGAAAAAGAAGGATTTGGAAATTTCTATCCGGTGTTTTCACCGGATGGTTCCAAGATCGCCTATGTTTCCAATAAAGGCACAGATCGTTGGGCAAGCAGTATTTATATGTATGACTGTGCTTCGAAAATATCAAAATTGATCCTGCCGGAAGCGATGTCATCTCTCGTTCGATCGTCTTTATCTTTTTCTCCGGACAGTAAATATATTTATTATGCAAAAATCACCAGGGACAATCCGCACTGGTCAGGTTACAGTGATTTGTATCGATTCGATCTTTCGGCGGAAAAGGAACAGCGATTAACTCATGGACTTCGTGCGTTCAATCCAAAGGTTTCATCAGATGGGAAAAAGATTGTCTATGCATTCGGAAGTGATGGAACGCTGAATGTGGGTGTCTGCAATGCCGATGGAAGCGGAAAAATGCAATTGACAAAATTCCAGGATGGAGAACAGGTGTACATCCCTGTATGGTCGCCGAACGGAAAGAAAATTGCATTTGGATATTCGATTGCACATAACCAATCTCTCGTACTCATGGATACCGACGGAGCTCATTTTCAGGTGCTGCAGCATACGGGAGACTGCCGCGACCCATTTTTCGCATCGGATTCAATATTGTATTTTTCCTGGGACCGAGGCGGCATTTACAACATCTATTCAATCGATCTTCGTACAGGTGAAGAACGGCAAAGAACAAATATTCTCGGCAGCGCTTTTCTCCCGACAGTCAACAGCAGAGGAGATGTTGCGTTCGCCAGCTATACGTCAACGGGATACAAAATCGCGCTCTTGCGCCAAGATTCCGTTGGCAATGCGGTGCCAAAAACTTCAGAAAAAGATACTCTGCAATTAAACGTAAACCTGCGAGCTCTTTACAGCAGTTTGATAACAGCGAAAGTGTGGGGGAATTCTTTACCGCCGGCAAACGGCAATGTTCCTGAAGAAAATGCAGCGTTACTTCAAGCGAAACCCTACCGCTCGATTTTCACAAGCCTCACACTTATTCCATTGCTTCGCGTTGACACGTATAATAGGAGCAGCAGCGGGCTTGACTGTATAAAGCCGGGTCTCTATATAACTTCATTCGATGTACTGAATAAAATGAATATGTTCGGCGGCGCCGATATGAACAGAAAATTAGAACGGGATCTTTTTTTTATTTTCGAATTCAGCGGCCGATTGCCCATCCTGTATCAATTGGGTTTGGAGCCGACGGCTTCGTTTGAAGCGTACAATATTACGCGATCACGGAATGTATCGTTTTCATTTCCGGGCAACCCGGATCCCTTGATTTTTAATGCAGACGTCACCTATACTCTTTCAGAATTCGATTTTTCATTAAATCAAAAAGTGTTTTCAGAAAATTGTGATTTGAAATTGGCTTATGCATTGAGCCGGTATTCTCAGGATTTTGGAAGTTGGTTTTATCAAATTCCGGGCGATCCAAAAAATAACCAGGTCATTCCTGCTACAGGAGCAACGTACTTTATCGGCAATAACTTCTCACTCCAGATGAAATTTGACGGTATCCTGCACACAAGGGATAAAGATATCAATCCTGTCGGAAGATCCTTCTCGTTTCGATATTTCTATGAGACGGACAAGTTCAATCCTACAGATTCAAATTCAACGGACAGCGGCTTTCGCGTTCCTATCTATAAGAAATACAATTTTTCCAGACTTGAATTGTCCTGGAATGAACACCTGGCCCTGCCGTTCCCGCGCCATACGCTTTCATTCACGGTGAATGCAGACGGCATACTCGGACCGACGATTGACGAGTTCTTCGATTATTATGTAGGCGGCTTAATAGGAATGCGCGGATATCCGTTCTATGCGATCGGCGGCAATAAAGCAGTCTCGCTGAATGCAACGTATAGGTTCCCGATCGCCCCAAATTTGGATTTCAGGGTTCTTCAAATTTACTTTTCCAAACTTTACGGCTCCGTATTTTTTGATATTGGAAATGCCTGGCCCCGTGAATCGGCATCCGATAATTTTTGGAAACGGGATGCAGGATTCGAATTTCGGTTGGAATCATTTTCATTCTATGCATATCCAACCAGTATCTTTTTTTCAGGTGCGTATGGGCTGGATACATTCACGAGAGTTGTCAACGACATCAATACCACCAATGTGCTGTATGGACACGAATGGCGTTTCTATTTTGGCGTGTTATTCGGATTTGAATTAAACGACATCATTCCCCGGCAGCTGATGAGGTAACTATGAAATATCGGTTTATGATCGTAGAACTATGCGGCCTGTTCATGTTGTTCAACCAGGCTGACGGACAGTTGAAGGATGTACCTGCACTGCGGCATCAGGACGTTAATCCGACAAAGCTTACCGGCAGTCTGCACTATGATATATTGATGAATGCCGATAAAGATTTTCCCGCTGACAGTGTCAGCACCAATCCTTATGCTGTTCGTAAAACACAGTATTCTCCGCTTACTGCCGGATTGTTTTCAGCTGTTGTACCTGGCGCGGGACAATTGTATACGAGAACGTACTGGCAGAGTGCTGCGTTCTTTGGCGCAGAAGTCATAGCATGGATTGTCTATGCATCGTATGAGAAAAAAGGCAATCAGCAGACAGATGCGTTCCAGCAATATGCGGATCAGCACTGGTCGGTCGTGACCTATGCTCAATGGATCAATGCAAACTTCGGCAGGTCCATCAATATCACACCTAATCCGAATAATAATCTTAAACCCTGGCAGCAAGTTAATTGGACTGATTTAAATGCTGTTGAGGACGCGATTGCGGGAGATCAGAATATCCAGCCGACCGGATTTACGCATAAACTTGCCCCGTATGGTGATCAGCAGTATTATGAGATGATCGGAAAATATGCAGAGTTTGGCGGTGGATGGGATGATGCGGCGTCATTTACAAAGGCAGACATTCTTGCCAATAACGGGATAGGCAATGTTACTCAAAGATTTTTAGATTATAGAGATATGAGAACCAAGGCGAACAGTTACTACAATATCGCTACAACTGTTTCCTATGTCATAGTAGCCAATCACGTCTTTAGCGCGCTAGAAGCCGCTTTTAATGCATCACGGATCAACCATAGAATTCAACTCCAGGGCCATATTCAATCAAGAAATATTTACGGAACCATGGTTGAGTTTGTCCCCACGCTCAGTGTGAAATACGAATTATAGATTTCTGCCTCTCTATGTTCCATAGAACGGAGGTTATGAATCTGCCAGGTAGCCGCTCCCTGAGTGCGAAGCGTACTTGTACTGAGCTTGCCGAAGTATCGAAGGGAGTATGTGAGTGGTTCTTAATGCAAGAGTATTTTTTCATGGCTTACATGTATATACAAGAATGTGCTGATAGCAGCTATTATACTGGTAGTACCTGGAACGTCGACAAACGTCTATGGGAACATCAGCAGGGAATTGGAGCAAATTACACAAAGTATCGGTTACCTGTGATTCTTGTCTATTTTGAAGAATATGATAGAGAAGATCCATTTTATAGGGAAAAGCAAGTGCAGGGTTGGTCGAGGAAAAAAAAGAAAGCCTTCATTGATGGAAGAATGGAAGATTTACCTAAGCTCGCGAAAAAGATATTCTTCAAAAAATAGATTATTGTTATGCTCAACCACGGCTTCATGGTACTGACTTGATTGCAATACTTTTGTTCCATAAATTAGTCAATAAGCAGTTGCGGTTATAACTGAATTTATTCATGACGCCTTTATGCCCGGGAACTATTGCACTGCGGCGGGTTCACTCTTGTTTTTATTCTTCAGCGGGCGGACAAATATCCATTACTATTCATTATTCTCATGAAAAATCTCTATTCCCCTTGGCGGTCGGCATATATTCAGACGATCAGCAAAAAAAATAAATCGCGGGGATGTCTCTTTTGCAATATGGCGAAAGCTGATTCCGACGCTGATAATCTCATTGTATCGCGGGGGGAATTCTGTTTTGTTGTGATGAATAAGTATCCGTATAACAGCGGACATTTACTGATTGTCCCGTACCGTCATACATCTCTTTTTGCAAAGCTGTCAAACGAAGAGCATGAAGAGATTATGATGATGACGGGAAAATGCATTCAAGCACTTGAAAACATCTCAGGACCGCAAGGATTTAACTTCGGTGCAAATTTAGGCAGAACTGCAGGCGCTGGAATTGATAAACATTTGCATTTCCATCTTGTTCCGCGGTGGAATGGAGATACGAATTTTATGCCCGTTGTGGGCAAGACAAAAGTAATTTCGGAATATCTTCATAAAACCTGGAAGCTGCTAAGAAAAGAACTCAAGAGAAGAAAATAACTTATTCGCAGGATTACTATGAAACGATTGTTTCTCATTTTCTCAATATTCTTTTTTATTTCTTATTTGATGATCCCAAATTATTCTATTGCCCGTCAGCAGGATACCGTGAAACAGCAGACGGAAACGCAGCTTCGTAATTCAAACCCTGATCAAATCAAAGCAAAAATTAAAGAACTTGGACTCACAGACCAGGAGGCAAAAGCCAAAGCAGATTCAGCCGGTTTTGATCTTCAAAAATATCTCGGCCTTCCACCAAGTCCGCAGAAAGCCCAGCAATCAACGGAAGAACAAACGGAGGAAATCGACCGCCTACAAGACAGGAAGCAGGCAGTTCTCGATTCGATTGCAGGACGGAAAATTACCTATTCCATACCCGGCTTTGAAGGGAGAACAGGAGTTGCGAAGCTTCAGCCGTACGGCTATAATTTATTTCAATATCCGAAGTCTTCATTTGAACCGGCACTGAATATGCCGACCTCGCCTAATTATGTATTGGGCCCCGGCGATGAACTGCTGCTGACGATATGGGGTGAAACGCAGCTTTTTTCTCAATTGGTCATTTCAAGAGAAGGAAACATTGTCATTCCGAATGCAGGCCCGGTACCGGCACAGGGAGTGACGGTGGAGGCATTGAAAGCGAGATTACTCAAGCGTCTCTCTTCTTTTTATTCAGGATTGCGTAATGGCGGGCCGGATGCCAATACATGGCTGGATGTATCGATCGGTAAACTGAGAACGATACAGGTGTTTGTACTTGGTGAAGTAAAGAAACCGGGCGGGTATGCAATTTCTTCCATGTCGACTTCTTTCCTTGCCCTGTATCTTGCAGGCGGTCCGAATATCAACGGATCTCTCCGTTCGATAGAAGTACGGCGTAATAATAAAACCATTTCGACAATCGATTTCTACGACTATGCTCTCAAAGGAGACAAATCAAAAGATGTCAGTTTGCAGGATGGTGATGTTGTGTTTGTCAAAACCATCGGCAATCGGGCGGCACTTGCAGGAAATGTCATCCGGCCGGCAATCTATGAGTTGAAGTCCGATGAGACGCTCAAAGATCTTTTATATATGGCGGGCGGAATTCAATTCAATGCGTATTTTGACAGAGTCCATGTGGATCGTATCATTCCTTTTACCGAAAGAAAACTGTATGCAAAGAATATACTCGATCTTGACGTGAAGTTTTCATCGGCTGAAGATTTACTGAATAGTAATTTCAAACTTGAAAACGGCGATATCGTTACTGTTTTTCAGATAAATGATTTTCTGCAAAATAGAGTAACCATAGCAGGGAATGTGAAAAAGCCCGGAGTCTTTGCACTCAGAAGCGGGATGCGGATTCGTGATCTCGTGCAGGATGCCGACAGCCTTATAACCGACACGTTCGGCGAGAGGGCAGATCTTATTCGAATACTTCCGAATTTTCGAAAACAAAATCTCCCGTTTAATCTCACACTTGCCATGCAGGGAGATGCTGTACAGAACCTGGAACTTGAACGCGAAGATTCAGTTATTATTTATAAACAAAAATATTTTTTTCCGGAACAGACTGTTTCTATTGCCGGGGCGGTGAGAAATCCGGGGACCTATATAAGAACAGAAAAGATGACAGCGGCAGACCTCGTAGTTTTAGCTGGAGGATTGACAGAGTCGGCTTCAAAGCAGTCCTGGGAGCTCGCAAAACTTGATACATCCAGGCTGGGTGCGCTGAGTATCGTGAGAAAATTTGATGTCGATGAGAACTACTGGGACGATCAAAAAGGTCAGCCCATCTATCTTGAAGATTTTGATCATCTCATGGTACCTTCCAATCCCAAGTTTAATAAACGGCGCATCGTAACAATTACAGGATATGTTATGTATCCCGGATCGTATGCATTGCAGGAAGAGAATGAAAAACTTTCAAGCATTATGCAACGGACAGGGGGGTTCCGTCCGGGCGCTTACCTTGAAGGAGCGACCATTATACGCCAATGGAATAATGCCGGTTTGGTTCCGGTCGATTTTGAGAAGGCGCTTGACGATCCCGGATCACGTGAAAATATTTCCATGCTGGATGGAGATGTTGTCAATATTCCCTTTAAGCAGGAAGTAGTATTGGTGCGCGGAGAAGTCTTTATACCCGCTGCCGTCGTGTATAATAAAGGTGCAAGCCTCAGCTATTATTTGGATCAGGCAGGCGGCTTAAAAGACGATGCCGATAATGGAAAAGTATTTGTGACTCTGCCCAATGGAAAAAAATGGGAGAAGGGATGGTTCTTCTTCCCCAATCCCGATATTCTTGGCGGAAGTGTTATTCTTGTTCCCAAAAAGATAGAAAAAGAAGACAATACTCTCCCAATTATTCGTGACTGGGCGACTATTTTTGTGAGTATCGCGACGATGATGGTAGCGATAGTGCAGATTACAAAGTAGGGAATTGAGGAGTCGATGAGTCTTTAAGTTGATGAGTAGTTGAGCTAAAAGATAAACTATAACACAATGAAGCACACAGCGCACATAAACCGAATCGCCAATGGATTCCCAGACCGACAAGCAAACTAAATCTTTTTTTGACAGATTTACTGATTTTATCATTAAGATGAAGCCCTATGCTGCTTCGCTCTGGCGTGAACGCAAGCAGTTCGTGCTGCTTAACGGCGGAGTCGCGATCATATCGATTCTCGTTCTATTATTTCTCATAAAGCCATATTACCAGAGCACGGTTACGATTCTGCCTGATTTCGGAAATAAAAGTTCCGATATGGTTTCCCAATTTTCAGGATTGGCGTCCATTGCCGGAGTCAATATGGGCGGCGATGTCTCGACACAGATCTATCAGAATTTGATCTTGAGTGAAGCGGTGTTGAGTGATGTCGTCTATAAAAAATACCAGACGAAGGCATTCGATCATCCTGTCGACCTTATAGAGTATTTTGAAATTAAACCTGATGAATCTCTGCCCGACAGTCTACAAAAACGGAAAATGTTTTTGACGGTGTATGAAATGCTGACCAAGGGAAGAATTACGACCGGGTATGAACTGAAAACAAAGATTCTGACGGTCATGGTTGAAATGCCGGAATCGAAACTCTCTGCAGAGGCGGCGAATGCGGTCGTTGCGTCGCTTGACAAGTATGTTAGGACTCAGAGAAAATCATTTGCAAGTGAACAGAGAAAATACCTTGTTTCCAGGGTTCAGCAAATAAAAGACACGTTAACGTATTGTGAAGATGCGTTGAAGAATTTTAGAGAAAAAAACAGGCAGGTAGCTCAATCTCCAGAATTGCTGCTCGAGCAAAATAGATTGATGCGGAACGTGGAAATTCAGCAGACTATTTTCATAGAATTGACCAAGCAATCGGAGCTTGTGAAGCTGGCGGAAGTGAAAGACGTTCCTGTCGTGAATGTGAGGGAATATGCGAAAGATCCGGTTGTCAAAACAGGACCTAAGCGGATATTCACACTTGCACTCATACTTCTCTTCTCATGCATTTGTTCCGCCGGATGGATATTGAAGAGGGAAAAAGTGTATGATATTATTAAGAAGATAAAGAGGGGATAGGAAATAGATTAGTAAATAGTGAACTGTGAATAGTAAATTGTAAATGGTGAATGGTAAATAGTGAAGAGTGAATGAAGAATAGTACAAAGAATTGAACTAAAATTTAGATAGTATGTAATGATGGAAAGAGGGAAACGCCGATTTTGGAAAATCAGAATCGGCGTTTGGGTTTATGAAACATAGGGAATTGCCTTATTCAATTCAATAAATTGAATGATATCTTGTCCCGGCCAGTGATTGCGACGGTTTAGACTTATTTATTGAACCTATTACAAAATTGTGTATATGACAAACAAATATTTCTTGAATGCTTCTTATAATGCCGGATTTCAACTATTAGGTATGGTGGTCAGTTTTATTACTATTCCTCTTTTAATCAAATATATAGGTCTGGAAAAATTTGGAATTTATTCGTTAATAATTACAACAATTGGATTTTCAGGATTTCTAGAGTTAGGCTTCTCATCAGGTGTTGTAAAGTTTGTAGCAGAGGAAAATACTCGTAATAATTATGAAGAATTGAATAAAATAATATCGACTTCATTAATATTTCAAATATTTATTGGTATCGTAGGTTCTTTGATAATCATTTTTCTTAGCGGTTCATTACCACACATTTTAAATATTAGCACATTGTATGGAAATGAATCGATTTGGTCTTTTCGCATAACAGCATTAACAATCCCTTTTGCATTAATATTTAGTTTGTTAATCGGTATTTTAAATGGTTTAGAGCTGTTTTCGTATTCCAGTATTATGATCGTAAGTCTATCTATTTTGTCTTCACTGTTTGCAGTTATAATAAGTGCTTTTGGATACAATCTTGTAGTAATATCATTAGTTAATCTTGTTTTAAATATTTCCTTCGTAATATTATCTATATCTATTCTGAATAAAAGAGCGCCACAATTAAGAGTTAGGATGTACTTTTATATTCAAACCTGGAAAAGAATATTTCGGTTTAGTTCTTATCTATTAGTTAGCAAATTATCGTCATTTGCATTTGACCCTCTAGTAAGATTTTTTATAAGTGCATATTTCAATCCTCTGGCCGTGAGTTATTTTGTTGTACCAACAAAACTTTTATCTTCTATCGCTATATTATTCAACAAAATATCTGAAGTCTTTTATCCGGCAAGTGCAAATGCTTATGCTAACGGAAAAATAATTGAGTTTAAGAAAATATTTTTATCAAGCTACAAGACAAGTATCATCTTGATAATACCAATATATTTAATGATGACTATATTCTCTAAGCAAATATTATCCCTTTGGATTGGATCTGAATTTGCAGAACAAGCATGGTTGATAATGACGGTACTCTCTTTCTATTATATGATAGCATCCATAACAACAATGATTTGGAATATTGCATTAGGTCATGGATTGTCAAAGATTTCAGCAATATGTTCGAGTTTTGCTTTGGTCATTATAGCATTATTTATTTTACCATTATCGATCATATTTGGAATTAGTGGACCCTCTTTTGCTATAGCACTTAGTTCTCTTAATGGTATTTATGCAATATTTTATGTGACTAGGAAAATATTTAATATAACCCCAAAAAGCTTGATTAAAGAACTAATTAATGCGCCACTTATAAAAATTATCTTACCAAAAATAAATTAGGTAAGTATCCTGGGAAATATTGTGATTTGTAGAATATGCAAACATAATGATTTTATTAAAGTGAATGAATATTATTCAAGGTGCAACAATTGCGATGCCGTCTTTTATAATTCAAAGAATACTTTAGAATTCGATTATAAGTCAAACTATTTTGAAGAGAAAGACGGAGGATGGGCTTACCGGAATGAAAGGATATTTAAATTTCTCAAAAGGGCTATTAAGTATACAATTATACAGAAATGCGAATCCATACTTGACTTTGGATCGGGGACAGGTTATTTGGTAGATATCTTTCGTAAAAACCAATTTAATGCTTTTGGATATGAACCAATGGCAACGCCGGTATACTCTAAAGAAAATATTATTAATTCTAACTATGATAAATTTATAAATGATTACAAAAATTGCTTTGATGTAGTATTTGCTATCGAAGTTGTTGAGCACATTGACGATCCCATCGAAATACTAGGAAAATTATTAACAACTCTAAATAAGAATGGAGTCCTTATAATAACCTCGGAATTATTTGATAAAAGTAAGCATAAACAAGATTGGTGGTACCTTAATCCTGATGCAGGTCATATCTTAATCCATTCAAAACAATCCTTAAATATTCTTAAAAGAAAGCTTAATATTCGTTATTCCTTGATATATTTTAGACATGGATTTCAAATATGGTATAAAACATCTCCGAAGAGTATGCTTAAATATTATTATGCATTTCTATTTTCAAAAGCAACTCGCATAGTATTTTTACTAAGAGTATTTATTGGAAAGAATGATGAAGGTGTTTTCTAATATTATTGAGAAATACAAAATTAATACTATTCCCTCAAAAATATTTTGGCGGATGGTATATCTTTTATCAACTGTCCCTAAAACTGCGTTTAATAAAGGAATAGGCGAAAATAAAGTATTGATATTCCAACTTTTACATTTAGGCGACCTCGTAATAAGTATTCCATTAATAAATTATTTGTCAAATGGTATTAACAAGAATAGCGTTGACATTTTAGTATCAGAAAAGAATTTGGATTTGGCTAATCGAATAAAAAATATCAATAAGGTATATTTTATCAAAGGAGACTGGAATGATAGAGTAAAACATGAGTATGGTTACCTATCCTTTTCGGAAATAGTACAGTTTATAAAAATGATTTATGTACTTTACCAAAACAAATACGCGAAAATATATCTTTTAAATAATGATGAGTATTCAAAATTATTTGTGAATTTGATAAATTGGGGCACTTTAAGGCAATTACCTAATGAAAATCTCTATTTTAAAAATATTAAGGGCAAAGATACTGAGCAATTGCACCAATCTGATTATATATTTTCGATAATTGACGATTATAAAATTCCCATACGACAAAGACAAAACTATGACATTGCTATATGGAATGGAGAAAGAGACAAGATTGCTGATCTCATTTCACCCTATAAGATAAAACAAAAAATAATTGTTTTACATGTGGATGCAAGGGTACCAGCCAAGAGTTGGGCCGATCATAATTGGGAAGCAGTAATCACTTTCTTCACAAAGCAGTCTTGCAGAATATTTATTATTGGTTCGAAAAGTGATAAACATCGCAGAAGACTATTCCCGATTGGTGTAACAGATATAAGGGGCATGCTTTCAATAGGAGAATTGATTGTTCTTCTATCCGAATCTGATCTTTTTATCGGAACTGATTCGGGCCCAGGACATTTAACAAATATTTCAAAAACTCCTTCTATTATATTATTCAGCGCTGCAAATTCATCTCAATGGTGGAAGCCACTCAACCCCAATGCAATAGTAATCACGAAAGAGGTAGCTTGCCATGACTGCCACAAAATTATTTGTCCATATGATAATCTTTGCATGAATTTAATAAAACCCAAGGAAGTAATTCTGCATGCGAAAAATATATTAAACCAACCGATGGAATAATTATCTATAATAGCCAGAAATATTGGTTGATTAACTTGTTTTATTGAGCTTGAATTTCTAGTGATGTGTATCCGGTATGCCAAAAAATATTTTATATATATTAGTATTTATTTTAGTTGTTTTTCAGCAATTTCCGAGTTATGACGCTGACGTCTATGAACGAGGGGAGGTACATACAATTTATGAAAATCCTGTTGAGTGGATCAAAATAAGTCCATTTGAACTATGTATCGTAGCAGGTTTTATTTTAGTGCTATTCAACAAAACCAATTCAATAATTATACAGAAAAGGTTTCTCGCAAACAGACTGTATATTATTCTTATTGCAATAGTAATTTTGTTAGGCATTTTTTGGGGAATTGTGAATGGAATAGGGATATTTCCAATTTTAAATCAAGTTCGATCAATATTTTACCCTTTTCTAATAATCTTTATCATTCAACGAACATTAAATAATACCGAAGAAATATATGCACTGCTAAAATTTATGTTTTCATTATCTATATTTGTTGGATTTTATGGTTTGTTTCTTTTTCTCACTGGCAAAGGAAGATTAACTTTACTTGGGTCGCAAATAATATTTTATGATTTCGCTTCTTTATATGTTTTGTCATTTTCGATTATATATTATTTTCTGATATATTTAAAAAAGAAATCTATAATTGAAATATTTACCAGTTTTATGTGGTTTGTTCCCATTCTGATATCGTTCTTTTTCTCCTATAGAAGATCTGCATATGTCGGGATATTGCTCGCCTGTATTCTAATAGTGTTCTTATACTATAAAAACATATTTAAGATATTCGTTAAAGCTGTTTTACTGTGTATTGTTTTATACGGCTTAATTTCTTTTACACAATCTAAAAATATTGATAATGTAGTTGATGAGTTTGCAACGATATTAATAATGGATGAAAGCAATGCATCCAATTATTTTAGATTGTTAGAAATTGATTTGGTGTATACTCAAGTAACTGCCAATCCTCTTATTGGAAAGGGATGGGGCTCAAGATATGATATTTACGGTGTTCCACAAAGTACAATGGAATTTATGAATGATGTTAATATTGTCGTTCATAATTCCTATTTAGCGATTTGGTTTAAGACGGGGCTTCCTGGGTTATTATGTTTTCTATTTATAGTTTTTATGCCGCTAATACAGATCGTAAAACTAATCATTCGAAATAAACTTTTTGAAAATAATTATGATATGCTCTTACTATGCTCTGGAATGATTGTCGTCATCCTCTTCGATTTTATTATAGGACCCCAAATATTTCATATAAGAACAACGGCACTCGCTGCTATATTTTATGGGTTAGGAATAAAAATGGTGGGAATCCATGGACGGGTTTAAAGATAACAAGAATATTATATGTATTGATGCAACTTCTCTGGATACAATCGCTAGAAAAAGGGGTATAGGTATTTATGTTTATAACCTTTTAAAAGGTATTCAAGAAAGAAATAGCATAGAACAAAACTTTACATTGCTGCGTTTCAACAAGAACTCAACAGACGCAATGTGTCAGGAATGGAAAATGCCTCTAAATCATTGCCCAGAACGGTTGTTATGGTTGGCAAGCGCGGTATTCCTGAAACCGTTTCTATTGACAAAGGATATACAATTATTTCATTCAACACATCCTTATAATGTGCCGATTTCGAAATATTTTAAAACGATTGCAACAGTTTACGATCTCATTCCGCTTATATTTTATGATAAATATTTAAAAAAGAAAAAAATAAATGCAAAACTATCATATAAATATCAATTAAGACAATTAAAGAAGGCATACCATCTTATTTCTATTTCTGACCAAACAAAAAATGATTGTGTTGAATATCTCGGAATAGATGAAAATCGTGTATCTACAGTGCATCTTGCTGTCGATCAAAACATCTTTAAAAAAGTCGGAGATACTCAATCCTTGGAAACAGTGAGAAATAAATTCTCTCTTTCAAAGAAATATTTTCTTTTCGTTGGTGGTGCTGATTATCGCAAGAATTTAGAAAGGCTTTTAATTGCATATAGTACAATTGCCAAAATGATCGATGAAGATTTGGTGTTGGTGGGCCATTGGTACCCTGTTTGGATTAAAACTCTAAACTGTAAACTTGAGCAATTAAAAATTAAAAAGCGTGTAAAGTTCCTATCCTTTGTTAATGAAGATGAGTTGACCTGTCTTTATTCGATGTCGACCGCTTTATTATTCCCTTCTTTATACGAAGGATTTGGATTGCCAGTTCTAGAAGCTTTTTCCTGCCAGACTCCCGTTTTGTGTTCTAATAACTCTTCTTTAATAGAAATTGCCAAAGATTGTGCGGTTTTGGTTGACCCGTATCAAGAAGGTGACATCGCTCAAGGAATACTGAAAATTGCTCAAAATGAAAAACTATGCCAAGAACTATCGATAAATGGATATAAACGTTCAAAGGATTTTTCAATTGAAAAAATGACGAAAGAAACAATAAAAGTATATAATAGAGTATTATTATCGTAGCGTTTGAAACATATCATTGCTTAAGGGGTATCATTTATAATTCTATATTTAATGGCTAATAAGAATTGTCGTTGAGTTACAGATGGTAACTAAAACTGTTTAACCACCGATGATGCGTTGAGCACTAGACCTAAAATAAATGATCTTGTGATTACCAATTTAATCGATACAACACTTCAGAAAATGCTTGCAAAACATGGATTTGGAAAAGTAAAATCCTATTTGGAATTTCCTTCAATCTATGGCGGAAATCGCCTGCGGGATCTGGCCCAGATATTTGTTTGGTGCACTGCAGTTCTGTTGAATAAAATATCCTTCGGCAATATTAATCTCAACAGATCACTTGTTTATATCTTCAAAAAGCTATGAACACTATTGGAATTGATTCTTTTGGACTTGGCCGCAATCATTATACAGGAAAAGAAATTTATATTTTCAATCTCATCAAAGGACTATTAGCAACCCGGAATGACATCTCGTATAAACTTTTCCTCCCTAAATATTCATATCGCATACCTGATATTCAGAATCAGAATATCGAAATCGTAACTACACCAGCGTCGAGATCATATACTCTTTGGAATCAGGCAGTCCTCCCATTTGCATTGAAGAAAACAAAACTTGATGCAATGATTTTCACGGAATCGATGTTGCCCGTTTTAAATATTCATAAACAATGTAAATCCATATTAATTATTTACGATGTTATGTATAAAAGGGTTGGAAAAGAATTTGACCGTAAAACGAAATTTCTGCTGGAAACTCTCTTACCCCTGTCTTTGAAGAAGGCGGATTGTGTCGTCACTATTTCAGAAACTTCAAAAGCCGATATAACATACTTTTATCATTATCCGGTTGATAAAATATTTGTTGTCCCGCCGGGTATTGAAATAGAGGAAGTTCGATTTGATGCTCATGTTAAAAAAGAACTATTTGATAAATTAAAAATTAAATCAAGATTTATCGCATATATAGGCAATCATGAACGATATAAAAATATCGGCAGATTGCTGGAAGCGTTTAAAATAATTTCAAGTGATTCTAAATTCAATGACGTATCGCTTATTTTGATAGGTAAGTATGATAAACATATCCGGGAAACAATCCAAAAAATAGAAGAACTGCAACTTGGAAAGAAAGTAATCCTTACCGGTTATGTTGATAAGTCTGAATTAAATATATTATTAAAAGAGTCGGAGCTTTTTGTGCTTCCTTCTTTATATGAGGGTTTTGGCATTCCTTTGGTTGAAGCAATGTCCATGGGCGTCCCTGTTGTTACGTCGAATATTTCTTCCATGCCTGAAGTCGTCGGAGATGCGGGTATGGTGTTTGATCCCCAAAATAGTAATGCTATGGCAGATATAATGAAAAGAGTATTATTGGATGACGAGCTAAAAAATAAAATGATACAAAGGGGATTGGAAAGAGTAAAAACATTTGATTTTAAAAAGTCGGCAGGAATATTTAGTACTATCATTAACAATATTATTCAATCGAAATCGTAACAAGATCAAATCAGAATGTTTGTGATGGAACAAGTCCAATGCAATCTTTGCGGATCCATTGATGCATCACCTTTATTTGTGAAGCAAGGGTATCATATTGTTCGATGTAAAATCTGTGATCTTGTGTATGTAAATCCTCGAAATACGCCAGAAGAATTGCGCAAATTTTATGATGAAGCATATCATGAATTTATTGATCATGATCCATTAAAATGTTCAAAAGCGAAACTTATCACCAAGCGGCTCCTAAAATATTCAAGCGGTAATAAACTGCTTGATATCGGATGCTCAACGGGGACATTTCTTAACGAGGCAAAACAAGAATTCAATGTCACCGGACTTGAATTAGCTTCCTGGTCGGCGGATTTTGCAAGAAAAACGTATAATCTTCAAATAGTAAATACAACATTGTCGGAAGCAAAATTTCCCGATCATACATTTGATATAATAACTTTTTTTGAACTCATAGAGCATATACACAATCCGTTTGACTTTCTTCGTGAAGTGAATCGCATCCTTTGCCCAGGCGGAATAATAGCTCTTTCAACAGGGAATGTAGATTCTCTCGATGCTCTTTTGCAACGCAGTGCTTGGTACTATTATGCGCCACAATTTCATCTTTACTACTTTTCTTTGAAAACTCTTAGTACATTGTTAAAAAAATGCGGATTTAAAACTGTAAAAATCACGGGGAGTGAAGCATTGTCGTTTTTCGATATGCTTTCATTATATCCAATATATCGTCATCAGAGTCTTTTTGCTCGACAAATCGCAGCAAAAATTCATGTTGGACAATTCTCAACAGGTTGCATAGGTATTTATGCACGAAAAATCAACGAAATATAGTAGAATGATTTGCGTCTGCAAGAAAGTCGGTTAAATCCAAACGTATTACTTTTCAAAAAATGAATAAAATACTTATACTATCGAATATGGGAATCGGTGATAATCTCATGTTCTTTCGGTCCCTCATGGATTATCAATGGGATCAAGAAGAATTGGTCTGGGTTGTTAAGCCTGAATTTGCGGATATATTGCATTTTCATCTTCCAAGATGTAGGATATGCAAATTATCGTTGCGTGGCCGGCGACCAAATAATTTATTGTCATTAAAATCCATAATCCATGAATTGCGAAATGAAAATATCCAACGAACAATTATTTTAGACTACAAGACAATACCCGTTTTATTTTATATAACATTATCTTTGATAATAGGGATTCGATATATAGATTGTGATACGTTTAGTGTACTAAAACTCTTCAATAAGAATTTTCGATTAATGGACAATTACAAATTAAAGCACGAAGTAGTCCGATATAGAGACTTATTGAGTCAATCCCTTCCGGTGTGGAATGGAAAAACGGGTATTCGGTTTTATTTCGATGAATCCATCGATACCTTCCCTGAAACGAAAAAGAATATAATAGTTATTGCTCCGGGATCTGCACGTACAGCGAAGAGATGGTCCATAAGTAAATTTGTGGAATTATCAGAAAGATTTATTAAACTAGGTTATTCAATTATATTTGTGGGTGGGGAAGACGATAAGTATTTAATCCCTATCATTCGTGATGCCTTGCCAGGTGAAATAATAAAAATATTGATTGGAAGCATTTCAATTGTTCAGGCCGGTGAATGGATCAAGAAAAGCAGACTTCTTATATCCAATGATTCAGCAATGATGCATTATGCAGATTTTTTAGAGAAACCGGTAGTAGCGATATTTGGAATTACGGATCCTGTACGATGCGGCCCGTTTACACAGCTTGATCGTTGCGTCACTGACAGTTCTTTTGGCGAAAAATATTCTTTTGGTCGTTTTCCGGATAATAAATCGGATATGTTCATTAACAACATCACAGTAGAAAGTGTGTTTAATAGGTGTATGATAGAATTACAAAATGAAAAAGGTTAAAGTAATTCATATACTTGAGGCAAGCTTGGGGGGTACTCGAAAACATGTCTTCGATTTACTGAATGGAATCGATCTCAGTCAATATGATTTATCGTTTTGCTATTCGACGCTAAGGGCCGATGAGAATTTTTTCGTGGATTTGAAAAGAATAAGAAAGAAAGGAATAGCATGCCACGAAATTGATATCATTAGGAGAATTGGAATCAAAGAGGACATTCGATCCTTTCTAAAATTATATAATATTATTAAACGTAATGACTATGATATAGTTCATTGCCATAGTTCAAAGGCAGGTTTTCTAGGAAGAGTCGCTGCCAAAGTTGCTAATCATAAAATTAAAACTATTTATACGCCGAATTCTTTGGCGGTGAATGTTAAAAAAAGGTATTTGTTATTCGAAAAGATAGCCGGTTTATTTACCGATATAATAATTGCAGTTTCGGAATCAGAACGAAGGGAGATTATTTCTTCAAAAATAGTTGCCCCTGTGAAAGTGGTAACAATCAATTCGGGTGTGTCAATTAAAGATCAAGAAAAAGGGAAATTACGCACACTTTTGGGCATTGATAAAACTAAGTCTATTATTTTAAGCGTAGGCCGATTAACGAGACAAAAAAATCCCTTGATATTTGTAGAGGTCGCAAATCAAGTTCTTGCAAAAAGAAAGGACGTGATATTTGTATGGATAGGTGACGGTGAATTAAGAGGGATTGTAGAGCGCAGGATCGATGAATGCAATCTTTCAGAACAAGTACATCTTCTCGGATGGAGAATGGATGTCGATGAATTAATGTCAGACGCCGATATATTTTTATTGACATCTATTTATGAATCATTTGGTTATGTCACTTGTGAAGCCATGGCTTGCGGATTACCTGTCGTGGCGACAAATATTACCGGAACAAATAGTATCGTCGTAAACGGAGAAACTGGATATTTAGAAAATGTAGGCGATTATGAAGGATTGTCTCATAAAATAACTATTCTTCTCGATGCTCAACAAAAAAGATGTTCTATGGGTGAAAAAGGGAGGCAACGCATCAAGCAATATTTTTCAATTGAAGGGATGATAAAACAAACAGAGGAAGTCTATAAAAAACTATGTCCCTGATGTATGATGGATGATGATATTAGAGATTATATCGTGGAGTACTTTACATGGATTGAGATCGCAAGGAAAGAGGAGAACTGATCTGTTGGCCGATAAGCTAAGTTAGTTTATCAGGGACGGATAGCCAAGCATAAACAAAGGATAAAAAGAAATAGGAACATTTTAGATCAAAAATAGTGGCTCAAAGCAAAGAATGCTGAAGTTAATAGATGATTCGTCCTAGAAATATATATGTTAAAATAATTCGGGAAAAGAACAAAATGGTAAGTGATTCTCAAACGGCGATTATTGTCCTTATATCATTGATGCTGACATTTGTTGCTTCTACGAACTACATTATCATTGCGCATTCGTGTGGAAATATGCTGTTAGGATAATATAAAATATTCCTTATGTTACAGCAGCCGATTGTTTACTTTTTCTTGTGTTCATTACTTCGATAAGAAGAGTGATGGAGTTGTTTCTTCAATGGAGACATATTGCACTTAAAATCTATTCTGCTTTTGGGAATACTTCTCATTCTATCACCCGGCGAATTAAAAGCACAGTATAATGATCCGGGATCGTTAAGCTACATTTTTCAATTCTTATTAATACTCTTTGGTTTTATTATCTTCTATTTCAAAAATATCCGCTTATTTATAGTCCGGATCTGGAAAAAATTATTGCAAAGAGATCCGCCCAGATGAATATTCTTAAGAAGGATCCCGCATCATTCCGGGATAGAGACGGATTTATTTTTGAGTATGAAGGTTCATTCTATCGGGCGATCCATGAAAATTATTTAGAGACGTATGAAAAGCTGATTACGAGCGGATTGTACCGTACCTTAGTGGAAGAAGAATTGCTTATTTCTCATGAAGAGGAAAAAACATTTCCATTATCCATCCCCGGCCATCCTCTTATTATCCGGCCGTTCCAGATCAAACAAATAACCTATCCATACGAGTGGTCGTATGAACAATACAGGGACGCGGCGCTCTGTACGCTCAGGATACAGGAACTGGC
>Ga0182011_10000700_pt1 | contig 29378 bp, 28 predicted proteins | sample 711E1DmetaG_FD_120481 | JGI IMG/M metagenome (GOLD analysis project Ga0182011, IMG submission 120481) | Permafrost microbial communities from Stordalen Mire, Sweden - 711E1D metaG | ecosystem: Environmental > Terrestrial > Soil > Wetlands > Permafrost | place: Sweden: Stordalen | collected...
AAGAAGCACGCACAACTGATTTCAGCCCTGCCTTGTACGGGAGGTCTTTTTGTTTCCATAATTCTATCATCCGTAGCCAACCAAGTCTGAGCAAAGCGGGGGTACCCTGTACCGTCTTTGAGAGCGATTCCAACGATCATTTCTCATGCCGCCCAAGATAATCATGAATTGCCTCGTCCAACAAATCACCTGCCAACTTGCCTTTCGTGATTGCCATAGCACGCAGTCTCCGCCACAGAACCGTGTCTATAGGAACGCCAATACTTGTTCGATCAGAATCTTTTATTTTCTCATTCCCATTGCCAGGCCTACCCTCTGCAGATTTCTCCGCACCATTGTCATTCCCTCCCCGATGTTTAGTTCCAGAGCCCCCTGATCTGATTGCCGATAGATTCGTCCGTCACGTCCGCATAGACCAGTGTTGACTGAATTGATACATGCCGGAGCTGTTTTTGCACAGCACGCAGATCCTTGTCCTTAGAATACAGCTCCACCGCATAAGAATGCCTGAGAGCATGTACCGCTTTGCCCTTTTTATAGAGATCGAGCTTTTTGAGATACTTTTTGACGATCTGCTGAATCGCCTGACTTGTCCATGCCCCTCTCTGCCCGACAAACAGATAATCGTCTTTCCCCGTCTGTTCACCCTGCTGCTGTTTCCATGCTACAAAAGCTTTTAAATGCTTCTTAACCGCGTCATTGATGACAACATGACCCGAGACATGCCCCTTGCCTTCCCGGATGAATATCTTGCTGTCTGCATAGCCGATTTTCAAGTCACCGCAGCGTAGATTAGCAGCTTCAGATACCCTGACCCCTGTACAAGTCAGCAGATCGATGACCATCCACTCCCTGATTGCTGTGACCTGACCCCTCTTTATGTCAATCTCTGCCTGATCCCTGACAGCACGCCTGATCATTTTGATCTGCTTTTCATTGAAATACTTGATTCCGTCAACGCTCCTGATCCTGTCCCCTGACTTTCGCGTTCTTTTAGACCGCTGTTCTGAGGGAAAACTGATGACTTTTGCTGTCTGTTCCGGTGTCATTTTCTGTCTTCTTTCTCATTCGTAAAGTTTTCTATTGAGTTTTTGACCTGATTTGAGACGATAGAATCAGCGTTTCCTGCCCCTGAAATCGTAAAACTCAATAGAAAATACTTATTATGTTTTGAGTTCATGATGTTCACAATCCAATCTATTCAGCTCCCGTCTCCTGTTCCTTCCTTAATGTTTGATAAATAAAAACAGCAGGGCTATCAAGTAGTCGGCTCTGTGGAGCAAACGAAGTCCGCCATACATTCCATATTCGCCACGCAATCATGAGGGAGAAGGGAAACCTTTTGCAGGTAATCTTCAACCTCAACATCGAGACCATCAGTAAACCCTGCTTTCTTGATATTTTCTGAAACGATGTGCTTCTTCCACATGCACGCTCTGTCTATCTTACTAAACACTCTGTTCAGCTTGGTGCAGAATCTCGCCACCTCCTTCTCGTTTCTTTGAACAGCCATGTTCATAAAGACCCCATTCATGACGGAATGCCGCCCAATGGGGATCACCGTCACCCCACACCTCTTATTCAAAGACACGATTTGTTCGTGGCAGGCATCACAGTGAAAACGAGAATACTTCGATCCGCATCTGATCATCTGGCGGCCACAGCAGTAGCAGAGCTCCCTGATCTGCTCGTAATCAAATCTTGACCAGTCGCCCTTTTGTAAGGGTGTCTCCGGCTTGTTCTTGCAATAGCACTCCTGGTAAAGGATCTTTTCATTGTCTACTGTATACCGTAGAGCTCATTGCATGTTGTGCAGATCTTCATCGCAAACCTTCTTCCCGACATGAAAGGACCGACATCATCATATGCTTCGCACTGTGCATCCAATTCTTGACTTTTCTTGTTTTTTTCCCATCCTATCAGGGGCTGGTAGTAATCTTCCCTGTTTAAGGTCTTGTCTTCAATGATGCTAACCAATTTCCGGATCTCCGGGATGAGGTAATGGTAATCGGGCATTTCGCGGGCCAGTGCCAACGCATGGTTGAGATCACTCAGCGCCTCGTCATCTTTGCTCGTCTTGTAAAAGGATTCGGACCGGTTATACAGACAGGTGGGATCGGAATGGAGATCTATGGCTTTGCTATTATCTTCGATCGACTTTTCATAACGGCCCAGCTCGTAATAGGCCGTGCCCCTTAAACCGTAACAGCGGCTGTTCTGCGGGTCCAGGCGGATCGCTTCCGATAAGTCCTCAATGGCGCCCTGGAAATCGCCATCGCCGATCTTTCTGTTCCCGCTGTCAGACAGCTCCTCCACCCTTTCCGGTTTTGATAATTCATCATCTCCGTATCCGTCATTGCAGCCGGCGGTTCTCTTCTTGGATTGTTCTTCCGCGTAGTGCGGATTCCCGAGGTTCAGGATAGCTTTTGAGAATGCGTCGCTCGTCTTTCTGGCTTTTGATCCTTCTGGATGGCTCTTCCCCCGAAAAGTAGCTGGTATCGATTCTTTCTGTTCGCTCATGTCTCCCCTCCTTTGAAAGTGTATACTGCGTATCCCCGCACGTCTGTCCGTTTTACTTCCCCACTTACTTCCCATTTTTTCCTCCATTATTACGGCATCCAATGCCTGTTTGACTGCTATTAGAATCTCGGTACCAGTCCGCATTTTCTTACCGTCATCCTCATGCCTGTGATATTGACAGCCTTAAACCATTCCAGGCATTCCCTGGTATAAAAGCCGGTTGAAAACCGAGACGGTAAAAAAGGCGGTTTAAAAGTGTGATACCCTAAACTGACCTTATTCAGAATAGAGTATATTCAGCGGATCTTTATTCTGAAGGAGGAGAAAGGGTGTACACAAGTATGGATTGGTGGACAAAGATACGGTTAGAAGTATTAAGAGGAGAATCGAGTAAACGAGAGGTATTACCTCGAGAAGGCATTCACTGGGAGACTCTCAAGAAAATATTGAGTAATCCTTCGCCTCCAGGCTATCAGATAAATCAACCCCGTCCTCGGCCGAAGGTTGGCCCTTTTCTTGAGCAGATTACTCAAATCATCGAGAACGATAAAGTTTATCCCAAGAAGCAGCGCCATACATCCAAGCGGATATATGAACGGGTAAAGGAGATGGGATATAGAGGCGGATACACCCAAATAAAGGAAGCTGTTTGTGAGATAAGAAACATTAATAAAGAAGTGTTTATGCCTTTGAGTCATCGGCCTGGAGAAGGACAGGTTGATTTTGGTTACGCTCTGGCAAGAGTTTGTGGAGTATTGAGGAAGATTGCGTTTTTCGTCATGGCACTGCCATTTTCTGATGCATTTTTTGTCATGGCGTTTGAACGTGAATGCACAGAGAGCTACTGGGAGGGACATTCTCGGGCTTTTGAGTTTTTCGGTGGTGTGCCACAGCGTATCAGCTATGACAACAGTAAGGTTTTGGTGTCAAAGGTCATAGGCGCCCACGAAAGGAAGTTAACCGATGGTTTTTTGCAACTGCAAAGTCATTATCTGTTCAGGGAGCATTTTTGCAGGGTAGCCAGACCAAATGAGAAGGGTGTTGTTGAAGGAGTAGTAAAGTTTACCCGCCTTAACTTTTTCGTACCGGTACCCCAGGTTAGCGATTTGGATGAGTTGAACCGGAAGCTTGCCGAGATGTGCAGAGATGATCTGAAGCGTCGCGTTCGAGGCAACAGTGGAACCAAGTTGGAACTTTTAGCTGAAGACCGGAAAGCTTTCATAAGTTTGCCCCCATCGCCCTTTGATGCTTGCAGAAAGCAGCCGACGAGAGCAAATTCACTATCACTGATCCGGTTTGACGATAATGATTATTCCGTTCCGGTTTTCTATGCTCACCGTGAGATATTGATCAAGGGCTATGTAGGCCGGGTGGTGCTGTGTCATGGACCAGAAATAGTTGCTGAACATAGGCGGTCATGGGGCAAAGAAGGGGTGTTTTTTGATTACCGTCATTATCTGCCATTGCTGGAGCAAAAACCCGGTTCACTGGATTACGCACGACCCATGGCAGATATAACCCTTCCCGATTGTTTCGTCATGTTGCGCCGTATGTTGGTACTGGAACAAAGCAAAGAGGGGGCAGGCATCCGAGAGTTCATTCGGGTACTTCGACTTCTCGAAGAGTATCCCCTGGATATAGTGAGAAAAGCTGTTGAAAGTGGTCTTGGCGTGGGGGCTCACAGCCGGGATGCCATCATGCAGTTTTTGATTCCTCACATATCATGGCGACACACAACGTTCATCCTTGACAGACTTGAACACCTCCGCCTGGTACAGGTAAAAGGCCCTGACATATCGGCCTACCGGGAACTGTTGTCTGGTGGAGGTGAAGCATGAATGAAAAAGACAAACCCACTGTCTTGCTGGAGTTCTATCTTAAAAAATTGAGATTGCCAACAATGCTCAGAGAATATGCTTCCCTGGCCGTAGTCTGCCGGGAAGACCGTTCCGATTTCCCAACGTATCTGTTGCGCCTAGTCGAGAGGGAACTTTTGGACCGGGAGAAACGGGCTTCAGAGAGGAGAATCAAGGAAGCTGGTTTCCCCGTGGTTAAAACCATCGATACGTTCGATTTTAAATCTCAACCATCTATTAATGAACAACTGGTCAGAGAGTTAATGCGCGGTGAATATGTCGATAAAAAGGAAAATGTTCTCCTTATTGGTAACTCAGGAACAGGTAAGACTCATCTGGCCTGTGCACTGGCTTTTGCCGCCTGCGCTATAGGGAAAAATGTCCGCTTCTATACAGTCAACGGATTAGTAACCGAGCTTCTTGAGAGCCGCGATGAAAAACGTCTTCAGAGGTTGCAGAAACAATTGCAACGGCTGCACCTCCTCGTCCTTGACGAACTGGGATATGTTCCATTTTCCAAAACCGGCGCAGAACTCCTGTTTGAGGTAGTTGGCAGAGCATATGAACACCAGAGCCTTATGGTAACTTCCAATCTCCCTTTTGAAGAATGGAACGAGGTATTTGGTTCCGAACGTCTTACAGGTGCCCTGCTGGATCGAATTACCCATAGATGCCATATCATTGAAGCAAACGGCAATAGTTACAGACTCAGCCATGCAAAAAAACACTCCCGTCAAAAACGATTACAAACAGATATTGTAAATACTGTTAAAGATTGAAAAAGGAGGTACTTGACAAGCTCAATGAGTTGTTCTATTTGTTAATCAGGTGTCACACTTTTCGTCCGCCACCTGTCTCACTGTTTTACTCCGCCCTTTATAAATGCAAGAATCTCAGCAGCATCCATGGTACTTGCCTGAATTACGGAAATGTCCACGATTCCCTTCTTATGCCCTTGTTATGCCCACGGGATTTGAAGTCGATTTTTAGAGATAGGCGATTCTCCATCAAATTTGATTGCCTATATATCAGCTGGTTACGGATGGCATGTTGGATTATGTTTGGTGTCGTTGGTTTATTTTCGGTTAAGACGGTTACAATTTAGTTACATGTTTGCTTCTCTACGATAGCCCCTGCATCAACCTTGGACATCCAGATTATCGCCTCCTGGAATTTTCAAATCAAGTCATAACTCCGACCATATCTCCCAAACCAAGAATGGCTGGTCAAACTTACGAGATCTACACCGATGATATATTATACAGGAAGTGTCTCCTTGCCCAGTGTGAATATTATTGAAAGAATAAAGTATTCGAAGGATTATTTACACCGTTAAATGTAATGCTCAACATTGCTAAGTAATGATAAAACGTACAGTATCCATCATCGATTATACAACGTTGTCATTTTAGACCATCTGCTTATTCTCTACTCATAAAACTATGGTTGAGTGACGTGCGTTCCATGTCATTCACCGTTAAACATGCTTATGGCCTGCATCTTTATCTGGACAATATTCAGATTGTGCGGTGTTGCCGATACAAATACACACAATGGAGAGGGAATAGATCATGAAAGTGTCAAAGGTCATGACGGCCAAAGAAGCGGTTTCCAAGTTTATTCAAGACGGAACGACAATGGCAATTGGAAGTTTTTTTCATACGATTGCTTATGACATTACACACGAGATCATTCGGCAGGAGAAGAAGCATCTTACAATTTGTGCGCCGAGTTTTAATGATCACGCCGATCAGATGATTGGGGCAGGTTGCGTTGATCGGATAGAATCATCCTATGTTTGGATGGAGGTTTTCGGGCCTCTCTACTGCTTCAGGAGAGCCATGGAGAAAGGGATACCGCACAAAATTGAGATGGAAGATTATACCAATTTTGCAATGACAGTCCGCCTGCTCGCTGGTTCCCTCGGAATTCCCTATGTTCCTGTTCATTCTATGAAGGGAAGCGACATGATCAATTATTCGTCCTGGAGAGGAGAAAACAAAGTTAAGCTTTTACAAGATCCCTTCGGTAGTGGCGTTGCGCATGCACTTGTTCCTGCCCTCAATCCGGATATTGGTTATATCCACGCCCAACGGAGTGACGAGGAAGGTAACTTTCAAATGTGGGGGATCTTGGGAGACGCTCCTTTCAGTATGAGGGCATGCAAGAATGTAATCGTTTCCGTTGAAGAGGTCGTGAGCCGTGACGTTATCGGGCGTGATCCGAACCGGACCGTTCTGCCCGGATATAAGGTTGTCGCCGTGGTGGAGGCGCCTTTCGGCTCCCACCCTAAGAACTGTCAAGGTTACTATGGCGTGGATAGAGATTTCATCTTCAAATACATCCGGGAATCCCAGACGGAAGAGGGCTGGAAGAAATTCATGGACGAATGGGTCTTTGGTGTTGCTGACCGTACAGAGTACTTGAAGAAGTATATCGATACTTTTGGCATGAAGAAGTTCATGGATCTGAGGGCTAAGGACATGAGTTCCAGCTCGGTCAATTATGGATATTAAGGAGGTTGGTCATGACCAATGAATACGATGATTTTACATTGCAGGAACTGATGGCCGTCTCAGCAGCGAGGGAAATCAAGGATGGGGAAAAGGTTATCATCGGAACGGGACTTCCACTGTTAGGAGCTTTCCTGGCGCAGAAAACCCATGCTCCTAACATGATAGCGATTTATGAATCCGGGGCCATTGATTGCAAACCCGTTGTCACACCGCTTTCAGTAGCGGATGCCGTTCTGGTTCCGGGAGCAGCTATGCAGGGAGGACTCATGGAAGCTCTCGGTCTCGTCCATAAAGGTGAGCTCGACGTGGGATTTTTAGGAGGTGCCCAGATCGACAAGTATGGGAATCTCAATGCCCATGTCATAGGTGACTACTATAAGCCAAAAGTACGCTTTGCTGGAAGCGGTGGCTCAAACGATATTGGCGCTGGCTGTAAAAGGACCATTGTCATGATGCTCCATCAGAAGCAGCGATTTCCCGAGAAGGTCGATTTTGTCACAACGCCGGGCTATTTTGGTGGTGCCGGACAACGGGATAAGATGGGTTTCCCAGGAGGAGGTCCCAGCGTAGTCGTATCGACAATGGGTATACTTCGTTTTCATCGAGAAACAAAAGAAATGTATCTCGAGTCGTACTATCCGGGTGTGACCATTGAGCAAATCATAGCAAGCACCGGATGGAACCTTATGATTGCCGACGATGTAAAGGAAACGGAACATCCTTCACCCGAGTTGATCAGGATTTTGAGAGAAGAAATTGATCCCACAGGAGTGTTTTTGAAGAAGCAATAGGAAGGAGGCTTAGAAGCATCAATGGAGAAAGAGGAAGTTATACTTTTCGAGAAAAAAGACAAAGTAGCGGTTCTGACTTTTAATCGACCTCAGGCTTTGAATGCATTGAATAGGAGAGTCAATTTAAGGCTCATCGACTTTCTTCTTCTGGTGGAAGCAGATCCTGAGATTAAAGTCATCGTTTTGACAGGCACGGGAAAGGCTTTTGTTGCCGGAGGCGATATCAAAGAGATGTACGGTAAGGATGCTATGGAAGCAAGGGCTTACGCCCTCCAGGCGAAGCAGGTCACGGACAATATCTGGAATCTGGGCAAGCCAGTGATTGCAGCTATCAACGGGCTATGCCTTGGGGGGGGAATGGAATACGCAATGGCCTGTGATCTGAGAACAGCCTCGGAGACAGCTAAATTCGGCCAGCCCGAGATCAATATCGGGATCATGCCGGGTAGCGCCGGGACCCAGCGTCTTCCCCGGTTAATCGGCATGGCGAAGGCCAAGGAGTTCTGTTTAACCGGTGCTATGTTTGATGCGAAAGTGGCGCTGGAGTTGGGGCTTATCAATTATGTTTATCCCACTGCCTCACTTATGAAGGAAACACTGGCATTGGCCGGTCAAATCGCGTCGAAATCGGCACCGGCCCTGAGGCTGATCAAGTCGGCAATGAACAAGGGGGCGGATACGGACATGGAGACCGGGTCGCTCTTCGAGATCGACTGCTTCGGTCTTTGCTTTTCAACTCAGGAGCAGAAAGACAGCATGAGAGCCTTTGTAGAGAAGAGTAATAAATAGGCAGAAAAGAAAGGAAAAGAATGATGATAGAAAAAATAGCAGTGATCGGAGCCGGTACGATGGGTGCCGGCATCGCTCAAGTAGGAGTTGAAGCAGGTTTTACAGTCACTCTGGTCGACACGGAGCAGGCCTTCGTAGACCGAGGAGTCAGTAATATTCAAAGGTTCGTAAGCAAGAAGGTCGAGAAGAGCAAGCTGACGCAAACCCAGTGCGATGAAATTCTGTCCCGACTCAACGGTACGACGGACATGGAGATGGCCGTCGAGGGAGTTGTAATGGTCGTGGAGGCCGTTTTCGAGAAATATGAGATTAAGCGTGACATCTTTCAGAAGCTCGATGCCCTGTGTCCCCACGACACTATTCTGGCAAGCAACACGTCAACCCTAAACATCGCAAGCATCGCCGCTATAACAAAAGACCGGACAAGGGTGATCGGTACCCACTATTTCAGCCCCGTGCCAGCGATGCGGCTGGTTGAAGTGATCGTAGGAAGAGAAACCAGCGATGAAACAGTGAAAAAAACCGTGGACCTCTGCAAGAGATTCGGGAAGACACCCATTGTGGTCAAGGACATCCCAGGCTTCATCGTCAACCGGTTCCTGTGCCTCCTATACAACGAGGCTGCCAATATGGTCGAAAATGGTCTTGCCAGTCCAGAAGACATCGACACGGCCCTGAAGCTTGGCTGCAACTGGCCCATGGGGGTCTTCGAGATTATGGACATGGCAGGAGTCGACGTGGTTCTCTTTGCCCTAGAAGCGATGTATGGGATGACCAATGAAGAGAGATACAAACCCTCTCCTATCTTTAGGACCATGGTGAAGGAAAACAGGCTTGGGAGGAAGACAGGCAGGGGTTTTTACGAAGGAGACAAAGAATGAAAGAGAATGATGTTTTGATTGTGAGCGCTGTCCGGACGCCCTTTGGCCGATTCGACGGCGTGCTGAAGAATATACTGAGCATGGATCTCGGTGTCCTGGCCGTGAAGGAAGTCGTTAACAGAATTGGTCTTGATCCGGGACAGGTGGATGAACTCTATTATGGTACATGCATCCCCGCAGAATACGCGATATACACAAACGTGCCGGCCAGGCAGATCTCATTATTGGCGGGATTTCCTGAGAAAAATATTTCCCTTACAATCGACCGGGCGTGCTGTTCCTCGATGACGGCGCTTCGTCTGGGCTACCGTGCGATCAAGTCCGGGGATGCCGAGGTTGTGATTGCCTCTGGAGCAGAGAATATGGGCAACACCCCACTTATTGCGAGCGCAGCGAAGGCCCGCTGGGGTGTTCGCCTGGGGCCGATTGAACTTGAAGATGTGCTCTATGAACTTGGTTATGGTCGCAAAGGTTTTGCACCCGTGGCAACGGATGCAGGGTTTGTAGCCGAGGAGTATGGTGTGACACGGCAGATGCAGGATGAATGGGCACTTCAGAGCCACAGTAAGTATTTTCGCGCTTACCATGACGGGAAACTCAAAGTGGGTGAAGAGCTCATGCGGATCGAGATTCCTCAGAAGAAGGCTCCCATCATGCTCGATGGCGACGAGTCGCCCCGTGACAACCTCACCCTGGAGAAGCTGGCCGCCCTGAAAACCGTTTATGGCAGCCCCACGGTTACTGCCGGCAACGCACCGGGTCTGAACTCCGGAGCATCGGCTGTGGTCCTGATGAGCCGCAAGAAAGCTGAATCCCTGAAGCTCAAGCCCATGGCCGAGATTGTCGCCTGTGAAAGCGGTGCGGGGACGCCTAAATACATGGCTTGTGTGCCCGCTGAGACAATTGAAAAGATGTTCTTAAAATCAAATAATACCATTGATGATATAGATCTAATTGAAATCAACGAAGCATTTGCCGCCGTAACGCTGGTGTCGCTCAAGATGCTTGCCGGCGATAATCAGAAGAAGCTCGATGAGTTAAAAAACAGGACCAATGTCAACGGCGGCGCGATCGCAATCGGTCATCCCGTCGGTGCCAGCGGCGCCAGAATCACCATGACGATGATGTACGAACTCATGCGGCGCGGCGGAGGCAAAGGTGTTGCCGCCATCTGCGGCGGACTCTCGCAGGGTGAAGCGATCATGATCAAAGTATAAATATTAATACAGGAGATTACAAAATGGACTTTAAATTGACAGATGATCAGATCATGCTGAAGGAGACCGTCCGGCGGATTGCCGCGGAAAACTTCGCTCCGAAGGCAGCTGAAATAGATGAGAAAGAAATCTTTTCCGAAGAGAACGTTAAAATACTGGCAGAAAATGGACTGCTCGGCATTCAGATTCCGGAGGAATACGGTGGAGCAGGAGCGGGCATGCTGGCCATGATTCTTGCGATTGAGGAGGTGGCCAAAGCCTGCGCTGCAACCTCGGTCATTTTAACGACACAGTCCCTGGCCAGTGATCCTTATCTGATTGCCGCAAACAAGGAACAGAAGAAGACGCTGTTATATCGTCTTGCTTCCGGACAATGCCTTGGTGCAGTGGGCATTACGGAGCCGGGCGCCGGTTCCGACGTGGCTGGCATGAAGACTGTGGCGAAGAAAGTCGATGGTGGATATGTCTTGAACGGATCAAAGATATTCATCACCAACGGTGGCGTGTCCGAACTGGTAACGGTTATGTGTCATACGGACAAGTCCAAAGGCAACAAAGGGATCAGCATGCTTGTGGTCGAAAAGGGATCAAAGGGCTTCGCGGTCGGAAAGAAAGAGCACAAGATGGGGATCCGCGGTTCCGACACGCGGGAGCTCATTTTCGAGGACGTATTTGTCCCGGATTCCCATCTCCTGGGACCTGAGGGGACCGGGTTTAAAACCCTGATGACGACGTTCAATTATACAAGACCCGGCGTTGCGGCCCAGGCACTAGGCATAGCCCAGGGTGCATTCGATGCCGCTGTTCAATATGCCAAGGAGCGGGTCCAGTTCGGTAAAAGCTTGGCATCGTTCCAGGGTTTGCAATGGATGATCTCCGAAATGGCCTTGCAGATAGAATTGGCCAGAACCATTACTTATCGGGCGGCATCGCTTATAGACAACGATCCGGATTCAGTGGACATTCCCCGGATAGCGTCGATGGCCAAATGGCATGCCTCGGATACTGCCATGAAAGTAACAACGGATGCAGTCCAGATCTTCGGCGGTTATGGCTACATCCGGGAGTATCCGGTGGAAAGAATGATGCGCGATGCCAAAATAACGCAAATTTATGAAGGAACGAATCAGATTCAACGGATTATCATCGCAGGGCAGATACTGAGATGAAGCATTGGAAAGGCAAGGTGGCATGCCTGTCTGTGCCGGAAGTGTTAATAAATCAGCAGGTGGACTGAATTTCTTGCCAGCGGCATGCCCTTAGAAAACCGTACCGATCCGCCTCGGTACAAATTCCTAGGAGGTAGGGATTATAAAAAAGTATATTTTGTTGGTCGCCACATCGATGCTCTTCATATTTGCGCTGGCAGCTTATGCTGATGAGCGGGGCACTGCCGATGAAGCGAGGAAAATGGTCAAGAAGGCTGTCGACTTCTACGTGAAGAACGGCAGAGCAAAAGCTTTGGCCGAATTCAACAAAGCTACTAGCCAATTCGTCTACAAGGATCTTTATATCTGGACCGAAAACGATGGCATCACCACTTCGCACGGAAAGACCCCCGCTGTGGTAGGTAAGAACTTTATTGATATGAAAGATGCAAGTGGCAAGTTGTTCGTTCGGGAAATCATTAAATTGGGAAAGGAAAAAGGAAGCGGCTGGGTGGATTATACCTGGTCTGATCTCGTAACGAAGAGGGTGTCCGCCAAATGCGCCTATATCGAGAAGGTCCCCATTCCCAATGATAGTACCATTATCGTTTGTGGATTTTACGTAAAAGGGCAATGAGAGAGAGTAAAAAATCGGCCCTCTATCCTAGGATTATTTGATGTTCGATTGAAAGGAGGTGGTGACCAGAGATGATTGGCAAACGAAGATATGTGTTGTTATTTCAGGTAATTGTAAATCATTTATTTGAATAAGGAGGGAGGTAAATATATAATGACCGATAAAAATATTTCAACACAAAAAATGGCTAGGCCCGAAAGCGGCACCCGCTGGGGAGTCGTCGTCTTGCTGGCTATGGGTACCATGGTCAATTATATCGACCGTGTCAATTTCGGAGTCGCAACACCGACTCTGATGAAAGAATTCGGCCTTGGAACCGCGGAGATGGGGATTCTTATGTCGGCCTTCTTCTGGTCCTATACACTGATGATGCTTCCTTCAGGATATTTTTTAAATAAAATCGGTCCCAAAAAGGTTCTCGGCATTGCTGGTCTCGCCTGGGGCTCTGTAACGATGCTAGTGGCCGCCTGCACTGGTTTTTATTCATTCCTCGCACTCCGGATAGGTATAGGTGTCACAGAAGCGCCAGCATTTCCTGCCAATGCCCGCGTTGTTTCCGTATGGGTTCCCAAGAAGGAACGAACCTTTGCAACGGCCATCTTTGATTGTTCGGCACGAATCGGGAGTGCTTTCGCTCCACCCCTAGTTGCTTTTGTCATCGCCTTGTGGGGCTGGAAGATGGCATTTTTTCTCACAGGCGGTCTGGCCGTTATCTGGGCTATCTTTTGGTTCATCTTGTACCATGAGCCAGCTGATCATCCCAAGATCACGGCCACAGAGCTTGCCTATATCCGTCAGGATGAAGTTGTCACAGCCTCGGGCGCGATTCATGTTGAGCCCATTCCCATGATCAAGCTGGCATCCTACCCGGTAATCCTGAAGGCCACGGTAGCCTATGCGCTGTACCTCTATGTCTGGACCGTCTTCCTTTATTGGATTCCTACATACCTTATGAAGGTCAGGGGCCTGTCGCTGAAAGAGATGGGAATTGCCGCCTCTATCCCTTATATCGTTGCCGTTGTGGCAGAGCTTATCGGAGGGAAAGTATTCGATAAGTGGTACGAAAAGGGGGCCACGATCAGCCAGCTGCGCAGGACTGGAATGGGAATCGGCATGTTCGGTGCGGCAATCTTTATCTGGTTTGTCATGCAGGCCGAAACCGCATATTGGGCCATTTTCTGGCTTAGCGCCTTCTCGGGGATCTTTGCGTTCGGCGCTTCGAATGTCTGGGCCATCCCGAGTGACATCGCACCTTACGGCCAAGCGGGCGGCGTTGGTGGCGTCTATAACTTCGTCGGGAACTTCGGTGCCCTTTTTGCTCCGATGGTTACGGGCTACCTTGCCGCGTCGTCGTATGGCTTCAACGGCGCATTTAGTGTCTGCGTGGCATTCTCAGTCGTTGGAGGCTTCCTCTTTGTATTCAACAACTATGAAAGGCTGAAGCCGAAAGTATGAGATCTTTAGAATTCACTATCAAGCAGGTGGAAAAATAAAAGGATATACCTCCTCCTCCCTCCCCCCCTGCAGGATGTCAAGTCGCTTGGAAGGGACTTGACATCCTGCGCGGTGGGTTATATTTTCTATTGCACTTTGAATTAGTAATGCAGTTTAATTGTGAGTGTAAACTATGTTTAGCAGAGCACAACCTGCATTTTAACTTAATCGAGGCATATTATGGTTATTTCACTGATTGTTGTCGCAATGATTCTCTTGATATTGGGAGTCATGTATCTGCGAGGAAGCAGAATTCTGAAGGAACGTAATGAAAAACTTCAGATTATGGGGGAACAACATGGCAAGGAACTAGATATATTGGGAAATGTTACCTATCATGGAGGATTTCCACGGATTCCGAAGCCTCAGAAGCTAACGGCAGCCCTGACAGATAGTGATCTTGTCTTGCTGACCGGAAAGGGACAGGTTGAAGTCTTGCCTTGCAGCATTTGGTTAAAGATCAATAAATTCTCAACTCAGGCTAAAAGCGATCCGAAGAAGAGAAGCATTATTTTGTGGGGTCCGCTTCAGGATATGGTGTCTGTCAATCGGAAGAGGCACTTCATTGCCGTCCAATACCGGGAGCAGGATGATTGGGACAACCATATTCTCCTCGAAATTGCCGATCCTGATGGATTAAGGACCATGTTCAATGCTCTTGTAAGACGTAAGAATATGTGTAACGCAATTTAGAGTAACCTATATATGTGGCATTAACAGGCTTTCTAAAAGAACCCACTTGCGGCGCTTCCCTCTAAGCCAGATAAAAGGCCGTTGACAGAATGCTTGACGAAAGAGATTAAATGGGTCGGGTAACAGCTGGGAGCGGGATGACGATTGATCTTGATGGCTTGATATTCACAATGTATAATGCTATCTTACTAGCGATAAAGTCATTAGTAAGATAGCATATGAGGTATTTCGTGACCAAAGATGACACACCTATTATGGAAACGGTTTTTAAGGATATTCATCCGATCGTACGCATTCTAGCGGAGGAATCCATTAATGGCATTTTCCTCGTCCGTAAGGGGAAATTCATTTTTGTCAATGCCAATATCGCGCTCTATACGCAATACTCAGTGAAGGAATTGATCAGAGCAAAAGCCGACAGCATGATACATCCGGATGACAGGGAACGGGTCAAGAAAGAAGCCCGGAGAATGCTTCGGGGTGAGCACAAGGTTCCCTATGTCTACCGAATCGTGACCAAACAGGGGCATATCCGCTGGGTCATGGAAACGGTCTCGCCCTTTACCATTGATGGGAATCGGCTATTGCTGGGAAATACCATGGATGTGACGGATCGCATGGAAGCGGAAGAGCGACTCCGAAGGTCTGAGAATCTTTACCGGACTATCTTTGAGACGACCGGCACGGCGATGCTCATCATCGAAGAAGATACAACTGTATCGCTGGTGAATACGGAATTCGAAAAACTTTCCGGTGCTGGCAAGGACTACTGGGAGGGTAAACGAAGCTGGCGAGAGTTCGTGGATAAGAAGGATCTCAGGAGAATGCTACAGTACCACCACGACAGACGTTCCGATTCGAACACAGCGCCCCCGAAATACGAGTTCCATTTCCTGGACCGGCAGGGTAATTCACGGCAAGTGATCATGCTTGCCTCGCTAATTCCTGGAACCAAATGCAGCGTTGCGTCCCTTGTAAATATCACAGATCGCATAGAGGCGGAACGAAAACTCCGGGCGTCGGAGACTCTGTACCGCGCTATCTTTGAGACGACGGGTACTGCCATGACGATTGTGGAAGAAGATATGACCGTATCGCTGGTGAATACAGAGTTCGAAAATCTGAGCGGTGGCAAGAGAGACTTCTGGGAGGGAAAGCGCAGTTGGAAAGAATATGTCTATGATGATGATCTTAATAGGATGCTGCGCTACCATCAGAACCGGCGTATCGATCCGGGCTCGGCGCCTCGGAACTATGAATTCCGCATCGTGGATCGGCAGGGGAATTTGCACGATGTTCTCAATACAATATCTGTAATCCCCGGTACAAAACGTAGCGTGTCCTCTTACATCGACATAACGGAAAGGAAGAAATCCGAGGAGGCTTTAATTAAGAGAGAGGCGGAACTAAGAGATAAAACGCGAGATCTCGAAAAACTCAATGCTGCGCTTGGGGTTCTTCTCAAAAAAAGAGAGGATGATAGGCTTGAGCTTGAGACCAATGTGATCTCCGGTTTAAATAAGCTCGTAATGCCTTGCGTGGAGAAGCTTAAGAGGAGTTCCCTAAAGGGAAGTGACATGACCTGTCTTAATATCATAGAATCACACCTGAGAGATATCACATCTTCCTTCGTGCATAAACTGTCTTCGGAGCATCTGAAATTGACACCCCGCCAACTGCAGATAGCGGGCATGATCAGGGAAGGTAGAACGACAAAAGAAATCGCAGAATTTATGAATGTTTCACTTGCTACGGTGGAGACCCACAGACAACACATCCGCGATAAGCTCGACCTGAAGGGGACAAGGACGAACCTGAGGACCTTCCTTGCTTCCCTTACCTAACTTTAAGCATCCAAATTAGTAATATAGTGTAATGCCGTCAGACTCCGGAGAAATAAGAAAACGGATTTGGGGCCCAATATGAAGCATCTTCATGCCAAGATCGGGCAATTGTCGATGGAGAATGTTTTTTTATCAAACGCACTCATTCGCATCGGCGATACGAGCGCAAAGCGATGATCGACCGGCAGGAGAAACTTTCTGTGACGCGTCAATGCAAGATTTTGGATTTAAGCAGATCGAGTATTTACTATAAACCGGCTCCTTTGAGTGAAAAGGATAAGTCATTTATGCACCAGATCGACGAGATTCATTTGTCATACAGTTTCTTCAGATTTTTGTTCACTTAGTCGGATACCGCCTTTGAATTATTTTGGGTATCGAACGACGGGAGAAGAAGTGATCCCATCGTTCGATACATAGCTTATACTCTAAAAAGACTTATTTTATCTTTTTGAGCATGATCACCCCGCGATCTGCCGTGGGAATGTAAATATCTCCACCAGGACTTACGGTCATACTGGCCAGTGGCCATTCTATGTAACCTCTTTTGGGAGAGCTGCCTTGCAAGAAATATTTAACATTGAGTTTCTCAGCGACCACGGAATAGGCCGCGCTCACGGGATTGATTCGTAAAAGCCTCCCGCTCGCGCTATCCAGGGCAAGAAGATTGCCTTTACCATCATCCGCTAAGGCCTGCACCTTGCCAACCACCCCGGCAAAGCAAACCTCCCTGTTACCATCGACCAGATTGATGCTTGAAATCCTTCCGGCTTTCGTCTCTCCGACATAGAGAATATCGCCAATTATAGCTAGAGCTACCGGGCCTTCAAAGCCTGTGGCCAAAACATTCTTCGTACCATCCGCAATATTGACCTCTGTTACTTGCCCCGCACCGGTCTCAGTAACATATACTTTATTGGAATCAGTCTTACTCATGATCGCAGCCATAGGACGGTTCAGTTCCTTGATTACAAGTTTCTTTTCGCCGCTGAACGGATTACCCATGCCGACTGATCCATCAACCCAGTCTGTCCAAATGACCTGATTACCTGGTCCATCTGCCAAAGAACATGGTGCCGGTATTTGTGAACCAAACCAACTAAGCTTGGTCGGTACAAATTTTCCTTTTTGCATGCTGCGGATCATGATCATGTCATCCATCAAAAGCTTGCCATCCTTATAAACTATGCCGGAAATCTGACTGTGGCCTTTGGGGAAGAGGGCCTTAAATTTGCCGCTACCGTCGGTGGAAAGTTCGTAAACCGTTGCCTCCCACCAGTTAGACACGAATAAGCGTTTGTCTTCAGTAACTGCCAAATTATCAAGACCTGCTGTTAATTGGGCAAGTTTTTCCCTCTTTGAGCCGTCCAGGCTAACCCGGTACACTGCACCACTCATCATTTCAATGACATATGCCATATTATCCGGACCTACTTTCAAAGCGACCGGAATTTGGAAATTCTCAGCAATAATTTTAATGTCTCCCGTATCAGGATTGACCCTAAGGATCTTCCCTTTACCCAAATCGGGTATGATTAGATCATTCGTATCTCTGTCAAAATCAAATCCTTCGGGAGTATGGATAACATTTTCATTTACCAGAACTCTCGGTTCCTTGACTCCTTCAGGATCAACCTCTAATACCCGACTACCCCAGAAGCACTCACTCACGAAAAGCCGTCCTGTACGTTTATTGTACTGGATGCCATTCGGTGCCTTTAAATCTTTAGCTATAGTCTTTTTCGTACCATTTTTGTCGACGCGATAAACCTCACCTATGAGTGGGAAAGCGCTGGTAAAATAGAAATTTCCCTCGCCGTCTGACGTCAGGTCGTCGATGAAAGATGCCCCCATTTGCGGGGTTACGACGGTGGAGATCTTCATGGTCTTCGGGTCTATGCGCTTTATTGTGTTGAAATTTGCAAAATAAACATTACCATCCGATCCAGCGTAACCGCCATTAAAACCAGCAAAAGGAGTGTCTTTAACGACCACAACGGCTTTGTAGTGAGGATCAACGATATTCGGTTTTACAGCCGTATCTGCTACAGCTAATCGAGGAAGAGCAAAAACGCATAGGATAAAAAACAAAATCCTTAGTGAAAATTTATTCATCTTTTTCATTCTCTTTCTCCTTATTTTTAAGTCATAAACGGTAATTGTATTCGTATTCATACTCACCTAGAACTCATTTACCTTGATGTTTTACTATTCAATTTAACGGTAAATTATCGGCTCCCTTTATCGCGCCAATAGAAGTTCTTTTCTTCACCATTATCCCGTGCAACAACTTCCTTTTTCAGCTCTCACTAGAACTGCCTGCCTGCTGCCACTACTCTCCCTGGGAGGTAGCTCAGTGAGAGCAGTGGCAGCAGGCAGGCCAGATGAGGAAAGGAAGAAATCAGCACTTATCTCTTTAACTTTTGTCTAAGCTCTCACGCTCTTCAACTTTATTTTATTCATCTAAAATGCATACATGAACCTTACACCGATCATGTCGTATTTCACGTTATTCTCGGAGGCGACAGTTGACGTATATGTAACCAGGCCGTGGAAGTTCGGAGTGAAATGGTAACCGGTGCCCACCTGCACTTGATGTTCAATCTGATCGGTGTGAAGCTGATCCGAACCATCAAGGCTATTTTTGGCATTTGTGTGATACAAATAACCTACCGATAAATAGAGATCCTTTGTGATGTCCTTGCTCAGATGAGCGTTAAACGAGTAAAGAGGCGCTTCTTGGAGCTTGCCGCCGGAAGAGTTCGCATCGGAGTTTTGCGTAAAGAACTGGCCGGCAGCCGCCAAGTCGAGGAAGAAGCCAGGGCCGAAGCCTTGAGTAAAGCCAACCTCCGTTTTGAATGCATAGCGGTTGGCACCCATATTCAATGCCTTCTCATGGGAGTACTCGCCGCTCGGCAGAGTGGCATATTCTGTCAACGCCAAATATCTTTTGGAATCAGGATTGTTAACAAGGAATATACCGGCGTTAACTGTCACATCCCCCAGCCCGCTAGAGCCGGTCTCCGTACCACCGGCGCCTGAGCCGGCAATGGATTTGTCGCCGAACGGTACAAGGAGGTTGGCAAAGGTAGTAAACGAACCTGTTTTGAAATAATGCGCATACCTGAAGATTCCCAAGTTCATCTTGAAATCAAATTCGTTGCTCGCCTTTTTTGAGTCCTGATAATACTGATGGCCATTGGCATTATAGTAATACCAGAGCAGTACATCCGTGCCGGGCGGAGCAGCCACATAGTCCCGAGCGTCAATGTCGGCCCGCGCAACGCTCGGCAAGATCATAACTGAACAGATCAGTACAAGGCATGTTACTAACGACAACCTAAATTTCTTCATCATGTTTGTCTCCTTTACTCCTTTTTTTGTTTTGATTTCTTCTTATCGTCACCGTCAATCCATCTTGAACAAACTTAGAATCTGTTTATTCGGCCGTCATGACCTTCGATACTTTCATGATGCACTCCCTTGCACCACCTCCTCTCATTTTGGGTTCTTGGGTCATCACCGTAGAGGGTATTATGATGTAATCAACATCCACGGTGTTGATTTTTCCATTCGTCCGCCTCAACACCTCTTTAACAGCCAGTGCCCCGAGTTCCGCGGCAGAAAATTCATTGAGTGAACCATTGAAAATACCATAGGGCGGATCCATTTTTTTACATCAATACTCCCTTCATGCCCACGTGCCGATGAGATCTGTTCCAAGTCGATTGCAAGTTTCAGCCAGAACAGATCTCATCGGAACGTGGGAAGCTATGACTCAGTTTCTTTGTTGTGTCCCATAAATCTGTGAACATTTATCTTAGAGAAAATGACCTTTTAATCTTATATCTTCTTGTCTCACCCCTAACCTATTGAGACTTTATTCCGGACGAAACATAACCTATCCCAGAATAGCTCTCATCAGGAAGAGAAGAGACTTTGGAGCAAAATAAATTGAATCCGTCACGACCTTTTTACATCACGAATATTTATTTCGGAGGAGAATAAGCAGGTTGGTCTAAAATGACAACGTTGTATAATCGATGATGGATACTGTATGTTTTATCATTACTTACTAATGTTGTGCACTCATTTAACAGTGTAAATTATTCTTCTAATACTTATATATATACTAGTTATAGTTATATTTTGTCATTACCGGTCAATGACCTGCGATCCGAGAAACCTCTGCTCAACACACAAGAATTCGAATTGGCATCTCGGACAATTGTCATCCTATGGGAAATCGAGAAGCAGCAGACATTACATGTTCACATTGAACTGCCTCTTGATTTGTACCGGGAAGCGTGTGACGCACACAAAAATGGCAAGGAGATCCGGATTTTGGGAAAGCCGCGAAAGGGGGGGAAGTTCTGGACTTTGCTTGATCACCACGGTTTCGAAGTAATTTGAGGCGTACACAGGAACTTTTATGTAGATGAAAATTCTAATTGAATTTTTACTATCACGATTTTCGTTAGAAAACAATTATGAAAAGACGAATTTACACATTAATGCTCTCAGGAAGAAGTGCTTGTTGAAAACACTTACTATTGATCAGAAGCTGAGGGTATTTATAAATATTTCTTCAACAACTTCAAGCTGTCCATCTTCTCCAGAATAACGTTATTATGAAATAGAGTGGAATCTCGAAAATGCGATTGAAGATATTCTCTGTTCTTGCCATGTTCCTTACTGGATAATCCAAAAGCTGTGCCATAAATTTCCTTGGCCCCATAATGAACAGCTCCGATTCCTAATGCCTGCAAGTTTTCCTTCGCATATCCAAAACCAAGAAAGAAAATTCTTTCAGCCTTCTTGATAATTTCCTGCGTTTCTTTTTTTATGCCTTCAATCTCATGCACGATTTTTATATTTTGGGAAAGTCTATTTACGTCCGACAAGGTATAATTAGATCCATACGGCCTACCTCCCAACCATTCCAGTTGGTCTATACATCCATAAATATGATGTATCGTAATTTTTTTTAGTTGTTCCCTTATTTCTTGAGGATCTGTGGATTGAAATGAATTTAATAGACTTTCTTCTAAGAAAAACTCAAAAGATCTATCATAATTAAACGTCAAAAAAGCAATCTTGTTATCAGAGAAATGACTGAAACTGTCTGGAGCGATTAATTCATCGGTCATCCGTTGATACAAATAGGAATACCAATCATGAGAATCATTGGATATGTGTTTACGTAAAGTGTGTTCACGGAAATAAGAGTTTTTTTCTGCCTCCATCATACTAACGGCAATTGCTTTCTTTCCGAATTCTGAAAAATCTGGGTTTCTTGCGAGGAAAAGATCAATTGATGCGATACTTGATTTATTGAAGCCGTCTGCGAACTTTCTCGCTTTTTCATCGGCATCTGGCATCGGTGAGCCAACCGCTTGCATTACAATACCCGCAAATACATTTGGAAACCTCTCCCAAATATACCTGCGGAGTTCGGCTCCTGTTGGATATCCATACGGACTATTTGAGCCTGCACCTAAAACTAAGACTGTCTGTCTATCAATCATTTCCAATATAGATTCTAATCTGAATTATATATTCGACATCGTCTAAGAAAAATAGATTGATGTCAATTGATATTATCTAATGCAAAAAGGCCACATCAATTTTGCGTGGTCGCATTTTAAGAGTGTTTGTTTCAGGAAAAAAGAGTTCTATTACACCAGTCCTTTATGGCAAGATCGCAGCACCTGTTTTTTCAAATTTTCTAAAATTTCCAGCGGCGCAGTTTTCATATAGGCGAATCGAAAAAGGAACATGGGGGAGCCTCCCGGGAAGCATTCTTTTTTCCCCGGTGGGCAGTAATGAAGATTAGACCGCCAGATAGCAGGATACAATGACGTATTATGAAGGCCTAAAATAAACGATCCCATCAGGACATGGTCAGAGTAAGGGTACGGACAGATCAACGCACCTGCGTGATCCTGTATGGCTATATGTTACGTGGAAGAAGAAGTCCTTTAAAAAGCAAACATATCAGCGAATCGATAGAAAATTTACTCTTGAATTACACATGCAGTAAGGAGAAAGAAACTTCCCCCACCCCCATTTTTTAATTCCAGGTATATACCCGGGGTCGTCCGGAAAGCATTCCTTTTTGCCGGATGATAAAGTAAAACATACATTATTTGCTCTGTAGTACGCTACACACAAGGCTACAGCAATTTAACTCAGACTGGACGAGGTAAGTATCGTTCCAGATGCTGATCGTTGAAACTGAGCCTGAAAACAAGGTACCAGGAAGGCCTCAACAGGATAATGAGATGCAAGACAGACCATACGTTGAGGATGGATAAAGTATCATACAGAAAATTTATTGCATGAAGAGATTCACAAAATTCATATATACTGTACAGGCAGGGGTGAATGCATTTTTTCCTTGACAAAACTAACAAAGTGTGCTATGGAGTTAGTTATATGAAAACAAAACTTTTATCTTTCATCAGTAATCAGATCGCCAGCTATATTGAGCCCGAGCGTCAGGGTACGGCCAGGGGGGAGCCCATAGGTCTCTCCTCCATCAAGTATAGATCCACCCTGCTGTTCCTGACGAACTTGAAGGGGAAAGAGATCGCCGAGGCGGTCAGCGTGTCTTACGGCCTGCTGAGAGTGTGGCGGACCGAAGACCCATACCTCACGGCAATCGAAAGGCATATAAGAACCTTCGCAGGAATGGTTGTCAAGCATATCATCGAGATTATGGAGACAACGAAGACCAAGGGGCCAGACGGGAAAATCGTTTATTTTGTCGTAGGAACAAAGATTAACGACCAGCTGGCCCAGGACTTCGCTGATGTTGCTCTTTATTCGGATCATCTGATGAATGACATTTATAAGCAGGCAAAGGCGCAGATGTTTGATGATTTGAGTGTTTTTCACACCTTCCTGTCTTACTGGGGCTTCCTCTTCGCCCTGCGTAAGGGATACAGCTTACCTTTAACCGCTCAGGCTGTGTTCGATTCTCCGGTTGCGGAACATCAGAACGGGTTGATAAGATTCGACTTCATTGAAGCGCTTCAACGACCCTGGACCCCAGATAAAGAAAAAGCGGAGCAGGTGAAAATTTCCTTTTTGAAGGCGTTGTAATTTTTTCATTAGTTCACTAACTTTTACAGTTACGAAGTTAATTATATTGCTACGAAAACGGAGGCAAGTATGGAAATGGAATCTGAAATTCATTCGCTTGTACATTGGAGATACGGGCTGGCGTTGACGGAGCCTGAAGCCTTAGAGGATAGACACGGACGCCGATTTCAATTCCTGTCGGTGGCTGAATTGTATTCACTGGCGCCACCAACCTGGTTGGTTAAACCGTACCTTGATGCAAAGTCACTCGCCATGATTTTTGGCGAGCCTGGCACTATGAAGACATTTGCGGCCCTTGATTTGGGGCTGTGTCTTGCCACCGGGCAACCATGGCACGAGCACCCTGTACGGCAAGGATCTGTATTCTACATTGCGGGAGAAGGATTAACGGGGTTGAGCCGACGGATCAAGGCATGGGGGATTTCAAGAGGTATAAGTCTTGAGACTACCCCGTTCTTCACATCGGACAGACCGGCCCAAATACTGGATGGAGCCAGCGCAATGGAGGTTGTGAGGGCTGCTGATGAACTGCGAGAGGTCCATGGTAACCCGGTCCTAATTATTATAGATACCCTAAGCCGGAACTTTGGCCCCGGTGACGAGAACAGCACAGCGGACATGTCCCGGTTCATCAGCACTGTCGATGAGAATCTGCGATGTCGATACCAGTGTGCCGTCTTGATCGTTCATCATTCTGGATTGACGGCAAAGGATCGGGCCAGGGGCGCAGGTGCGCTTCGTGCTGCTCTCGATTGGGAATATAAGATGTCAGGTGTAGGACATGGTATCCGGACACTCACAAATACCAAGACCAAAGACTATGAGTTTCCACCACCTATTTCATTTATGCCTGAAATTATCACCCTGGACGGCTGGACTGATCCTGATGATGGTGAAGTAAGGACCTCTTGCGTATTACATCGGGTAGAAGGAATGGCACAGGACAATAGGCGATCACTTACGGGCGCTAAGAAAATAGCTTTCAATGCATTGATTACCGCCATCGAAGTATCCGGAAAGGCAGCACCCCTGAATATGGGCGGTGAAGGCCGCAAGATCGTTCATATCGATACCTGGAGAACAGTCGCATACGGAGCGGGGATCTCGCCCACGCCCACACAGGCAGCAAAGAAGAAAGCCTTTCAGCGAGCCGTTACCGACCTTAGAGACGGCGGTTGGATTGAAACTCATAACGACTTTTGGTGGCCGAAACGGGACACGGGACAGGGACGGGACAATGGCGGGACATGTCCCGGGACAGAATAGCGGGACAGGGACACACATCTATAGATGTGTCCCGTGTCCCGATGTCAATAAGGAGGCAACAAATTATGAAAGATGAACTTAAACAGCACTACGATAAATGGACGCCCAGAGAGCAGCGGTTTTTTGATTCCTCAAATGGCTTTAACGACCCAAAGTCTGGAAAGCGCTACTATGGTACAAGCGACAGAAGGCTGGCCACCTTTCTGGTTTATCGCAAACACAAGGTTAGGCAGTTCATTGGTGATAATCAAGGTTGTTACACTTTCACCATGACCAAGAGGCTTGAAGAGAGCCTTGACGCAGCATCCAGGGAAGACGGCGCCGATCTTTTTCATGTTATCGACATGGGCATAGGGATCTTTGTTGATCTTTTAGTAACCGAGGCAATGCAGTTCTGATTATGTCCAGCCTGTCCGGGGGAAGGGTGGTAATGGCACGGCGAGACCTGATAGATGAATATCTAATCCAGGTGAACAAATGGTTTCATGAGCGTGGCGGTAAGAAATTATCCGGTCTTGCTGAGGTTATTGAAATGATCGATGAAAAGGATCGTCAAGTAAAGGAATTTAATGAAAGGCTGATCCATGCGCAGCGGCCGACCAGGAGCTTGTATTGAGCAATTGGGCATTATGAGGAATGTTGCACACATTATTTATCTGTGGATTGTAGCTATGGTTGGGATAGTGGGACCCGCACCCGCCCTAGTTTTCAAATTTTGGTTCATACCCGGGGGTCAGAGAATAAGGATTCTTCGGGGCAGCTTAACAAAATTGAAATGAAAATACTCGTGAGGTGCATCATGATTGAAAAATATTACCTTAAATAAGCGACTTTTCTCCATTGAAGAAACGGCGGAATACCTAGGCCTTTCGCCAAAGACTATCAGAAACAGATTGGGACCACGGTCACCCAATCCATTTCCTGTGAAACCAAAGAGAATTGGTAAAAGAGTTTTATTCGATGTGAGGGACTTAGATTCCTTTGTAGACTCATTGGAAGCCCGTTAGGTAACAAGTGTATCGCATTATATTATAGCCGTATGATTATAATTAGTTATGCGTCATTGGTCAACGGATGGTCAACGGATGCCCCCATAAAAAACCTCTTGACAAATATAGGCTATTGGTCTATAAGTAGAGCCATGGACGGTGATGAGTTGAAACAATGGAGAGAAAAGAACGGATACAGTCAGGGGCGTCTTGCCCGAGTTCTGGGCGTGGATGTTATGACCGTGTCACGCTGGGAGCGGAGCATTATGAAGATACCCTCTCATCTCAAATGGGCCTTGGCTTATCTTGAGTTGAAGGGAGAAGAATTGAAACCACCATTGAAACGAAAGAGAAAGTGAAAGGAAAGGAGGTAAGGGAAATGGCAGTATTAGCGGAGTGTCCAATTTGCCACAAGAAACAGAGTCTGCGTAACCGGCTTTGTGATTGTGGCGAGAACCTTGTCAAAGCCAAGAGGTCTGAGCGGGTCCGGTATTGGATGTCATACCGTCTTCCAGGCGGGAAACAGGTCCGCAAAATCGAGGGCAGCGGATACTCCTTGACCGACACCATAGCGGCTGAGGGAAAGACGAAGGCCCTGAAAGTGGAAAATCGAATCCTGGACATCAAACCTGAAGCAAAGATGACCTTCGATAAACTGACGAAGTGGTATCTAAAGCTTGAAAGCGTGAAAGCATTGGCCCGTTATTCTATTCTGAAAATCAATCTGAACAGCTTCAATCAGGTTTTCGGAGATACCATCGTCAATCGGCTAAAGCCCGCTGACCTGGAAAATTATCAGGCCAAAAGGAAAGCACAAGGTCAGGCCGATTCATACGTTGATCAACAGATTGCAATGGCGAGGGCTATGATCAATAAGGCTTTCGACAATGACATGGTAAGCGGCGACACTATCAAGGTGTTCAAGCGGGTAAAGAAACTTCTCAAGGGTGATTCCAACGCAAGGGACCGTGTTCTTTCTGTCGAAGAATTTGACAGGCTTCTGTCCGCCCTTCCTTCCCATACCAGGGCCATTGTCGCAACGGGCTATTATGCCGGAATGAGAAAGGGAGAGATATTAAATCTGACCTGGGATAAGGTTGATATGAAAAGCCGGGTCATTGGACTTGATGCTGCCGATACAAAGGACAGGGAAGCGCGGCGGGTTCCCATTTGTGATGCGCTGTATAATATCCTAAAGAACATCCCAAAGGCAATCCATGACAACCATGTTTTCCTGTTCAAAGGCAAGCCGGTAAAGGATTTCAGAACTGCTCTAAGAAGGGCCTGTCGTGTTGCCGGGATACCATACGGCAGGAGAACGAAAGGGGGGTTTGTTTACCACGACACCCGCCATTGCTTCAATACGAACATGAGAAAGTCAGGAGTGCCGGAAAGTGTGATAATGAAAATCACGGGTCATTCCACAAGGGAAATGTTTCTCAGATATGACACGGTTGATTCCCAGGACACCCGGAAAGCTGTTGACCAAATGGAAGGTTTTTTGAAAAGTGTTGACCAAACCGTTGACCAAGCACCCTCAGAAGCAAAAGAGGGTTAACCGATGAATCAGCTAACCCCCTGTTTTTCTTAATGGTGCCGAAGCCGGGACTTGAACCCGGACGAGCGTAGCTCACTACCCCCTCAAGATAGCGTGTCTACCAGATTCCACCACTTCGGCATCGATTCCGATCATTTGAGTTGAAAAAGATTCGCGGCTGGCCTTTTTCCTAACACCCTGCCGGCGGATTTGTCAACACGAAACAGATGCATTCCCGACGCTGATATTACTTTGCCGGCTTTGGCGTGGCCTGCGCCGGCTGTCCCGCCTGACCTGATATCGGTCCTCCGGACTGGGCCGGGCTCGGTTGTTGCGGTAGCGCCTGAGGCACTTTCGTTTCAACAGCAGGTCTGGAGGCGGCATCCATAACGGATTTTCCCTTATGCACGGCCATATAGGACAGACCCAGAGAAGTGAACATAAAGAGAATGGCAATGCCGGTCGTCATTTTCCCCAGAAAACTGGCCGGGCCACTGCTTCCAAAGACCGTCTGGCTTGACCCGCCGAAAGCGGCTCCCATGCTTGCGCCCTTCCCTGCCTGCAGAAGGATGACGAGGATCAGGACGACACAGGCGATAATATGTACGATAGTCGTAAAAATATGCACGTTCAATAACCCCTTTTAAGATATTTTATATTTAATCATTCTGACAAATGAATCCACATCCAGGCTGGCTCCCCCCACCAGGGTACCATTGATATCGGGCTGGGCCATGAGTTTGCCGATGTTGTCCGGGTTAACGCTCCCCCCATAAAGGATGGGAAGATTGACGGCCAGCCCGTTTTCATAGTTCCTTGCGATAACCCGTCGAATATAAGCATGCACTTCCTGCGCCTGCTCCGGTGCCGCCGTTTTGCCGGTGCCAATTGCCCATACAGGCTCATAAGCGATCAGAATTTTTCTTATATCATCAGTTGTTAGCTGATTCAATCCCTCTTTTATCTGTTTTTCAATGACAGCAAATGTCTTGCCCGCTTCCCATTCCTCCATGGTTTCCCCGATGCAGAAGATGGGTTTCAGGCCGGATTGGATGGCCATTCTGGTTTTACGGTTAATGGTTTCGTCTTGCTCGCCAAAGAGCATCCGGCGTTCCGAATGACCCACGATGACATAAGTGCAGCCCGTATCGATCAGCATCCGAGCTGATATCTCCCCGGTATAAGCCCCTTCTATCCGATCCGACAAATTCTGTGCTGCCAGGTAGATTCTCGATCCTTTCACCGCCTCGCCAACAGGATAAAGCGACGTGAAAGGCGGCGCGATGACCACATCCCTCTCCTGAATATCGGCAACGGCTTCCTTCAACTGTCTCACAAAATCAAGAGATTCCCCCGCGGTTTTGAACATCTTCCAGTTTCCGGCAATCAGCGGTCTGATCATGTGCAGTGGGTCCTATAATTCTCTTCCAATATAGAGCGCCAAATCTCTCATCCGGCAGGCATAGCCGCTTTCATTATCATACCAGGCAAAAACCTTCACGAACGTGCCGTCCATGACACTGGTCAGGGGGGCATCCACGATGGAAGAGTAAGGACTGCTCGTGAAATCAACAGAAACGAGTTCTTCCTCGCAAAATGCCATGATATCCTTCAGATAGCTTTGCGATGCCGCTTTTAAGGCGCCATTCACTTCTTTTACTGTGACGGGACGTTCGACCTCAACGGCCAGATCCACCAGAGAGACGTTGGGAGTCGGTACCCGGAGGGCTATCCCATTCAGCTTTCCCTTTAAGTCCGGAATGACTTCCCCAACAGCCGTCGCCGCGCCGGTTGACGTGGGAACGATCGATAACGCTGCTGCCCTGCCCCGTCTCAAGTCTTTATGAGAACCGTCCAGGAGTCTCTGATCCATCGTGTACGCATGGATCGTTGTCATCAGTCCCCGGACAATCTTGAAGTTTTCGTGGAGGACTTTGGCTACCGGCGCCAGACAATTGGTGGTACAGGAAGCGTTGGAGATAATGTGATGCTTTTTCGGATCGTAATGGCCTTCATTAACACCCATGACGAAAGTCCCGTCAACGCCCTTCCCGGGAACAGCGAGAATAACCTTTTTTGCGCCCGCTTTGATA
>Ga0182011_10000701_pt1 | contig 29369 bp, 26 predicted proteins | sample 711E1DmetaG_FD_120481 | JGI IMG/M metagenome (GOLD analysis project Ga0182011, IMG submission 120481) | Permafrost microbial communities from Stordalen Mire, Sweden - 711E1D metaG | ecosystem: Environmental > Terrestrial > Soil > Wetlands > Permafrost | place: Sweden: Stordalen | collected...
GAAATTTCATTGCTTTCGCTGGTTTTATGTATTATATTAAGTTGATTTTGGATGATGCTATTAAAAAGCAGCAACCTGACTTTTTCGAGGTTCGATGAAGTCGAAATCCTCGCACATCAAGTTCACTAAATTGGCAAAAAAACCTCATACTTACCATATATTTTTCGCGTTCCTGGCTCTTTCCTTTGTTTCGAGTTTTAGCGCTATTGTAGCATCTCAACCGTTAATTCTTACAAATGCTCAACCAACGCTCGAAGGATTAGATGCGGGAATGCATATCGATTCTCCCACACGCAAGAAAATTGACTTGGCGGGAACATGGACTGTTCTCTTCGAAAAAGATACCTGGTATGAAAAGATCTTTGGCTCGACAATTCAAAAAGAAATTAAAACTCCTAGTTCTGTTGATTTTAACGGAAGAATGACTTTTCAGCGCTCCTTTGTATTAAGCGAAGAGCTTCTGAAAAAGTCTGCATTTAAATTTGTGGCTCTTGGAATTAATTACGAATGCGAAATTTATATCAATGAAGTTTTCATCGGGAAACATGTTGGCGGTTATACAAGTTTTGAGTTTGATATTCCGGATGATGCATTGCAGATTGGACGGGAAAATACTGTCAAGGTAGTGGCGAGTAACCGTTTGAGTGCGCGTAGCACGCTCCCTGTATGGAAACAAATATGGGGATGGAAAAATTACGGCGGTATTTTACGGGATGTCTATTTATTGGCAACACCGAAACTTTGGGTGGATCGCATCCACCTTCATACGAGTCTGAATGATCAGATGAAACAAGCGAATATGCGGCTTGATTGTAAATTGAGTAATAAGCAATTCGACCTTTTGAATCGCGATTCAGTTTCATCGAAGTCAAAACCAACTTCCTTCTACCTCAACGCCGAGCTTCATGAAAGATTCTCAGACCTTCTCATTGCTCAAGGAATGTCTCCTGCTTTAAAAATCGAATCAAACAAAAATACAGATGCCCAGCTTACCATCACAGTGAACGGACCGAAGCTTTGGAGCCCCGAAAATCCGGAACTCTATATCCTCAAAACAAGCATCATCTCTCTTGACGGAAAACAAAAAGTAACCGTTGACCAATACAATGTGAATATGGGATTTACCACTGTTCGTGTTGAGGGAAATGCATTCGTACTGAATAGCAATAAAATAAAATTGAAAGGTGTAGTGTGGCAGGAAGACTCGCCGAAATACGGTGCATCCATTTCGTATGAACAGATGGAGAAGGACGTCGTCCTGATTAAATCGCTTGGGGCAAACGCAGTTCGGTTTGCGTTTCATCCGCCTCATCCGTATATGCTGAATCTTTGCAGCCGTTATGGATTGCTCGTCATCGAAGAAGCACCTGTCTGGAATGTGCCGGCGGAAATATTGGACGAAGAAGCGTTCCAGTCAATGGCGGAAATCCAAACGCGTGAAATGGTAGAACGGGATGATGTGTATCCGTGCGTGCTTGCATGGGGTATAGGAAATCAGTTTGATTCTGCCGATGATCAAGCTCTTGGCTTTGTACAAAAAATTTCCGGCGTGATTCACCAGCTTGATGACCGCCCTGTGTATTACGGCACCCGTATGCTGACGAACGATGTGTGTACATCCGGAGTGGATTTTGTCGGCATCACGCTGCCACAGTGTGATTTGAAAACGTACCGGAGGCTCCTATCGGAATGGAAAACAAACCATCCGGGTCAGCCATGTGTCGTACTGAGTTATGGGAAAGAAGTTGAGCAAGATAACCGGAACGGATACAGCGATCCGATGTCGCAGGAAGCACAAGCTCGGTTCTTTATCCAGTATTATGCTGCGCTCAAGGAAGCTAACACAGCAGGTAGTTTTGTATCGGCTCTTACAGACTGGCGCGGTGACCGCCCTCTGCTGAATTTTGGGCTTGGTGATCGTTATCTTCAACCCGTCGGTTTGCTTAGTCAGATGCGGGAGAAGAGATTGGCATATGAAGTTGTTCGCGTGCTCTATAACGAAGAACGCACCACAGCTATTCCGGCAGGTAATTATCGAGTGAACTTTCCGTTGGTGCATGTGCTTGTCGGGCTGTTCGTAATTTTTCTTATAGGATATGAATCGACGAACCGCCGGTTTGTCGAAAGTTTGCAGCGCTCCCTGATCCGTTCGTATAATTTTTTTGTCGATTTGCGCGACTTGCACTCAGTTTCCATCGGACACACATTTATTCTTTCCGGCGCCATCTCCTTAACGCTTGCATGCCTTCTGTCTGGAATTATGTATCATTATCGCGCAGATAGATTCGCGGATTATATCCTTACGTATTTTTGCCCGATGGATTATGTGAAAGAGAAATTTATTTATACAACATGGCATCCGTTTGCCGGTATTGTTGTGCTCACCTGCTTATTCTTTCTTACCGGCGCAATTCTTGCTCTATTGATGAAATCTCTTACGTTATTCATAAAAGCACGAGTCACAGTAATTCATGTATATTCGGTTTCTGTTTGGGGCGCGGCGCCTATTATTTTCTTAAGCCCGCTTGCGATGAGTTTGTTTAAAATTATGGAGAATCCGACATATGTGATTCCATCGCTTGTGCTTATTTTCCTATTTCTCTTTTGGACATTTTTACGCGTGTTAAAAGGAATTTCGGTGATGTATGATCTGAGTCCGATGAAAACATATGTCGGCGGAATTTTTGCCTGCATGATTCTTTTGGGCGGGTTATTCCTTTATTATGATTCAGTCTTTGCTTTGAGTTCGTATTTGAAATTCATTATTCATCTCGCCCAGAACCTTGGTTAATGTACTTATCCAAATTAGAAATATTTGGGTTTAAATCGTTTGCCCAGAAAGTAAACCTATCGTTTGATCAGGGGCTCACTGCTATCGTCGGACCGAATGGCTGCGGTAAAACGAATGTGGTTGATGCTATCCGATGGGTTTTGGGTGAACAAAGACCTACAACGCTGCGATCCGATAAAATGGAAGATGTGATCTTCAACGGTACAAAATCACGTAAGCCGTTAAATGTTGCAGAGGTTTCCATCACCATTGAGAATACAAAAGGGATTCTTCCTTCCGAATATAGCGAAGTGACAATCACCCGCCGTGTGTTTCGTTCCGGTGAGAGCGAATATTATTTAAATAAAACGCTCTGCAGATTGAAAGATATCCGGGATTTATTTATGGATACCGGTATGGGTTCGGATGCATACTCCGTGATCGAGTTGAAAATGGTGGAGAGCATCCTGAGCGACAACTCTGACGAGCGGCGCCGTTTATTCGAAGAATCCGCAGGCGTCACGAAGTACAAATATCGGCGTAAAGAAGCATTCCGCCGGCTCGATGTTGTCCGCCAGGATCTGACACGCGTCAATGATATCATTCGCGGTGTGGAGAAAGCAGTGAATTCTCTTGAGCGTCAAGCGCAGAAGGCGGAAAAGTACAACGAAGTCGTAAAGCAATTGCAAACACTCGAATTGGATTTACTTGTCCGCGATTTCTCCAGCGTCGTTTTGAAAATCGAACCGCTGACGCAGCAGCTTTCTGTTGCTGTCAATGAAAAGAACCGCTTGGAAGTGGAAGTGAGGCAGGAAGAAACACTTTTAGATGTACTGAGGCAGGAATCGGAAGAATTAGAACGGCAACTGACAGCGACCCAGGAAGACCTCAGTACACGACAAACGGCAATCCACGAACTTGAACAGAACTGTGCCACATCGGAAGAACGCCGACGGTCACTCCTGGAAAATATAGAACGGTACAATCGGGAAAAAATAGAACTGAGCCAGCAGCGCGTGGAGCTGGAAAAGAAACAAGCTGAATTGATGCTGTTGCTGGAACAGCTCCAAGCAAAGATTTATACCGCAGAAGAAGCGTATCATCTTAAGAAAACTCAACTTGATGAATTTGAAAAACAGCTAAACGCCAAGCAGGCAGAACTGAAAACAAATCAAGAACAAGTGATTGCGCTCATGCATGAACTTGCAGAATTGCGTAACCGTGAGAACCAGGTCAAAGCGCGCATGGAAAACATACGCGGCCGCGTGAGTTACACGGCAGAAGAGAATACCGAATATCGCCGCGATATAGAGAAAAATTCCGGACTGATTGCAGCGCTCTCAGCGGAGAACAAACAACTTCGTCTCGCATTTGCAGAAGCAGAAGTGCGGACGCATAAGATGGAAGATTACAAGCAAAAATTGCAAGATGAAATTGAGCAGCTGCGCCGGCAGGATCACGAAATAATGGGTGATGTTGAACGCAAGCAGGCACGCATAGATTTTCTGAAAGGACTCGTTGAAAGTTTCGACGGGTACTCCGAGGGCGCGAAGTATCTCATCACGAGCAACGAGTGGAGCACAAAAATTCAGACGACCGTGGGCGAAGCTGTTCAAACAGAACCGCAGTACCGCATTGCCATTGAAACCGCTCTCGGTGAAGCGGCAGGATTTGTTGTCGTCGATAATGTACAGGAAGCGTATGTCGCTATCGATTTCTTAAAGAAGAATAACAAGGGAAAAGCAACATTCATCTGTCTTGACCGGCTGCCAAGTATATCCAATCACCGTCTTCCCATTCAAAGTGCCGGTGTTGTCGGATGGGCGAGCAGTCTGGTGAAATTTGACAACCACCACGAGAGATTATTTAATTTTCTTTTTGATGAAACTCTTTTGGTGAGCGATGTTCCCGCTGCGCTGAAAATTGTCAATGATTATCCCAATGTCCGCTGTATTACGCTGGAAGGTGAAATCGTTACCGGTAAGGGTGTTGTTCGCGGCGGTAGTGTACGGCAGGATGAAGGCGGGCATATAAGCAAGAAATCACAGTTAGAGGAATTTACCGCTGATGTCCGCAAGCTGCGGGATCGACATGAACACGTTACGCATGATCTTCAAAAAAAAATAGAAGATTTGGAACATGTGAACATGAAGAAGCTTGCGGAAGAAGCGCGCGGCATCGAACAGCAAAAAACTACTTTGGAAATTCGCATTGCACAAATCGAATTCGAAAAGAAGCGTGCGCAGGATAATATCGAACGCAACGATACAGAAGCGGAAAAACTTGGACAGGAAATTGATTTCTTGGATAAAGAAATCCAATCTCTTACACCGTTCGTCAGTGCATTGGAACGGCGGCAGGCGGAAGCAGAACAGCAGGTCGGGGCGGCCATGAGTGAAGTGGAAACAATGGATGTTCTTTGGAATGAATACTCGGGTGTCGCCCACGAAGCGAACCTCATGGTGCTTGCACTCAAAAGTGAAGAACGCAGTATTCTTCATGAAAAAGAATATACTGCCGGTACCGTGCAGACTGTCTCCTCGACCTTTGACCAGCGAAATGAGGAAATTTTTAAAGCGAAGGAAGATATTGGAACGATCGATGCCGATCTTCAAGCGATTGACGTTACACTTCGTGAGGCACGGCAAGAATATGAAGGTGTGTTGGAACGGAAAAAAACCGTCGATCAGGATTTCTCTGCAAGACGCAATCAGATTCATGAAATTGAATTGAAATTGAAAGATGAACGGCTGAAGCAGGAAGGATCTCTCAAATCAGCCCACGACCTCGAAATCAAGATTCAAGAACTGACGATGAAATCAGAAAATCTCAAAGTGCGTGCGAAGGAAGATTTCGATATCGATATTCAGCCTCAGGAATTTCCGGATGCGGATCAGTATGATTTTTCGGCGGCGCGGGAAGAAGCCCGTACACTGAAGGAGAAAGTCCATGCACTCGGTGCAGTGAACTTTGCGGCGTTCGACGAATACAAGAGCGAAAAGGAACGGCTCGATTTTATTGCTGCCCAGCGGGACGATCTGGAGCAATCCGAAAAGACTGTGCTGGAAACGATCAATGAGATTAATACAACTGCGCAGAAACAGTTCCTCCAGACATTTGAATTGATCCGCGAAAATTTTATCACAACGTTTAAAAGTTTGTTTGATGAAGGCGACGAATGCGATCTCCGGCTTGATGGAGAAGAATTGGACCCGCTCGAAGCGCGCATAGAAATTATCGCGAAACCGCGGGGAAAGCGCCCGACATCAATCGATTTGCTCTCCGGCGGCGAGAAAACTCTGACTGCCATTGCTTTATTGTTCGCTATTTATTTGGTGAAGCCGAGCCCGTTTTGCATTCTCGATGAAGTGGATGCTCCATTGGATGACTCGAATATAGACCGATTCGTGCGCATACTGCGTAAGTTTTCAGATAATACACAGTTTGTCGTTGTGACACACAACAAGCGGTCGATGGAAGCCACAAACGCAATGTACGGCGTCACCATGGAAGAAGAGGGTATATCGAAACTTGTTTCGGTGCGCTTCAATGAAGTAGAAAAAAATTAGGAATGGAAATCTCTAAAATACCTGAAATCGCAATTAACAAGAAACAAACAAATTCCAGCAATAAAAAACCAAACAAAAAAAGACAATGTTTTTGTCCATGAGTAATTGAGATTTGATTATTGTTTGAAATTTGACGATGGGAACTTGAACTGGTAAAGATGTCTTTATGATTCGTGTCTTTTGTGATTTTGATGGTACTGTGTGCCCGCAGGATGTTGGTGAACAGTTCTTTCAAACATTTGCCGGTGAAAAAGCTGAGCAAAACTTACGACGATTGCTCAGCAGTGAAATCACCATGCAGGAATGGTTGATGGAATTGTGCGGAACAATTCCATCAATGGATCAAAAGAAGTTTTTTGATTTCATAGATCAGTTTGCAACTGATCCGTACTTTGCAGGATTTGTTCGCTTCTGTAAAAAGCAAGGGATCCCGCTGATGATTCTCAGTGATGGATTGGATGCGTATATTGAGCGTATTCTTTCCAATGCGGGATTGACCCGGATACCGTTCTTTGCGAATCATGTGGAGTTTGTCGGAGAGAAATTGAAAGTTTCGTTTCCGTACACAGACGCAGAATGCAACTGTTGCGGCAATTGCAAGCGTAATCATATGCTGAACGTTTCAGCCGATGATGATATCATCGTGTATGTCGGCGATGGATATTCAGATCGGTGTCCGATTCGATATGCGGATATTGTTTTTGCGAAGGGGCAGTTAATCAAATACTGTCAGGAACTCAACATAACATATTTTGAAATCGATCACTTTGGCGATGTGCAGCTCAAGATGGAAGAAGTCGTTCAGCGGAAGCGTATTCGTCATCGGCAGGAAGCCGCAATGGCACGCCGCGAAGTTTTTATGCAGGGATAATCATTGAAATCTTTTCGAGAAAGAATATTTTCACTTCGCGGCTACACGCCGATCCCGTTTCTCTTGGCGATGGTTGTTTTTGCCCGGCCGACAGCGTTGACCATGGCGATCGGATTGGTCATAGCAGCGGCTGGAGAGCTTGTTCGTTTTTGGGGTGTCGCGTATGCTGGCAGTCTTACGCGTGTAACCGGCAGCGTCGGCGCGCCGTCTGTGATTGTCGCGGGACCGTTCGCACGCGTTCGCAATCCGCTCTACGTCGGCAACGTACTAACGTATGTCGGAATAGGCATTATGTCAAACGCACTTTTTCCGTGGCTCCTCATGGCTGCGGCAGTGTGGTTTGGTTTCCAGTATTATCAAATCGTGATGCTGGAAGAAAGTTTTCTCGAAAAAGAATTTGGCTCTGCGTATTTGGAATTTAAACGCGATGTACCGCGCTTTATTCCGCGTGTATCGGTGTATATCAATCCGATTCAGTCAGAACAACTGCCGAACTGGAAAGAAGCGATATACTCCGAGCGGCGAACGTTTCAAGCGTTAAGTTTAGTATTGCTCATTCTTCTTGTTCTTTGGTATACGAGGTAACGCGTGGTTCGGCGTGTGATGATCATTGCCGGTGAAGCTTCGGGGGATTTACATGGCTCCGGTGTTGTGCGGGAGTTGAAACGTTTATCACCCGGAGTCGATGTGTATGGTGTCGGCGGCGACAAAATGAAGCGCGAAGGCATGGAGCTTATCTATCATATTAACGAACTTGGATTTATGGGCTTTATGGAAGTGTTGAAACACCTTCCATTCATCAAGACGATGGAACACACTCTTGAGCAAATCGTCAAGTTCAAGAAGCCGGATGTGCTGGTGTTGATCGATTATCCCGGATTCAATCTTCGGTTTGCACGCATTGCGAAACGTTATGATGTTAAAATCGTCTACTATATCAGTCCGCAGGTGTGGGCGTGGCATAGGTCGCGCGTGAAAAAGATTCGATTGTATGTCGATACAATGCTGGTCATTTTTCCCTTTGAAGCGGATTTCTATCGCGCGGAAGGAATCGATGCAGAGTTCGTCGGCCATCCGTTGCTGGAAGTGCTGGACTCGAAACTTGACCGCAAGAATTTTTACAAACGTTTTTCGCTGGATGAGCAGAAACCAATTGTGGCGCTGCTTCCGGGAAGCCGCAAGCAGGAGATCGATTCAATATTTCCTGAAATGCTTTCTGCCGCCCGGATGCTTTCTGTTCAGAACAATGCGGAAATTGTAGTCGGAATAGCACCGACGTTGGAAGAGGAATATTTTGGAACACTTTACAATGTACAAGGCATTCACTTTATAAAAGGATTGACGTACGAAGTAATGGCGAATGCGGATTTCGCATTTGTCACTTCCGGCACCGCAACATTGGAAACGGCTTGTTTTGGGACGCCGATGTTTGTGGTGTATAAAACTTCCTGGTTTACGTATCTCATAGGCCGGGCTCTTGTACGCATTCACTCTATCGGACTTGTCAATATTGCGGCAGGGAAGATCATTGTTCCGGAGTTTGTTCAACAGAGAGCAACTGCAAAGAAAATGGCAAAATCTGCGATAAAATTGTTGAATGATAAAAAACGACTTGCGGATATGAAAGCAGAACTGTCCAAAGTGAAGGCACTGCTTGGTACAGCCGGTGCATCGCACCGGGTTGCCGAACGTATTTTACAGATGAAGTAATATGATGCGAAAACTTTTGCTGCCATTCTCGTTGTTGTATTGGCTGGGGGTTGTTGTTCGCAATTGGTTCTTTGACATAGGTATATTAAAAGCGGAACAGCTCAGCGTGCCGGTGATTTCTGTCGGAAATATTTCTGCGGGTGGCGTCGGCAAAACACCGTTCGTGGAACTGTTGATCGAAAAATTAAAAAACAATCATTCATTGGCAGTTGTCAGTCGTGGATATAAAAGGAAAACAACGGGTATAGTTGTTGTCAGTGACGGACGGAGAATAAAGTCGACAGTTGAAAGTTCCGGAGATGAGCCGATACAGCTCGCGCATAAATATCCAGGGTTAATAGTTGTTGTCGATGAACAACGTGTACGAGGGGCGAGGAAAGCCATCGAGCTTGGTGCAACATTGATCCTGCTCGACGATGGATTTCAGCACCGGTACTTGTACCGCGATCTTAACATCGTCATTCTTACGGCGGAAGAAATTCTAAACGGAAATATATTGCTGCCCTCCGGAAACCGACGCGAGCCATGGACATCTCTGAAACGCGCTGATGTGATTGCAGTGACACGATGTGCAGATACGAAAGAGTATGCGCGTGTTTGCGAAGCGGGCTTGAAGTGCAATGTGCTCCCGGCAAAAACGCCAACCATCGGATTGACGACAAACCTGAAATCATTCAAACGTGTTTCGTCCGGTGAGATTTTAAAAAAGGGTACAGCTGCAGGCAGGAACGTCGTTGCGTTTTCTGGAATCGGCAATCCGAAATCTTTTGAAGATTTGATGAGGAAAGCAAACCTCAACGTCGTGAACCATGTTGCTTTCTCCGATCACCACTGGTACAGCGATGGCGATATCAAGGCAATGATGAAAATACGAAAACAAACTCATGCTGATTTCATTGTCACAACAGAAAAAGACATAGCACGGATTCACGAACGGTTTGAAGAATTTCTAGAAACGGAACCGGTGATCGTGATCGAAATTCAACAGGACATAATAGCGGGAGAAGAAATATTCAATGAGTTGTTACAAGGCATGAATGAATAAATCGGGAATTTATGGAGAGATTCACAAAAACTTGCAGAAATATATATGCGAGAAGTTCATAAACAAAAAAATAACACTCACGATACAATCAAGAAATAATACTCACTGAAAGGATAACAGTTACAATGGCAAAAGTACCAAAATATGTTTATTTCTTCGGCAACGGTAAAGCCGAAGGTAAAGCCGAGATGAAAAATCTTCTTGGCGGCAAAGGTGCAAACCTTGCCGAGATGGTCAATATAGGTTTGCCGGTTCCGCCGGGTTTCTCTATTACGACCGAAGTATGCACTGCATATTACCAAAACAAACAAAATTATCCGAAGTCGCTGCAGAAGGAAGTTCTCACTGCGCTTGCAAAAGTTGAAAAGGCAATGGGAGCAAAGCTTGGCGATGCCAAGAATCCGCTGCTCGTTTCCATTCGTTCCGGTGCGCGAGCATCGATGCCCGGTATGATGGACACCATTCTCAACCTTGGTCTCAACGATAAAACGGTTGCAGGCCTCATTGCCAAAACAAAGAACGAACGTTTCGTGTATGATTCGTACCGCCGTTTCGTGCAGATGTACGGCGATGTCGTGCTCGGATTGAAACCGGTCAATAAAGACGACATCGATCCGTTTGAAGAAATTATCGAAGCGAAGAAACATCAGAAAAATGTTAAGCTCGATACCGAACTGACAGCCGAAGATCTCAAGGAACTTGTTGTAAAGTTCAAAGCGGCGATCAAAGAAAAAACAGGACACGACTTTCCCGAAGATCCGCTCGTACAGATGTGGGGTGCAATCGGTGCAGTCTTCAGTTCATGGATGAACGACCGTGCAATTGCCTATCGTAAGATGTATGATATTCCGGAGTCGTGGGGCACTGCCGTGAACGTGCAAACGATGGTGTTCGGCAATATGGGTGAAGATTCCGGAACGGGTGTTGCCTTTACCCGCGATGCAGCCACCGGCGAAAATTATTTCTACGGTGAATATTTGATGAACGCGCAAGGCGAGGATGTCGTCGCCGGTACACGCACACCATTGCCGATACTCAAATTGAAAGAACAGGATGCCAAACTGTACGGACAGTTGGATAAAATCCGCAAGACACTGGAAAAGCACTATCGTGATATGATGGATGTCGAGTTTACTATCCAGCAAGGCAAATTGTTCATGCTCCAGTGCCGTGTTGGAAAGCGGACTGCATTTGCCGCTATTAAAATAGCGGTGGATATGGTTGTTGAAAAGCTTATATCAGAAAAAGAAGCACTCACACGCATCGAGCCGGATCAGTTGAATCAATTGCTTCGCCCGATTTTTGATCTCAAGGAAAAAGAAGCTGCAGTCAAATCCGGCCGCTTGTTGGCAAAAGGATTGAATGCAGGTCCAGGCGCAGCTACCGGGCGCATCGTGTTCAATGCTGTTGATGCTGAAGCGTGGAAGAATCGCGGTGAAAAAGTCATTCTCACGCGAATCGAGACTTCACCGGAAGACATCAAAGGCATGGATGCATCAGAAGGAATTCTTACAGCGCGCGGCGGTATGACCTCGCATGCTGCACTCGTTGCCCGCCAAATGGGCAAGGTGTGTGTTGCCGGATGTGATGAGCTGCTTATTGATTATGCGAAACACACGATGACGGTCAAAGGCAAAGTGTTGAAAGAAGGCGATTGGATTTCGCTGGATGGTTCAACCGGCCAGGTAATCGAAGGCAAAATTCAAACAAAGCCGTCAGAAGTACTGCAGGTACTTGTTGAAAAGACTCTCGATCCGAAAGATGCTCCTGTCTATCAGACCTTCGAAAAAGTAATGGCATGGGCTGATAAATATCGAACATTGAATATTCGTACGAACGCTGATCAGCCGGATCAAGCTGCGAACGCAATTGCATTTGGAGCCGAAGGCATCGGTCTTTGCCGCACAGAACATATGTTCTTCGGAGAAGGAAAGATTGGACCAATGCGCGAAATGATTCTCGCAGATACTCTTGATCAAAGAAAGCTGGCGCTTGCAAAACTCCTTCCTCTCCAGCGTAAAGACTTCGCCGGCATTTTTGAGGCGATGAAAGGAAAACCGGTAACGATACGCACAATTGATCCGCCATTGCATGAATTTGTGCCGCATGAAGAAAAAGAACAGCGTGCACTGGCACAATCGATGGGCATCAGTTATGAAAAGGTTAAGGAACGCGTAGAAGGTTTGCACGAGTTCAATCCGATGCTCGGTTTCCGCGGATGCCGCCTTGGCATTATCTTCCCTGAGATCACGGAGATGCAAGCGCGCGCAATTTTTGAAGCGGCTGCCGAAACGCAAAAGAAAGGCATTCCCGTTGCACCGGAAGTTATGATACCTCTTGTCGGCAATGTGAAAGAATTGCGTCATCAGGAAAAACTTGTTCGTGCAACTGCGGAAGCGGTGATGCAGGAACAAGGAGTCAAGTTTAAGTATATGGTCGGTACTATGATCGAAATTCCGCGAGGTGCTCTCACGGCGGATGAGATCGCTGAGGTTGCCGAATTCTTCAGCTTCGGAACTAACGATCTGACGCAAACAACACTTGGTGTAAGCCGCGATGATGCGGCACGGTTCCTTGTTCCATACGTTGAGAAGGAAATATACGCGAAGGATCCATTCGAAGTTCTTGACCGCGGCGGAGTCGGCAAATTGATGAAAATTGCCGTTGAGAAGGGCCGTTCCATTCGTCCTGGTATTAAACTCGGTATCTGCGGCGAACACGGCGGTGATCCGTCGAGTATTGAATTCTGTCATCTTATCGGTTTGAACTATGTAAGCTGCTCGCCATTCCGCGTACCAATTGCGCGATTGGCTGCTGCGCGTGCAGCGCTGTTGAACCCTGCAGCACCTGCGAAGAAAGTCGTCAAAAAAGCAAAGACGTCGCGCAAGAAGTAAGCCGGCGTATGGTTCATAAATCACAGGAGGCGGTACATATGGCAACCGCCTCCTTCATCTAAAAATTATAGAAGGGATATGAGCAATGAAGCTCTCCGATTTCAAATATCCGCTTCCTCGTAACCTGATAGCGAAGCTGCCGGCAAATCCGCGTGATCACTCGCGGCTTATGGTGATGAACCGCGTTGACGAAACTATTAGTGAGCGAAAGTTCTATGAAATCGCAGATTTTTTTCAAAAGGGTGATTGTCTCGCAATCAATGAGACGCGTGTGTTTCAGGCACGGCTCTATGGGAAGAAAGAAAAGACGAATGCAAAAATTGAAGTCTTTCTGCTGCGCGAGTTGAACACCGAGGAAAATATCTGGGACGTTATTGTCGATCCGGCGCGTAAAGTACGCATAGGCAATAAGATTTATTTTGATGACGGCAAACTCTGGTGCGAAGTTATCGATAATACAACTTCGCGCGGACGCACTGTGCGCTTCAATCATAAAGGTGATTTTTTCAAGATCATCGATCGTATTGGAATGACACCGTTACCCCATTATATCAAGCGGGATGCGACCAACAAAGACAAAGACAGTTATCAGACTGTCTATGCACGCGTGGTGGGTGCTGTTGCCGCTCCGACTGCGGGGCTGCATTTCACGAAAGCGCTTCTAAAAAAACTTGAAGCGAAAGGTGTGAAGATTGCACCCGTGGTCTTGCATATTGGTCTCGGAACATTTCGAACAGTGGAAGTAGAAGATCTTACGAAACATAAAATGGATTCCGAATATTTTGAGATTACGAATGAGACCTCAAATATCATCAATAAAACAATCGACTCAAAACACAATGTTTTTGTTGTCGGTACAAGTACGTGCCGTGCAGTAGAATCCAGCGTAACAGTTGATGGCCATGTAAAGCCGGCGAAAGGATGGACGGACAAGTTCATTTTTCCGCCGTACAGTTTCAAGGTTACGGATAAATTGATTACGAATTTCCACCTGCCTGAATCAACGCTGCTCATGCTGGCCGGCGCGTTTGCCGGACAAGAATTCTTGATGCACGGATACAAGAAAGCTATTAAGGAAGGATACCACTTTTACAGTTATGGCGATGCAATGTTGATTGTCTAAATTGTTTTCGGGCTTGTTTTTTGAGAGGGAGTTTTATTTCTGATGATATGGTGACTGGGAATAGAACTCCCTTCTGATTATTTGCCGTAAAAACTATTTTTAAGGAATGTTGTGAAATGTTGAAATTAAGACCCAAAGTATTTGCAATTATTCCAGCCGCTGGATCAGGCACACGAATTGGCGGAGATATTAAGAAGCAGTTTTTGCCGCTGGATGGAAAACCAATTATCGTGCATACGCTTCAGCAATTTGAACATTGTCCGGATGTTGATGAAGTCGCGCTCGCTCTTCCCGAATCAGCGATGTCAGAAATGGAGGCCGTCGTTGAACGATACCGGCTGCACAAAGTCAGCAAAATGGTCATGGGCGGCGCGAAGCGGCAGGATTCGGTTCGCAACGTGCTCAACCGGTTGATGTTGAAAGAATCAGACATCATTCTTGTGCACGACGGTGTGAGACCGTTCATTGAAACGAAACGTATCGCGCATCTTTTAAAGGTTTGTAAAGAATACGATGCAGCGGTGCTGGCAGTTCAACCGAAAGATACGATCCGGCGTTCAACCGGAGGTGGTTTTTTCGATCAAACATTGGATCGTACAGCACTCTGGCTGATTCAAACTCCGCAGGTGTTTCGTGCAAAACTCCTGGTGAAGGCATTCGAAAAAGCGAAGAAAGACAGGTATTATTCCACTGATGAAGCGGCGCTTGTTGAGCGGCTTGGAGTGAAAATTCGGATTGTTGAGGGAAGTTATGACAATATCAAAATCACAACACCGGAAGATTTGGAACTGGGATTGTTGATTTATGACCGCTGGCGTGTGAAAGGATGGATGTAATTTGCTTCTTGGCGCCAAAAAGAATATCTTACATATGAGTTGTTGAAGATTGATAAAGGAATGATGTATGATAAATATGGTTATTGTCGTGCTCTTGAGTTATATCGTGGGATCGATTCCAACAAGCATTATTCTTTCCAAGTGGCGACATGGTTTTGATATTCGCAGTAAAGGAAGCGGTAATGCGGGAGGCACAAATGTATTCCGGGTGCTCGGCTGGAAATCCGGTGTGTTCGTTATCGTTGTCGATGCTTTGAAAGGTGTTGTTGCGACAACGATTGTTGCACGACTGTTCTGGGATCCGGCATTGCCCTTTTATAATCACACGCCTTTTGACGATTTCACTATTATACAGATGATTTGCGGCGGTGCTGCAATGATCGGTCATGTTTGGACTATGTTTGCCGGATTCAAGGGCGGCAAAGGTATTGCGACAGGTGCAGGGATGCTCATCGGTATCGCACCGACAGAATTTGCGGTTTCTATGGCTGTGTTCTTTATCATTTTCTTTGCTTTCAGGTATGTCTCGCTCGGTTCCATTATGGCTGCGGCTGCGTTTCCGTTATCGCTTATCATCCGATATAATATTCTCTCGGATGAAATCCACAGCTATAAAACATTGGTGTTCTTCAGTACCGGTATTGCACTCTTCCTTATTTATTCTCACCGCGCCAATATCAAGCGGCTGATTGACGGGACTGAACGGAAAATTACGAGTTTCAAAAGAAAAACTGACTCGGTCAATTCCTAAACCACGTGCAATTCCAAGGAAGGCATTGAGTTCCTATTCTCATATGCCGTCAATACTATGAATATCTCTATTCTTGGTGCAGGTAGTTGGGGGACGACGCTTGCTCTCGTTTTGAACGACAACCATCACGACGTCAATCTTTGGACATTCGACAGCGAGCAGGCTGATCTTATCCGCGAGAAGCATGAGAACATTCAGTTTCTTCCCGGTATCGATCTTCCACCTGAAATTAAAATTACGACGGATATTGAAGCTACCTGCCGCGAACGCGATATGATTGTTGCGGCAGTTCCGTCTCAATTTCTTCGTTCTGTTCTCCAACGCATAGCCCATCTCGATTTGGATCATACAGTTATCTGCAACGTCGCCAAGGGCATCGAGAATGGTTCTTTGATGACCATGTCCGAAGTTTTATTGGATGTGCTCATGCATGAACGCCGTGAAAATATTGCGATCCTCTCCGGGCCAAGCCATGCGGAAGAAGTCAGCTTGAAAATGCCGACGATGGTTGTATCGGCTTCTTTTAAAATGAAAACTGCAAAAATTGTCCAGGAAGCGTTTGTGAACGACTATTTCCGCGTGTATGTGAACGAAGACATCCGCGGTGTTGAATTAGGCGGCGCTATTAAAAATGTTATTGCCATTGGAGCCGGCTTGAGCGATGGAGCTGGTTTTGGGGATAATACCAAGGCGGCAATTATGACGCGCGGAATCTATGAGATTACCCGGCTTGGCGCTAAAATGGGAGCTCAACCGATAACATTCGCTGGCCTTTCCGGCATGGGAGATTTGATTGTCACGTGTATGAGTCACCACAGCCGCAATCGTTTTGTCGGCGAGGAAATTGGGAAGGGAAGAAACGTTGCTGAAGTGCTGAGCGATATGACCATGGTTGCGGAAGGCGTAGCGACTGCTAAATCAGTTCATCAGCTTGCACATAAGTACCGCATCGATATGCCTATGGCGGAAGAAGTCTATAAAGTACTTTTTGAAGATAAAAATGCACGCCAGGCAACGCTCGATCTCATGCGCCGCGATACACGCGGAGAAGGCGCCCATTAAGTTTCGTAATCAGTTCCTGTTCGTACGTAATTCCTATCGGTTAAAAAAATAATATTTAACTATTGCAGTATGGGGACATACACCGATGGTGGAATACATCAAATTCATCAACAAGGAAAAAATATTGGATTCACGATGAGTAAAGTAGTGACACTATTTGGCAGTTCGCGGCCGACAGAGGGTGATGAGGGATATCAATTGGCATACGAAGTGGGAAAACAGCTCACGCTCGCCGGTTTTACCGTATGCAATGGCGGCTTCGGAGGTAGTATGGAGGCGTCTGCCCGCGGCGCAAAAAAGGCAGGGGGCATGACCATAGGAGTTACGTTCAATATCAAAGAACGTGCGGCAAATTCGTGGATCGATGAAAATATTCATGTTCCTGCTTTAATCGATCGGATGATGAAACTTGTGGAATTGGGCGATGCGTATGTCGTCTTGAAAGGCGGAACCGGGACGCTGCTCGAACTTGCTGCTGTGTGGGAATTCATCAATAAAGGTCTGCTCGCCGAGAAACCGATTGTGATGATCGGCGACTTCTGGCAAAATGTTGTGGAAACATTGCGGGAAGAATTGTTATGGGAAGGCGTCGGTGATTGCACAAAATTTATTCATCGCGCTTCATCCCCGGAAGAATGCGCTTCGTTTTTAAAGCAGCGGCTCAGCTGAATTTCTTTTTCTTCATACCGAATAAGCAAGAATGGAATTGCAAAGCTGTCGCTGCTCTCGTATCTTGAATACGGCCGCAAGAACAAAGGATCGCATGGAGCAAAGACCGGAAACTTTTTCAGATTACCAGCAGCGCATCATCAGAGTGCTTGTCTACATTGACGAACACTTCAATGAACCACTCACACTTGACGATCTTGCGCGTATCGCTTATTTCTCACCGTACCACTTTCATCGCATATTTCAAGCATTCATAGGCGAACCATTGTATGCCTACATAAAACGGCTTCGGCTTGAAAACGCTGTGGTACATTTACAAAGCACAGGTCTTACAGTGACCGATATCGCATTCAAGTCCGGTTACGAAACGCCTGCGGCGTTTGCGAAAGCATTCCGCGAACGTTTTGGCGTGACACCAACGGGATTCCGAATGAAGAATGGCAGGAACTCCAGCTATAAACAATCAACCAGCACGACGGAGGAAATTATGAAACCGGAAATTCGAATACTGGAAGATCAAAAAGTATTGTTTGTCCGCCGCAACGGAAATTACGGACAGGCCGCTGAGGAAGCATGGAAAACATTGATGAAGCATGCATTCTGGCGTATGATGACAAACCTCTCGGTCAAATTCATCGGCATTTCACGCGACGATCCGAAATTAACGGAAGAATCGAAGCTGCGGTATGATGCCTGTATGACTGTCAAGGAAGATGTAAAGCCCAAAGGGGAAATAGGCGTGCAGACGCTCAAAGGCGGCAAGTACGCTGTGTTCCTCCACGAAGGTCCTTACGAAAGGTTCAACGAGACGTACGATCTCATATTTTCGGAATGGCTGCCAAGGAGCGGTTACAAATTGCGGGAAACACCTTGCTATGAATTGTATCTCAACAGGAACCCGAAAAGGACGAAACCGGAAAATCTGCGAACGGAAATTCATATTCCGATTGAAGAATCGTAAGTGCCTTCGCCCAATCGCGAATCCGATCAGTGATCGCCTGCCCGCCGCAGGCAGGGATTCTACCTTTGCAGAACCTTGTCAATTACCTCGAGCATGATTTTTGCCGACTTATCCCAGGTGAGGGATTGAGCGTATTCCAATGCACCGTTCGTGAGACGCGTGCGGAGATGTTCGTCGCGAAGGAGAAGCAGAATTTTTTCCGCAAGCTGTTCAATGTTCCCGTATTCATAAAGCAATCCGGTTTCACCGTCAATAACGGCATCGCGCAAACCGGGAACATCGCTGGCAACAGCAGGTACACCGCATGCATTTGCTTCTGTCACTGTTAATCCCCAGCCCTCTTTTGCGGATGTATTCACGACGATTTGCATCTGGTTCAGCTGCCGGACTTTTTCTTCCAACGGGAGAAATCCGGTGAATGTCGCGGCGTGGTCAATCTGAAGTTCGTGTGAGAGCTGTTCGAACGCCGGCTTGCCGTCACCATCACCGATAATGATAAGTTTTGCATTGGGTATTATTTTTAAAACAATAGCGAAGGCGCGTAGCAGGTGATCGACGCTTTTGTATTTTTTTATTCTTCCGACATACCCAATGATCGGCCCAGTTCTTGCCACGCTTGAAAGTTGACGGTACACATCATGGTTGACGGCGCACGGAACGAGAAAAATATTTTCTTCCCGGCATCCGTGCGTGAGCAATTCCGTGCGTGTGCTTGGGGAGATTGCAACTAATGGAGTGTTTCCATAGACCGACAGAGCAAACCGTTCAGCGCAATAGACATAGGATGCGGCCGGAAAGGAAGCTTCCTTAAAGATACTCGTTCCAAATAAGTGCATGACCATTCCTAGGAGCGGTTCCCGAATATACATTGGCGTGTAGAAAGGAATTTTGTTGATATCGTCGATAACAATATCGTAGTGTTCGCGGCGCAAGTGTCTTTCGTACTCAATCGGTACACTATAGTTAAACAGGCTGCGGTTCCCTCTCCGCATAATACGGATACCATCTATCACATCATCTTTTGGAGCTCCTGAAAATTGCGAGCACAAAAGCGTAATGTCATGCCCTTGAGCGGCAAGGCGCTTGAATATCTGGTGGAGGTACACTTCCGCACCGCCGCCTGCCGGATTCTTAATATCCTGCCAATTGAAAAGAAGAATGCGCATAAGTATTATTCTTGTCTTCTTTTCATTTGCTGCATCTGGTTTTCGACCATCATTTTTACGAGATCGGTAAACGATGTGCGCGGCGACCAGCCCAATTCTGTTTTTGCTTTTGTTGCGTCGGCAACCGTGGTACCGGTTTCGGTAAGGCGGATGAAACGCGGATCGACAACAACATGCTTCTGCCAGTCCAGGCCGACACAGCCAAATGCTTCTTCGCACAATTGCCGCACTGTTCGTACATCTCCGGTACCGATAACATATGTCTCCGGCGTTGTATGCTGCAGCATCATCCACATTGCTTCCACATAATCTCCTGCAAAGCCCCAATCGCGTTTCGCATCTAAATTACCGAGGGCAATAGATCCGTTTTGCACGATAGGTTCGCCCTGTTCATTCAAGTCCGGAGAGTTAAGAATTCCCATCTTAATGCACGCTGCGCCGTACGCAACTTTTTGTGTCAGGAAGTGCATTCCGCGCCGCGGACTTTCATGATTGAATAAAATTCCGCATGCAATAAAAAGTTTATAGCTCGTATTGTAGATTTGCGCCATGGTATGCGCATAGAGTTTTGCAGCGCCGTACGGATTCACCGGTTCAAACGGAGTGTGTTCATTCTGCGGTACAATCGTCGGCGTGCCGAACATTTCTGAAGAAGAAGCTTGATAAATTCGACAATCCGGTTTTACATAGCGAACAGCCTCATAAACCCGGTGCGCACCAATACCGGTTATTTCAGCGGTCTCAATGGCGAGTCTCCACGATTCACCCGGGTATGATTGAGCGGCGAGGTTGTAAATCTCATCCGGCTGGTACGAACGGATAGTTTCCGCGATGGAAAACGTGTCCAGCAAATCTCCGTAGGCGAAATGGATTTTATTTGATAAATGTGCAATAAGTGAATTCGGCAGTGCAGAAGTCTTGCGCATCAATCCAATTATTTTGTAATTCTTGGAAAGCAGGAGCTCGGTGAGATAGGAACCATCCTGTCCTGTAATGCCGATGATGAGTGCGGTTTTCTGTTTCATTGGAGTTCTCTTTCCCTTCAAGCTTTCCATGGATTGTTCATTGTAAAATTTAACAACAAATGTATAAGTAAAAGCGTTGAAGTTCAAGAAGATTCAAACGGTACTAATCCCCAAATCTCTATAAGTAAAAAAACAGAAATCGGAATTCTATGGAAACGATTGGCAAATATCATCACACACGAGATACCCTTTCGCGGTGAGTCTGAATATTCCGTTATCCATCCGGGCGAGTCCTTTTTGAATCAATGAGGAAATGGATGACGAATTTTCTGTCGAAAGATCGCGTGCGAAACGGAGCCGAAATTCTTCTAGGTCGATTCCTTCGCTTCGTAAACCGAGAAAAATTGCCTCTTCCATCAATGTTGTTTCCGAAAGATGTTCTCCTCCCGATAACGGTAAACGATGGTTCTGTAACTGCTCGATGTATTCGGCAATGTTTGATACATTCCACCAGCGCTCATTTTTCCAAAATGAATGCGCCGACGGACCGAAGCTGAGATAATTTGTATGGTTCCAGTAGTTGATGTTATGCCGGCACTTGAAATCCGGTTTGGCAAAATTTGACACTTCATATTGCTCGAAGCCGTGAGAGGTCAGAAAATCGATAGTCCATTCATATAATTCGGCGTCATGCTCGCTATCGAGCGGCGTGACTTGATTCAATTGAACCATCGTGTAGAGCGGTGTCCCGGGTTCAACAATAAGGCTGTAGCACGAAATGTGGGCCGGTTGAAGTTCCATAGCTTGGTCCAAAATTGATTTCCATCGCTGTAACGATTGATGAGGCAGAGAGAAAATTAAATCAAAGCTGACATTCTTGAATCCGGCCGCATATGAATCAAGCACGCATTGCTTTGCCTCGGAGGCGGTATGAATGCGTGTCAGAAACTTCAGGTCGTCGTCATGAAATGATTGAATGCCCATGCTGATCCGGTTGATGCCGGCGGAATGGAACGATTTGAGTTTTTGTTTATCCACCGTTCCCGGATTTGTTTCCAGTGTAATTTCTGCATTCGCGTGAACCGGGAAACGAGACGCAAGCAGGTTCAGGATCTTTTCTATTTCAGACGGATGAAGGAGAGACGGTGTTCCGCCTCCGAAGAAAATTGTCTCTATTGTTTCGTGGAAACGTGGTTCTTCGGCACGCATGCGGATTTCCGTTTCCAGCGCGTTAAGAAATCCGTCGATCTGCGAAGTTTGTGTCTCACCCGATCCTGTCGGAGCGATGGAATAGAAGTCACAGTAGATGCATTTGTGTTCGCAAAATGGAATATGGAGATAAAGAGAAGCCAAGTGATAATTTCTCTGTCTGAATCTTTCTTGTAACTACTGTTGAAAGGTACAAACCTCTTCGCACAAATCATAGACATACTTGATTATTCAACAAAGGAGAGATTTAGCCGGTTCGTTTTGTCTTTTCTCAAAAAACTTTATATATTCTCATATCAAATTTCTTACAAACGAATGAATTCTGACTATGTCGACCAAACCCCCGGCATCGATTGTTGAATCTCCGGCAGAGTCTCTGGAAAAACTTGCTTACAGCGTCGTCGCGGAAATTCCGACAGAGGAACCGAACGATCGTAACCGTCTTGGGTATAGTCTCTGGGGATGGTTGAGTGAGCGGCGCGGAACGCTTCTCCAGGCTATTCGCGCATCAGGCACACGCAGCCCGCTTACATCCGAAGAAATATTTGAAATTATTCATAAGCGACTTGAGGAAAAAGGAATCAAGCTTTCTTAAGTTATTGGCAGGAATTCATGGCGTCGTTATCACCCTTTTGATATATTATTATTTTATGATGATTTGAAAAGTCATGCATTACGATATTAAAATATTTGTACTTTCATTTATCCCGATCTTTGTTGCTATTGACGTGCTCGGGCTGGTTCCGATCTTTCTTTCACTCACGAGTGAGATGAAGCCTCCGGAGAAAAAGAAATTGATCACCGATGCGACATTGACTGCACTTGCTGTTTCACTGGTATTTCTTTTTGGCGGCAGAATGATTTTTAATTTTCTTGGAATCACGGAAAACGATTTTCGTGTCGGCGGCGGGATTGTCCTTCTGGTGCTGGCCGTTATCGACCTTACCGTTACTGGTGAGAAAACCCGTGCGCCCCAGACATCCGTCGGTGTCGTTCCCATTGGCATCCCGCTTATCATAGGCCCTGCCGTGCTCACGACGCTGCTGATTGTTGTCGATACCTATGGGTACCTTTCTGCCGTGATCGGGCTGCTTGCGAATTTATTTCTTGTCTGGCTGATTTTCAGGAATTCCGATTATATTATTCGTGTTATGGGAGAAGCAGGATCGAAGGCGTTTGCAAAAGTTGCCGCACTCTTTATGGCAGCCATCGCGATTATGATGATCCGCATCGGGCTGACCGCGATGATCGCAATAAAGTAAACTTAAACCGCCTTTCGAATTGAATGTTCACGATGCACTATGTCTCATCTTATACCTCTGGTGAAATACTAAAATGAATTTCGAACTGAATAATAAAATAGCAATCGTAGCGGCCGCAAGTCAGGGACTTGGCAAAGCATCAGCGTTGGCGCTTGCCCGGGAAGGTGCAACTCTTGTTATGTGCGCGCGGCGTCAAACAGAACTTACGGTAGCGGCAGAGGAAATTCGGAGGGCTGCAAAAACGACGGTCATTCCGCTGGTTGCCGATGTCAGCAAGCCGGAAGATATTGAACGCATTGTTGCAGAGACCAAGCATCGATTTGGCACCGTCCATATTCTTGTCAATAATGCAGGCGGCCCTCCGGTCGGCGACATTCTTTCTTTGACCGATGATGACTGGCAGAAGGGACACGATTTAACGCTTATGAGTATGGTACGCTTTACCCGTGCCGTTCTGCCGATGATGATTCAGCAGCAATGGGGAAGAATTATCACCATTACATCGATTGCAGCAAAACAGCCGATTAACGAATTGATGCTTTCTTCTGCAATTCGTCCCGGGATTCTCGGGCTCACAAAAGTGCTTGCGAATCAATATGCGAAGGACAATATCACGGTCAATACGATATGTCCCGGCAACATTCTCACGAGGCGGCAGGAAGAGCTTGCGGCTTCACGCGCGGCGGCACGAAGTATTTCGATGGAGCAATATTTGAAAGAAACCGCGGGCGCAATCCCCGCCGGCAGACTTGGCAGACCCGAAGAAATTGGCGACGTCGTGGCATTCCTTGCGTCCGAACAGGCGAGTTATATCAATGGAGTGAACGTGCTTGCCGACGGCAGTGCAGCAAAAGGAATCCATTGAAAAATATGTTATTTTTTCGGCATCGAACTATCGGTGCAGCCGGTTCAAAAATAAATCCTCGGTACTCTATTCCATCTATAAGAAAGTATATGTCAGATGAATGATATCATCAAAGCAATTATATTAGGAATCGTTGAAGGTATAACGGAATTTCTGCCGGTTTCCTCGACCGGCCATCTGATTCTCGTCAATCAGTTTATTACATTCGATGAGCAATTCACAAAAATGTTCGATATCGTGATCCAGCTCGGAGCGATCCTCTCTGTCGTTGTGTACTTTCGGAAACGATTGTTCACTTTTGTGAAAGAAAACGGCTCGTATCTTCAAAGTCAAACCGCCGAGCTTTGGAAAAAAGCAATTATCGGTGTTCTTCCGGCATTGGTGATCGGTGCAATGTTCGGGAAACGTATTCAAGATTCAATGTTCAATCCTACGGTCGTTGCGCTGGCACTCGTTATCGGAGGTATTGCGTTGATTCTTTTAGAGAATCGCAAGCACCGGGAAAAGATTTCATCGATTGCTATGCTGGACTATAAAACCATACTCTTGATCGGTCTGATACAATGTCTTGCAATGATTCCGGGCACGTCGCGTTCGGCGGCAACGATTATCGGTGCAATGCTGATGGGATGCTCCAGGCTTGTTGCAGCTGAATTTTCTTTTTTCCTGGCAATCCCGACTTTGTTTGCGGCATCGGCATATTCATTGCTTAAAATTAATTTCACCATGACTTCAGAGGAAATCATTGTGCTCTCTGTCGGCTTTGTTGTTTCTTTTATTGTCGCACTGCTTGTCATAGCAGGCTTCATGAAATATATCAGCAGGCATAATTTTAAACCGTTCGGATACTACCGGATCATTCTCGGCGGAGCTATTCTCGCTTTCTTTCTGTTTGTGAGATAGAATCTTTTTGCCAAATGCTGTGCAAATGAATAGTTTGCATTATCCATCGGCATCCCTCATTGATTAAACCATTATGAACATATCCATCATTCTTGGGAATCCCGTAAAGGGCAGTTTCAATCATTCGATTGCTGAGACGGTACGGGATGCGTGTACTAAAAATGGAAATAAAATATTCTACCATGACCTCTACGCAGAAAATTTTAATCCCGTATTGCCCGCTGGAGAAATCCTTAAAGGCGGAACCGTTGCTCCCGATATACAGCGTTATTGCGGTGAAATAGCGGATTCCGATGCTATTATTATTGTGCATCCAAATTGGTGGGGACAACCGCCTGCCATACTCAAAGGCTGGGTTGATCGCGTCCTCCGTCCCGGTGTCGCGTATGAATTTCAGGAAAAAGACAATGGAGAAGGAGTTCCCATCGGCCTGTTAAAAGCCGGGACGGCGATAGTCTTCAACACTTCCAATACCCCGCCGGAAAGAGAGTGCAAAATATTCGGAGATCCGCTGGAACATCTCTGGAACAACTGTATATTCGATTTATGCGGCGTCAAAAATTTTCATCGAAAAATGTACGGCGTTGTTTGCACGAGCACTCCGGAACTAAGAGAGGCATGGCTTCAAGACGTACGGCATATTATTGCCGACGCTATTTCTGAAAAGTTGTAGGAAATAATTTATTGTACTGCGCGTGGTGCTTTGGAAGGGAGGAAGTTCACTTTCGAATATAGTGTGCGAAGGTGAGTCCGGCACCGCGTTCTTCTTTTATCATACGAAAGTTTCTTCGCAGGATTTCCTGGTATGGCGGGAAATACGTATCTCCCGCAACGTCCCGATCGACCAGCGTTAACCGAAGTTCATCGGCAAACTTGAGTGCTTCTGCATACAACCGCCCCCCGCCGATCACAAATACTGCTTTTTCATTTTTAAATGCTTGCAGGGCAAAAGACAGCGACGGGTATGATTTTACTCCGTTGATGACGGTCGATGTAATCACGATATTCGTGCGATTGGGAAGCGGGTTTTCGAGAGAATCAAATGTTTTGCGGCCCATGATAACAATATGGCCGGTGGTAAGCTGTTTGAATCGTGCAAGGTCTTCCGGAATATGCCACGGGAGTTTACCTTTGTTACCGATAACGCGGTTGCGGGCGATTGCTGCAATGATAATGAGTTTCATGGAATTTTATTCTCATGAGCGTTCCAAAGGATTGTTCCCATCGGGGACGCGGTAATGACTTAATCCATTGTCTTCATGATTCAAGCCATGGCGGGCGTATGCCAAGCAGCTCGAGTTTTTGTTCCATCTCACTGCGTTCAAGATTGAATTTCATTTTTTCACCATCCGGAGGAAGGAAGCCGAATTGAACCGCCAATGCCCGTGCGCCGTCCGTGTCGCCGGCCTGTAAACGGGCAATGATGTCAATCTCCTGTTTCGATAATTCCAGTGCGCCGAATTGATAATCTTTGAAAGCTTCCCATACCAACGGACACCACTTGCTGACAATCTCGCTGCCGATCGTCGTTGCGTACATGCGGATTTCGTACTGCGCGTGTTTATCCATCCGGAGCGCAAGAAAATGCATAAGATTGTGAAGGTTCGTTTTCCAGTACGCTTCGGTATACGTACTCAGCGGAAGATCCTTGCGTGCCTGCTCGCGTGCAAGCCCGGCTTCGATGCGTTCGTTGTAGACCGTGCGGGCAAGATCCTGCAATTCATGCTCGCGTGCTGAAAATATTTTGCCCTTGTCATGTTCGAGAAATCCTTCGCTGCCCTGCCGGTTGCTTGCCGCCTGCATGCGCCATTCATCCGGTTTTGTTTTCTGTGCAGCGTCGATGGCGAGCGAGTAGCGCGTGGAATATTCGTTGACGCTTGCCGTGCGGTGCCGGATCCATTGCCGCCAGCAATCCATGGGAACGCGGATGTGCAGTTTGATCTCGCACATTTCCAGCGGTGATGTATGATGATGGCGTACTAAATAGCGGATAAGCCCTTCGTCTTCACGGAGCTTCTTTGTTCCTTTTCCGTACGATACGCGTGCAGCTTGCACGATGGAAGAATCGGATCCCATATAGTCGATGACGCGCACAAAACCGTCATTCAGGACGCCGAAAGGGATTCCTAATATTTTATCCAGTTCCGGAACGCTCGTGCGTTCGAGTATTTCAAAAGTTTGTTCCATCGTTTCCTGTTAAAGAAAGGTTGCCAAATCGTGTAAGACGAAATTAAAGCGCGTAGTTGAGAATTTTTGAAACTAATTTTGCCGCAGTGACATCGGCGTGGAAAAGTCCCTTGACCGGCGCCAGTTCGACGATATCGCAGCCGACGATGCGCCGTTTCCGCGCAATCTTCCGGATGCATTGCATTACTTCATCCCACAGTAAACCGTTTGGCTGCGGCGTCCCCACAGCCGGCATGATGGAGGGATCGAAGGCGCCGACATCAAAGGTGATATAGACGTTTTCGGAAAGTTTCTCTACAACGAAATCATCCCAGTACTTCAGCACTCGTGTGTAATTGCCGCGGCGGATATCGTGCGCGTAAAATGTATGAATGCCATGGTCGCGTGCAAATTCCGCTTCTTCCTTGCACTGTGCGCGAATGCCTACCTGCACGAGCTGGCGGGGATCGAGGAATTCGCACACTCTCGCCATGACCGATGCATGGCTGTATTTATATCCAAGATATTCGGTACGGAGATGGGAGTGCGCATCGAACTGAAGGACGGAAAGATTGGGAACCAGCTTTGCGTGTGCCGCTATGGAGGCGGAAGAAATTGAATGTTCACCGCCGAGCATCACCAAAAATTTTTGTCGTTCAACCATTTCGAACACGGTGTCATAAACGTGCTGCAGGGCAATTTCATCTTTCTTCTTATCGAACACAAGGGGTGGAAGTGTGGCGATGCTGTGTTCCTTGTAGATTTCACGCTTTGTCTCTTCGTCAAAATATTCCACCTGCCGTGATGCTTTCAGTATTGCTTCCGGCCCGTTTTTTGCTCCTGTATTATTGCTCACGGTGTGTTCATACGGCGCCGGCAGAACGACGACTTTTGAAGTTTCAAATGCAGAATATTGTTTTTCGATACCGAGAAAATTTCGTTTGATATCGAGTGCCTTTACCATAGAGCTTCTCCAAAATTGTGTTTAAATATATCTCAATCCGGATGGAAAAGCAAGTTTGACTTTCGCTTGACTTACACTTGACCCATGCTTGACAAAGTGGGCTTTTGTTCCGATACTATCACATCAACGATATGAACAGATCAATCTCATTCAGAATCTATATCATTGTTACTTTTCTTGCTGCCCTCTGGTGTGCCGGTATTCTTGCCGCACCGATGCTTGCGCATGCCGGTATGCACCGCAGTGCAGACATGGTTTACTCCGTCTACTCACGTATCTGCCATCAGAACGGCGCCAGTTCATTCCATGTTGAAGGAGAAAAGTTCGGGGTGTGCATCCGGTGCAGTGCCATCTATTTCGGATTTCTCTTAGGGTTGCTGATCATGCCGTTATCAGGAGCAGTGAAGCGGCTGCGTTTCCCGAAACCGATGCTGATGATTGCGGTAATCCTTCCTATGGTCGTTGACGCGGTGTTGAACGATGCAGGCCTTCACGCCAGTACTACCATGACGCGTGTGGCAACCGGTTTATTATTCGGCGGCGTGATGCCATGGTGTATTGTTCCGCTGCTTATTGAAGCGTGTTTGCAGTTAATTTATAAAAAGAAAATTCCATCACCAGATTCCGGAGTATGAACGCATGTTTGAAAAACCCAGTAAACTACGCCCGGCCATTCTCGGCGGACTCATCATCGGTGCTATCTCGGGTATTCCGGGATTAAACCTGCTCAATTGCTGCTGCTGTGCCGGAATTCTTCTGGGCGGTGCAATGTCGGTGTATCTTTATAAACATGAATTTACCGGTGAAATGCCACCGATGGAATCGTCCGACGCGCTGATCCTCGGGATCATCGCGGGTATTGTCGGTGCATTGGTGACGACATTTCTCAGCGCGATGATTTCCCTGATTCTCGGGCCTGTAGAAACCGAAATGATGCGCAACTTTATGGTGAAGCTGACACAGAAGCTGGAAGACCGCGGATCAGTTCCGCAGGGCACGCTGGATAATATGCGCGATCAATTTGAAATGGCAATGAAGGAGGGAGGTACAGTCGGCGGGATCCTTCGTTCGTTGGTGTATGCGTTGATACTCTACCCGATTTTTTCCATGCTTGGCGGGCTTATCGGTTACGGAATTTTTGGGAGGAAGAAACCGGCAGCTCCGCCACAGCCACCGATACAGCTATAAACGATATCGCATTTAGTTTTTTCTTCAAACCCTCAATGTCTTCTTGCGATGTTGAGGGTTTTGTATTTATTTTTTGGTAGTATCTCAATTTAGCATGTCAGGTGCTGTTTTATTATTGATAGGACATGACCACTGGTTGCAGGGGGTTTTTATTAATTGACAATGGTTTCAATCTGAGCTACATTACCACCAAGCAGCTGCCGCTACGTGGAGGTTCCGGGCAACTACTACTTTTCTCCAATTTCAAAGAAAAACTAAAATGATAGAACAGATGCCGGCCTGTTATGCGCTTAATAGACAAAATATGGACTAATTCTATATAATCACATGTTAGGCGTTAAAGTTAAAGGAGGCAAAAATGAATAGAATAGTTTTCATTTCGTCGCTTTTAATATTGATAGTTTATGGTTGTCATAAAGA
>Ga0182011_10000702_pt1 | contig 29363 bp, 28 predicted proteins | sample 711E1DmetaG_FD_120481 | JGI IMG/M metagenome (GOLD analysis project Ga0182011, IMG submission 120481) | Permafrost microbial communities from Stordalen Mire, Sweden - 711E1D metaG | ecosystem: Environmental > Terrestrial > Soil > Wetlands > Permafrost | place: Sweden: Stordalen | collected...
CATTCCCAATTCATTGGCGCGCTCAACCGGCTTCACGTCGGATATGCCGCAATCCACCGTTATCAATAATTCCACCGCGTCATGAAGGGCTAAATGATCCACGGCGGCGATATTGAGGCCGAATCCCTCGTCATGGCGATGCGGTATATAAATGGAGAAATTCTTGAAGCCTATCCTCTTGAAAAAATCATTCCAGATGACCGCGCCCGGAATACCGTCGGCGTCATAGTCGGCGTATATAGCGATGCGTTCGTCGTTCTGAATGGCTTGAATGATCCGCGTTGCCGCTTTTTCCGCGTCTTTCAACAGGAATGGGTCGTGAGTGTCGCGAACATAATCAGGTGTCAAGAATTTTTGCGCCGTTTCGACATCAGTGAGGCCGCGATGATGCAAGAGATGCGCCAGCAATGGTGAAAAACCGGCAAGCTTGGCTTGTTCTTCATTTGAAAGCTGGCGGCGGATGGCGTAGGACATGAGGGAAGTATAGCATTGTGATAAAATAGCCGTATGAAAGACTGCATCTTCTGCAAGATAGTCAATAAAGAGATCCCAGCGCACATCGTCTATGAGGACGGTGATTTTCTGGCGTTTCTGGATATTCATCCCGCATCAGTCGGACATACGCTCGTAATCCTCAAGAGTCATTATCGTTGGGTTTGGGATGTCCCCGCGTTAGGCAAGTATTTCGAAGTCTGCGGAAAGATAGCGCGAGCACAACAAAAAGCATTCGGCCAAGAAGCGATCTGGAGCGGTATCAGGGGAGATGAAGTGCCGCATGCTCACATTTCGGTACTTCCCAATTCCGAGACAAAAGGAGACAAAATGGATTTTGAGGGAAATGCCAAGAAGATTATTGCGAACTTGAATTAAGCGCCTCAATCCCCACCAGCGTCCCCTGCGCCAGGAAATCGAGCATGGCGCCGCCTCCGGTGGAGACGAAAGTGAACTTGTCTTCTACGCCGAGCTTCGCTATGGCCGCCAACGTGTCGCCCCCACCAACGATTGAACGGACATTTTTATCTGACGCGGTTCTGTTTGCGATAGTCTCCGCCAATCTCTCTGTTCCTTCCGTGAAACCCTTCTCATACACGCCGAGCGGGCCATTCCAGAGGATGAATTGCGCCACGTCAATCTTGGCCTTGAGCGCAGTGAGTGTCTTTGAACCTGAATCAGATATAGAATCTATCGGACCAATGTCGCCGATCTCTTTTTCGACATGATTTTGGACGACTACGTCTACGGGGATCATTATCTTCGGCTGATTTACCACGGCTGATATGTCCGTGGCACCGTCGGAAATCTTGGAAACGCCCACCTCATAGCCTTTGGCCTTCAAAGCATCGTTGGCCAATGCCCCGCCGATAAAGACCGTGTCAGCCGTCTTGGAAAATTTCTGTATCAAAGGTAATTTCGTGTCGAACTTAGCTCCGCCTAGGATGAAAAGGAACGGATGCGAAGGGTTGAAGGCCGCGCTCAATTGTTTCACTTCTTCTTCCAGTTGAAACCCCGCATAGCTCGGCAAAAATCCCGTGATAGCGCAGACCGAAGCGTGCTCGCGATGCGAAACGGAGAATGCATCATTCACATATATGTCCGCAAGCGAAGCCAATTGCTCCGCGAACTTTCGGTCATTCTCTTTTTCACCTTTATTCTCGCGAATATTTTCCAGCAATATCATTTCGCCGTCTTTCAATGCCTCCGCCGCTGCAAACGCCGATGAAATATTCTTCACGAACGTAACCGGCAATCCTTTCTTCTTCAGATAATCGGCCACTGGCGCAAGCGTCGGTTTTTTCGCCAGCGAATTTTTCGCACTTACTCCTTTCTCCTTACTCCCTGCTTCCACTAGTCCATCTGATGTTTCAATGTGGCTAATCAGAATCAATCGCGCGCCTTTGCCGCGCAAAAAATCTATCGTCGGCAAAGCTTTTCTGATGCGGAAATCGTCTTTGATGGAGCCGTTATTTATCGGCACGTTGAAGTCAACCCGTAAAAGAACTTTTACGCCGGTAAGATGAGGAATATCGGTTAATGTCTTCATGTCAAATATAATTCGTAATTCGTATCATTCGGATAAGATTCGTTGATTCGGATTATGCTTTGTCGACTGCCTTGAGTAGTGCGATGAATCCCGGAGTATTCACGCTCTCTCTTCCAACCAGGAGGCCGTCAACGTTGCCCACCGTCATGATGTCCGGAGCATTCCTATAATTGACCGAGCCTCCGTAGAGAACTCGTACTTTATGGCCCGCATCGGAGCCGAAAAGGTCGGCAAATATCTTCTTGACGAATATAGAGGCTTCACGGATATCCTTTGGCGGCATGGCATCTTTGGCGCCTATAGCCCACAGGGGTTCATAGGTCAAAATGATCTTGCTAACCGACTTTGCCGGAATGCCGGCAAAAGTATTCTTGATCTGTTTCTTCAGCGTGTCCAGATAATCTCCATCCTCATCGCGCGTCTCTTCGCCCACGCAGACTATCGGAATGAGCTTGGCTTCCAATACCGCTTTCATCTTCTGCGATACCCTCTCGTCCGTGTCCCCGCCTTTGCGCTCCTCCGAATGGCCAACGATGACGTATTCCGCGCCGATATCGCGTAGCATAGTGGCGCCGACTTCCCCGGTGTACGGACCCGTCTCTTCATGCGATGCCGATTGCGCTCCCAGATGAAAATTTTTGACTGCCCTTCGCGCTCCGCATGCCGCGATGAAAGGAAAAGGCGGACATATGACCGTCTCCGTCGCCTTCAATTCCGGCGCCGCGCGCCTGACCTTGCGGGCGATCTTCTTGGCCTCGGCCAAAGTGCCCGGGTTCATCTTCCAATTGCCGACTATGAGGTGTTTGGACATGGGTTTATTTTAGCATAACCGTCTATTGCAATTGTTGCCACGAAATAACTTGATACTGTGTCGTTGCTTGCGGGAATGACGGCGGCGGACCGTAGAGGAGATTGCCGTCGTAGTTGATGTTGCGTGTAGCATAACCAGTACCATCGCTGTAAGCAAAACCGTACCTGACCGCAGTGGCAATCATGCCGTAAAGAGTCAGCGCGGTGCGTTTATACAAGGATGAACCGCAACTTTGAGCGTAATAAAACCTGCCCACGCGGCCATTTTCCGCTACCAATGCGCCGTCAATCTCATATATATCGTCGCTCACAAGTCCGGAATTGATGTTGCCTTGGGCAATCAATCCGATGACATCGGTACCATCGGTATGAGTATATTTCAGATTCGTATTTACAGTGATGTTGGTATAATTATTCGCGCTTGTTGCAGTGATATTGGCAGACGCAACCGTTATACGCGCGTTACTCATGGTACCGTCGACCCAAACATCGTCATCGACAAAGATGACCCCATTCCCAGGTATCGGGTAATTCCCTATGAGAGATTGATTAGAAATGCTCCATGTCCCCCAATTAGTTCCCGTGTTCCACAGATTTTGATTTTGTGATGTACTGTCGTCTCCGCAATTACTCGGCGCTCCTACCAGTGCCGTAACCGTATACATATCATAGTTCGTGAGATGTGTGATTGGATCTACTTTAAAAACGATGTGGTATCCGCTCGCGGGATTGCCGTGAGAATCCTTTGATGGCGACCATTCCTTGCCTCCCTGTTGTGCCAAAGTCTGTAATTGTCCCAAATTCTGCGTTAAACTACTAAAATCAAAGGCCGGCACGGCCAATTGTCTCCCAGCCCTGAAGACATCTTGACGATTGCTCATGGGACCGTGGCTTGAGTCATTGGGAGGCGGCGGCTGCAGATCATACGAGCCGGCGGCGCACGGGGTCGTGGAACTATACTGCGTATACACTGCCCATTCAGTGCTGCCTTTAGAATGACAATCACCGGAATCCGGTTCTGTCGCCGTTGTTAATGCGCTTGACACCAGATTATTCGCTACTCCATCAAAATGGATACCGTTATTCGACTGTATTGGCCCATTTACCACGGTACCTTCTCCAAAATTCATAAAATCATCGGCGATAACGGCGAATCTCGCCAGCGACGGTATGGCCAGAGACTCTTGAACCTTACGAGTGATGGTGGACGAAGCAAGCGTGCCGACAGAAGCTATTTTGACGATTGTCGAACCGACAAGCGGCGGAGTGATAGTCAGAGAATAAGTGCCGAGAATATCACCGTCGCGATTATAGAAATTGTGTACGTAAGGACCTGGAGTAGTCGTACCATCTTTGTAGTCGTTAGGTGACTGCGCCAAATGCCACTGGTAATAGTCCACGCCCGCTTCGGCTATCTGAAGCGCCTGCTCTCTGGCAGCAACGGTCCTTATGCCCGCGAGCATGGTCGCCCCCCAGTTGGATAGACCGGTAATAATCGTTACCGCGATTGCAGCGAACACGATAACCGAGAGTAATATGTCGCCTTTTTTATATTTCATAGGTTGTTCTTCAAATTACGCAGGTTCGCTTGGACTGTATATGTTATCGGCACTGGCGAACGATTGGGATCCGTGTCCAGCGTGACATTCACTTTGACCAGACGGACCGCGGTCGTCGTCACAGGTTGGGCTAAAGGTGAACTCGTGCCGTTATAATTCGTATCAAAATATTGGAAAACGGGCGTCGTGTTTCCGTTACGAACGGTCGTGAGCAGTGTCGAGATCACCGGACCGCCGTTATAACCGAGCGGCGAACCTGATGGCTGGATGACCGACCTTGAGAGAGTCGTGCCGGTGAGCGAATAGGTGATTTGCTCCGTCTGACCGTCATTATCAGGATCAGAGAAGAAAGAGATGCTGGTACTGCCGGTAGAAACCAACGCATATGCTCCGTTCACGCCCGGTGCCGTCTCGCGCAATTCCGTTAGCATGGTCTTCAGGATGATCTGCGCGTTTTGGGCGGTAGTGAAAGAGCTTGAGACGTTGCCTTGATATATGAACGTATTCGCCTCAAACGTGCCGACCGCGACCATGACGGTGACAAATATAGCCAGCGTGATCAGCAATTCGACTAGAGTCATGCCCCGCTGGACTCTCCATGCCTTACGCTCGATTTGTTTGATTTTTGCGCACATGATCATTTGTAATTCTATCATCTATGGTCCAATAGGCACTGACTTTTGTTGCCAACCGTTACCAGCACTACTAATACTCACGGAAGAGATTGTTGTCGTGGCATAACCCGGCTTTCCGACTGAAAGAGTGTAGCCGCCGATGCTCGCGGATAGTCCCTGGAAAAGCACCTGGCCCGGCGGTATGCAACCGGATGTATAAGAAAACGCAATATCGGAGACGCTCGGCGTGACTGTGGCGGTATTTGTTGTGAGATATGCCATGTATCTGGCGAATTCATTGTTGTTGCTTATAGAATTAATCGCTCCGCTAGGGACAGTAAAATAAGTGTTGTGGGTGCCATTAGGACCTAGATAATCAGACAAGGAAAATGTAGAAGTCGAAGTCGGCTTTGTGGCAAATTGGAATTTTACCGGCATCGCTCCCGCGAGTTGTGGCTGATTGCTGGGTTTCCATGATAGCGTGTAAAAATTACTGGTCGTTCCGGTATCGAAAGTGGACGATTCGAGCGTGCCAGTCGCCGTTGTGTTATATGGACCACCAAAATCATTCCAATGCAACTGTATGTTTCCCGAAGAAGATGCCGTCTGCGTATCGACACCGCTACTCTGATAATATTTAGTCGAGGTGTTTAAACCAAACATTTGGCTTCCTGATCCGCCGGACCAATCCGTCTGCGCAAGATATCCCACCCCCGTAGTTTGAATCTGATCTCCGTTAGGCCCAGTCAGTTCGACAGTGGCTCCGGATATCGGCAATTTACTCGAACTTTTATCAGTGACCGAAACCATGAGACTGTTCGTGTTCGGAGTGTGCGGCACGACCACCAGCTGGACACTCTGTGAATTACCCGGATTGAGAGCGAACGGGCTTGGAGGATTGATTCCTTCAACGTCATATGAGATATCCGTCGGCGTGACCGTGTAAGTATCCCATTCCATAGAATTGAGATCGAAGGTTCCGCCAGCGCCGGTTTGCAGACCGGTCGCGGGATATTTGAGGATAGTCGATGGATTGGTGGCTATAAGCTTTGACCCCGCTAGAGAAAAATGATAGCTGGGCACCGCTAAGCATGTAGGGTCTACGCTGGTGAAATGCAGCGAGCTCAATCTGTCTATGGCGAAACTTATATTAGTCACTTGTTGATTGAGGACATTGATGTTCGGCTTGGACGGAGTGGGCCCGGCTGATCCACCTGCGGCATATGTCTGATCGGTCGAGTAACCGGGTTTATTCACAATAATGTGATACATGCTATTCCCCGGCGACACGCCGATGACATTCAGAGTGCCATTATTGTCCGTAACGTCCGTGTCATGGAGAGTTGAAGTGGCCACACTTTGGATAGTAGTGCTGGCATCCTCCACTGGAGCGGTACTAGCGTCAAAAACATGCACAACGATAGCTCCTCCGTTAGACGCCGACTGCAGATTCGCCGGAGAGACTTGGCCTGTTAGGACGACTGGCTGGAAATCCTTGCAGGCCGGACACTCAACATCTACTTCGACGAGTTTGTCACTGGCTTGGACCGTAGTAGTAGAAAGATTTATGTTGCGTACAGTCAAATTGACGGTGAAAGTATAACCGCCACGCGTTAGGGTTTGCGTCGGCGGCAATACGCCATAAGGAGTCTCGATAGTGTCATTTGTCAGACCCACATTTATGTACGGCATATTCCTGACTATCTCGAACTGCTCATCAGCCAACTCTACCGCCAATGTCCGCGCCTGGCTGCCGCTCGCCAATTGGAACAAACTCGTGAACGCCCCATAGAAAGCCATCGCCACTACCAGAAAAAGCGCCGTACCGACGAGAACTTCCACCAAAGTAAAGCCGCGAGCGGCTCCTTCTCTTTTCTCGCTTTGCCCGATCCTGCTGGATCGCATACTCCTTATTCCTTTCTTCATATTTTAATTGATGGCATTCGCCAGCGAATACATCGGACTGATCATGGAGACCGCGAAGAAGCCCACCGCCGCACCGATTACCAGCATCAGAAATGGCTCTATGACCGTGGACATGTCCTTAGTCTTCTGATCTACGTCTTCCTCATAATAACGGGCCACCCCTTCCAACATCTCCCCCATTTTGCCCGTCTCTTCGCCCACCGAGAGCATCTCGGCAAAAAATACCGGGTAAAGCTTCTCATTATCGCTGAATATCTTAGACATTAGCTCTCCTTTCTTTATGGCTTCTCCCGCTTTGGTTAGGACTGCTCGGAAATGAACGTTCTGCACCACGGCCGCGGTGATAGACATCGACTCCACTATATCTACTCCGGACTCGATGAGCGATGACAACGTGCGAGCCGTACGGGCGGTATTAACTTCCTGGACCAATGTGCCGATTATGGGGATCTTTAAGAGAGCCGCATGAATGATCTTCTTGCCGAAAGGCTGCTTTGACCACCATATGTATGCCGCTATGACGATAATGACGATGAGGATTACCCAAAGCCCTTGATGTTGAACTACGTTGCTTATATCCAAAACGACTTGTGTGGTGAACGGCAATTGCACATGCAAGCTGGTAAATGTAGAGAGCAGTGTCGGGATAACGAAGATGAACATAAGTATCGCTATCAATATCATGGCGCACAATATGACCGCCGGATACATGAGCGCGCCACGGATGCGCCGTTCAAGGGAGAATGTACTTTCCATCTGGGTGGCTACCGCCTTCAACGAGTCTGCCAATGTTCCAGACTGTTCGCCGGCATGGACCATGGAAATGAGCAGAGGCGAGAAAACTTTCGGGTGATGCGACAAAGCCTCCGCAAATGTCGTACCTTTGTCTATGTCCGCGCTGACCGCGATCAAAATCTCTTTCAAAGCCTTGCTATGCGACTGTTTTTCCAGAACGGAAAGGGCCCGTGACAGGGCTAAGCCGGCTGCCAACATCGAGCCCAAGTTGCGGGCAAAATTTATCTTCTCTATCATCTTCACCCGTTTCAAAAAACCAAAAGAAATGTTCATCTTCAGGCCTTTATGTGCGGCTTTTTCCTCCACTGACACCAGTTCATCTCCGCTCTCGCGGATGATTCGGTAGAGCTCATAGCGGTCAGCCGCGTCGCGTTCGCTCTGGTAAACTTCCCCGCCCGGTTTTTTTGCTTTGAAGATGAAATGAGACATATTATTCAGATACAACGCGCAACACTTCCTCAATCGTCGTCAGCCCCGCCGCGCACTTATATATTCCGTCCTCCAGCATAGTGAGCATGCCTTCCGATTTTGCCTGCTTTTCCAATTCTGCCGAAGTGGCATTCTTCATGATGAGATCCTTTATAGTCGGCGACATCTTCAGGACTTCATGGATGCCGATGCGGCTCTTGAAGCCGTCATCATCACCGGATGGTTTCGGCTTGCAGAAATTGACATCTTTCCATGTGCCATCTGGTTTTATTATCTTGTCGGCTTTGAGAGCTTCCAGCACGCGGTTCATATCCACCAATTTTTCCAATTGAGCAAACTCCGCTTTTGAAAGGTCGTATTTTTCCTTGGCATCAGTCAAGCGGCGGACTAGGCGCTGGCCGATGACTATATTCAGAGTGGAAACAAGCAAAAATGACTCTACTTTCATGTCCAGAAGGCGAGGAATGGCTCCAACGGCGCTATTTGTATGTAAAGTAGAGAGCACCAAGTGGCCGGTTAGCGATGCATTGACCGCCAATGCGGCCGTCTCATTGTCGCGGATCTCTCCAACCATGATTATGTCAGGATCCTGACGAACCAGAGTGCGTATTCCTTGGGCGAATGAGAAACCTATGTCCGGCCTGACTTGCGTCTGGTTGATGCGAGCCATCTGATATTCGATAGGATCTTCAATAGTGGAAATATTCACGTCAGGCGTATTCAGAAGATCCAACATAGTATAGAGCGTCGTCGTTTTGCCGGAGCCTGTCGGGCCCGTAGTCAATATCATTCCCGTTGTCTCTTTCAGTGCTTGATGGATACATTCAAGCCCTTGCCCATGGAAATGCAGGTACTCCAATGTAAATCCGCTTATGCTCTCACGCAGGAGACGCATGACTATCTTCTCACCATAATATGTCGGCAATATCGAGACGCGGAATGATACTTTCTCATTAGTCAGGTCCACCTTGAAGCGACCGTCCTGCGGCAAGCGCTTTTCGTCCAGCTTCAAGTTAGATAGTACTTTTATGCGCGCCGATACAGATGGACCAGCTTGGCGCGGAAGCACCATGGCATCGTGAAGGAGGCCGTCTATACGGTAGCGCACAAGCACCTGTTCCTCCATCGGCTCTATATGGATGTCGGATGCGTTCTGCAGTATGGCGTGCTTGATGAGCGTATCCACGATGCGCACCACCGGCAGATCATCGGCTAGCTTCTTCAGATCTTCTTCCGAGGACGCGTCACCCTTCTCCTCCGAGATCATCTTCAATGTCTCCGTCTCTTTCTGGATGATGTCTCCGAATTCGGCTTTGAGAGATTTCTGATACTGCACCAATGCCTCTTTGACCGAGTCAGAGTCGGTTAGGCGCGGCAATATCTTCAGATTCACTTTTTTCTTTATGAAATCAATAGCCGACAAATCATTAACATCTAGCATCGCCACTTCAAGAGAAACGTCGTTCTTCTTGAATGCAACGATGTTGTGTCCGCGAGCGATAGGCTCCGGTATGAGCGACAAGATCTCGAAAGGAATCTTCTTTGCCTTCAAGTCCACGAAAGGAATGCCCAGCACGTACGCCTGCATGCGCCGTAGATTGTCCGCGGTTATTTTCCCCTGGGTTACGAGGGTGTCGCCAAGTCTTTTATTCTTCTTGTCCGCCTCTTTCTTTGCGGCTTCAAGGTCATCCTTCGAGACCAGTCCGGAATCCAGGATGAATTTGTATAGCTGGGTATCTTCTATGAGCATTATGCCCTATATTCTACCAGATAATCGCTTGGGTTGTCTTATGTTGCGCTTTTTTGCTTTGAGATTCTCGGGCATTTCACTACCAAGCTCCTTCATTGCTTGGCGTATCCTAGAGCCAACTCTGAAATGAGCGCTTTGAGCCTGAATATCGCCCGTTATGCCTTCCCTTTTTAATTTGGCTTCGGTCTGGGTTATACGGAATATGTTCGCCCCCAATTCTTCCGAGTTCATCTGATTCATAAGCTCTCCTTTCTTGGCACCCTTCCGTTTTTCAACTTCAGAAAGAGGCATGCTGTAAAGCCCTTGATAACCGGCGTCGTCGAATGCTCCGAATTTAGAGACTCCCGCGGCTTGAGCGGCGGCAAATAAGCCGGAATTCTCTGCTATAGCTCCGTCCCGAATGACAATCCTTCTTTCTGCCTCCGATAATCCGTCAAAAATCTCTTGTCGCCTAGTTTGAACTGCGAAGTAAGTCTGTGCTAATGCAATCTCTATTTTCCGGGAATCGCCATTTTGAGCTACGAGATAACATGCGTATCGATCAAGCTTATAATCCTCTATCTTTCTTGAAGTTTTTGATCCGATGCCGACCATTTTACCGGTGTCGGTAAAATGGTCTTGAGGAAATTGTCTGCTATTTATACAGCTATCCTTAGCCTTATCTAGAACTTCTTCGAAACGTTGCCATTTCGAATAACCAAGGACTGTCATAAGTTCTCTAGCCATCCAATATTCAACTCCATTCTCATCGATCTTTTTAATAGACTCGAAACCCTTGCTCGGACCCAATATGTTGTTTTTCATACGCGAAAAAAGTTAGTCGATCTCTGATAATCGGCTTTTCTCGGGCACGGGCAGTAGGGGGATTATATCAGAAAATTTGGGATACTATTGACTTGTCAGACAATGAGAGTAATGTACAAATAAACCAACCTTCACAAGCACAAATAAGCATTATGAAACCAGCATTTACCGGAGACTTTTTTTGGTGTGATGATAATGTCAATGTATAAGATAACCATCCCCGAGGATTTGATATCACGCCCAACAGTGAAAAAATGGTCGGCAAGATTGACATCATGGGAAGTCGGCGAGGAGTTGAAGATTCCCGTGACCGGCACGATCCAAACGGGGCATCACATTGGCATCACATCACGTGGTCTCTGCCAATACAATATGCCGCCAGGACATATCGGACCACCGTTGCCATTCGAGGAAGTCCCTGGCAGATTTCGCGGAAAAGGCATCGTAATGACCTCTCCTATCGTCGGACTATTCTTCGATCGGAAAAGTGCGGAGGTATGTTACGAAACTGTGTTTGATAAGCTCAACGAGCCTTTCAAGCCACAATGGTGGTGGGACACCAGAACTGTTTTGACTACAATCGGCACCGACCATCCGTTGGTCGTTATCTCCACAACGCCTGGCAGATTCGAAGTTCCACGATTTCTCTGGAGCGAATCCGAACCGGTTCCGTTCGTTGAATTATCTAAGGGTAGCTAACACCAAATCCTCGACACAAGCAGCAGCTCAAGTGAGCTGCTTTTTTCTTGCATTTTTATTTGCATATGCTATAGTTCTCCCATCAGCACCTGTTCGCCCGACCGGCGGACTCGTTTGTTAAAAGGCTCGAAAACTTAATAGACAATTTAATAACAGCTAAATAAACAACCAAATAACATGTTCGATCTCAAAACCATAAATAGCGTCGTACAACAGCTGGAGGAAGAGCGCGGCATTCCGCGTGAGAAGACCCTGGAGGCCATAGCCATGGCCTTCGCCACAGCTTACAAGAAAGAGTACGGCAAGAAAGGCCAGATTGTCCGCGCCTCATTCGACCAGAATACGGGCACGGTAGAGTTCTGGCAGGTCAAGATTGTCGTAGACCGCGACCAAGTCATCATGGAAGGCGACGAGGAGATGGCCCACGAGGAGCTCAAGACCGCTAACGTCGACGACATCAAGATCCGCTACAATCCTGAACAGCACATGCTCATAGAGGACGCAAAGAAGATAAAGCGCGACGCCGCCATCGGCGACGAACTGGTATTTCCTCTCGAGAGCAAAGCCGACTTCGGCCGCATAGCCGCCCAAACCGCAAAGCAGATCATCATCCAAAAGATCCGCGAGGCCGAGAAAGTCTCCGTCATGGCCGAATACGGCCAGAAAGAAGGCGACATCGTGGCCGGTACGGTGGAACGCGTCGAACGCGGCACCGTATTCATAAATATGGGCCGAGCGCTCGGCGTCATCCCATACGAGGAACAGATTCCCAGCGAACGCTGGAAGACCGGCGACCGCATCCGCGCTTACCTTTACGCCGTCGAAGAGACGCCCAAAGGCATAGTCCTCAAACTTTCCCGCGCTCATCCGAAATTCCTGGCCAAACTCTTCGAGACCGAGGCTCCCGAGATAGCCGCCGGCACCGTCGAAATAAAGGGCATAGCCCGCGAAGCCGGCAGCCGCTCCAAAGTCGCCGTCGTTTCGCATGATCCACACATAGACCCCATCGGTTCCATGGTCGGCCAGCGCGGCGTCCGCGTTTCCACCGTCACTTCCGAGCTTTCCGGCGAGAAGATAGACATAGTTGAATGGAATGAGGACCCCGCCATATTCATAGAAGAGGCCCTGTCCCCCGCCGAAGTCGTCTCCCTTGAGCTAGATGAACGCGATCACCGCGTCATCGTCACCGTCACCCCCGACGAACAGTCTCTCGCCATCGGCAAAGGCGGTCAGAACGTCCGCCTCGCCGCCAAATTGACCGGCTGGAAGATAGACATCAAGTCCACCGAAAACGAAGACCTTGATGAAGAAGAGCCTGAAGACGAGGATGAGGCCGAAGTCGTCGCGGAGATCATAGAGGAGAAGGCTGAGAAGAAGGTAGAAGAGAAAGTTGAAGATAAAGTCGAGGAGAAAAAGGCTGAATAACGCTTGACTTTCGACATAATTTTTGCTAACTTATTAGACAAGCAAGTAATTCCGCACGACGGGACCACCCATGGGGTGATCGCTAAGGTTCGTGCGGTATCGCTCGGAAAAGCGTGTCCCGGATGTAGGGGCCCGCTTTTTCGTTAGGAGACTTCCGCGACGCACTTGACAGCTTGATAGCAATTTTGCTATACTCAATCTAGGTCGGATTATTAACAATATCGTACCCGCATCACTGCAATGCTTCATCTATCAGTTTTCACAAAAGTCACCGAGTTCATCCACTCCCTTCCGGATGAAGAGCAGGCTAAGATCGCCTCGCGCATCGATTCTGTGCGAGACAGAGATTTTGAATCGGCATATGTGAAGATGATTAGAGGGCCAATCAAAGAATTGATCGTGAAGGATAGAAGGATCATTTTTTGCATTGAACGGGATACTATGTATGTTTTTCATGCGTTCACGAAGAAAACCGCAAAGACTCCTCTAAAAGAAATCGCCCGGTCAGAGCATTTATACGCCTTATTATTAAGACAATTACCAGTGAATAGATAATATGAGCAAAACTCAAATCCTAAAATTCAATACATTCGACGAGGTCTTCGGCAAGCTCCTCAAGTCAAAGAAAAATCGGGAAATATACGAAACCGAGCTGACACGCTTGCATTTGATCAGGCAGATACGAGAATTGCGGAAGTCGAAAAGGCTTTCGCAGAGAACTTTCGCCGCTAGGATCGGAATGCCCCAGTCCGTCATCGCTCGCCTAGAGACCGGCAGGCACAAAATCTCGCTGACTACCCTTATCGACATCGCCTCCGCCTTCGGCAAACAGGTGAAGTTGGTTTAAATAAAATTCCCCCTCGGCCGAATTACCGAGAGGGATGGAGATTTTTATCGAACGCGCTCCGGAGCGTCACAGCTTGCCGACAGGAGAGACTTCAATCCTGCCCAATTTTACATATCGGTAATAATACCCAGGCGTTAAGTCTTGCAAACCGCCTTTATGTTCAATGAACACATACCGAATGACGCCTTTTTTTAACTCTGCCAATATCCCAACCACACCTGGCCGATCACCTTCTATCGGCACCGAAACCGCGATGAGACGTATTACCTGACCAGGCGACAATAAGATGGCCGAATGGATTGGGCAGCCTGCGCTGAGTATTCTTATCGTTATCCGCGTAGCAATCCAGGCCACTGCCCCCATGACAAGTATGGAAAATATGGCGCCGACAATGCCAATTTCCGGTTTATGCAGAATAAAACAATCTCTGAACACTAAGCAACAGACTGCGATACCGAAGATTGCCGGTGTCGCGGTTAACAAACAGATTATTAATCTTTTCATATGACTCTTTCTTTTTTGTTTTCAACGAGCAGATTTGTGCTTTATTCAATCGAACTCTCTAGGCTTTTCTTTCACCCACGTTTCAATCAAATGCACATACCCGCTACATAACATGTTAGCATATAAAATATTATCTGTCAACCCTCCCCAACGGCCTAAAAACCTGCTATATTCTCGCTTACTGTCTCAATTAATAACCAGTCCCAAGTCCATAAAGTCATAAAGTCTATAAAGTAGACCTGCACTTTCAAACTTTAAGGACTTTAAGAACTTTTGACTAATATGAATTCCTACATCTGGTTCGCCCTCATCGCCTCCGTCATCGCCATCGCTTACGGAGCATTTTTAGCATCGTCCATACTCAAGAAGCCGGCGGGCAATGACCGGATGAAAGAGATCGCCGCGGCCATTCAGGCCGGCGCAAAGGCCTATCTCGCCCGCCAATACCGCACCATCGCCGTCATAGCCGTCATCCTATTCATCGTCCTCTTTATATTCCTCGGTTTCAAGATCGCTATCGGCTTCGTCATTGGCGCGGCACTTTCCGCATTGACCGGCTTCATCGGCATGAACGTTTCCGTCCGCACCAATGTCCGCACTGCTGAAGCCGCCCGCCAAGGATTGGCCCCGGCTTTGTCCCTCGCATTCAAAGGCGGCTCTGTGACCGGACTTCTAGTAGTCGGCTTAGCCCTTCTAGGCGTTACCGGATTCTACACCATAACAGGTGATGTCAATTCACTCATCGGTTTGGCCTTCGGCGCTTCGCTCATTTCCGTATTTGCCAGGCTCGGCGGCGGCATTTTCACCAAAGCCGCTGACGTAGGCACCGATCTAGTAGGAAAAGTCGAGGCAGGCATCCCCGAGGACGACCCTCGCAATCCCGGTGTCATCGCTGATAACGTCGGAGACAATGTCGGCGACTGCGCGGGCATGGCCGCTGACCTCTTCGAGACATACGCCGTTACGACTATCGCGACCATGTTGCTCGGCGCCACGATCTTTACGGGGAAAATAATAAACTCCGGAATGACTCTCGGTCTTTCATTCTCATCTACGAATGCTATTCTCTACCCTCTCGCCCTTGGTGGTATCGCTATCTTCGCTTCTATTATCGGCACATGGTTCGTAAAGATGGGCGATTCTTCAAAATCGGGCAAAGCAAAGTCTCAAAACATCATGGGCGCCATGTACAAAGGCCTGGCAGTAGCGGGAATTCTAGCGGCTATCGCCTTCTATCCCATTACCAATTGGCTCATGGGCGGGAATGGCCTGTATAGCACGATGAGCATATTCGCTTGTACTATCGTCGGCCTCATTGTCACCGCTCTCCTTGTCGTCATCACCGAATATTACACTTCCACGAAGTACAAGCCCGTCCAATCCATCGCCGACGCTTCAGTCTCCGGACATGGAACAAATATCATCCAGGGCCTTGCTATGTCCATGAAGGCCACCGCATGGCCGGTCATCACCATCGTTCTTGGCATATTGTTTTCTTACTACTTCGCCGGACTATATGGCATCGCCGTCGCAGCTATGTCCATGCTTTCAATGGCGGGCATCATAGTCGCCATCGATGCCTATGGTCCCATCACTGACAATGCCGGAGGCATAGCCGAGATGGCCGGACTGCCCAAAGAAGTACGTGATGTCACAGACCCATTGGACGCAGTCGGCAATACCACCAAGGCAGTTACGAAAGGTTACGCCATCGGTTCAGCAGGCTTGGCGGCACTCGTATTGTTCGCTTCGTACACACAGGCAGTTCCCGGAATGTCATTCAGTCTGACCGACCCTCGCGTCATCGTCGGTCTATTCATCGGAGGCCTGCTTCCTTATTACTTCGCCGCTCTGTCCATGGAAGCAGTAGGCAAAGCAGCCGGTAAAGTCGTCGAGGAAGTCCGCCGCCAATTCCGCGAGATAGCCGGCATCATGCAAGGCACAGCCAAACCTGATTACGCCCGTTGCGTAGACATCGTCACTTCAGCAGCTATCAAGGAAATGATCGTTCCCGCTTTGATTCCAGTTCTGGCACCAATCATTGTTGGATTCGTTCTCGGTCCGGTCGCTCTCGGAGGATTACTTGTAGGTTCCATCGTCACCGGATTGTTCGTAGCAATATCAATGACATCCGGCGGAGGTGCTTGGGATAATGCAAAGAAGCATATAGAGGGAGGCGCTCACGGAGGCAAAGGTTCCGATGCTCATAAAGCGGCCGTTACAGGAGATACGGTTGGAGACCCTTACAAGGATACCGCCGGCCCTGCCATCAATCCCATGATCAAGATATTGAATATCGTGGCGTTGTTAATCGTCAGCTTTGTTGTGGCGTGGCATTTGTTTTAAAAAGAAGTAGGGAGTAAGGAGAAAGGAGAAAACAAAAAGGGCTGGCCGAGAGGCTGGCTCTTTTTTGCTGATCTACTTAATTATGATTAATAAGTTTCTTAAGATAGTCGTTCAGTGAGAAAACCTGAATATCATTGGAAACATCGTAAAGCATGGATAATATCTCATACAAGAGACCAGCTATTTCCTTATCCTTAATGACTATAACTCTCCTTTTGGCAGTGTTGACCATAAGAATGACAGACTGGAGACAAAACAATTCACATGAACCCAGAAGAATATCGCCATCGACAAGTTTAAGACCTACAGTTCTCCCGATATGAGACTGTATCATCTCTTCATCTAGTTCCTTCATCGTCGAAAGCGCCTGCTTATTAGCAAACCCCTTCAATATGATATTTTTCCTCTTATATCCCTGATGTGTCGTCTTTATAAGACCGGCTGGCAATATTTTGAACGCATTCCTAATGGCACCGGCACCTTGAATGCAATATATAACGCTTTGTCTCGGAGCTTCAGTAAGATATTTATACGCTTGTACCAGTTGCGGGCCATCGAAGACCTCTATAAGCCGAGACTCCCTGGCACTATTAGCCGCTTTCTTATTCAGGACGTAGAACACCTCTTTACCGACAACCTTTGAACGGGAGACCATCCCGGCTGATTGTAATTTTCTCAGACGATAATTTATAGTAGTCCGGCCATAACGAGACCTCCTTGCGATGCCGGTGGCGCTTAATTCGTCGGTTTCAAGCACACGGACTATGTCTTTGTCGATTTTAGCGTACGACATGTTATTAGCTGGCATTGTAGTCGTAGACAAATATTTTGTCAATAAAGCCCATTATAGGCTATTAAATAAGGGTTAAAATTGAAGTATAAATAGAGCTGATTTAGGAATGCATAATGGTAGGATGCGGTCAGAATCATAAACCGACAACCAAGGAGAACTTTGATAACGAAAAAACGCAGCCGGAAGCCAGCACAAGCCGGCCCGAGTTCGGTGTCGGTGACATATGTATCTTCACCAACAAAGGTTCATCTGGCTACAAAGGAAATGACGGAAAGGAATGCTCCATTGTCCGGGTCAAAGATCCGGATGAATGGGTGAACGAGAAGATGCCAGAATATGTTATCCATTTTACTGACGGTAACGGATTCGGAGCATCTGAACGCGAATTGAAAATCAAAACATCAGTTAAACAGTAACGAAAGGAAATGTATGAAATTATTCGAAATGTCCGAGCTGCCGCGAACTGCGGGGAGGGCGATACTCAAATTCGGCGCCGAGGAACGCATGCACCTCGAGAGAGATGGCAAGGAAATCACTCTGCCTGGAGATCCGGAGATGGACTTCTTCCCACTCATGGAAGGCCAACAATTCCTCGTCAGGAAAAATATTACTGACCGGGATAGTGGCCGTTATGAAACAGCAGTATGGTTCGGTGGTACCGACGAGAACCCTTTCCTTGTTCGACTGGACCCGCAGGTCTTTACGACCTTTTCCAGGTTCACTTCCAAACAAAGGGGGAAACAGGAGGAAGTTTTCAAGGAATCTCTGAAACCCACCGCTATAAAGGCACTCGAAATCGCATTCGGAGTCAGAGCATTGCGGCAGGGTGACATATTCGCATGTCCGTTACCATTCAAAATTGATGCCTTGCAAGGGGCGGCGCTTGCTCTGCGAATGGGAAACGTCACAATCAATCACGATGCTGAAAAGGTTTCTCTGTTTCGTACCCGCCATTCTATCACGGGCACCTTGGGAACATTCGAAAGGCACCAAAACGATCGTGACCGTAGTACCGTGGTTGGCGTAGGGGTATTACGCGCACCAGATCATCAACCGTTGGAACTCAAAACGCCGCACATTCTTGCGCAAGCAGAATATTTGTACGAGCCGGCCAAGGCTGACTGACCTACAAGATACTTCCACCAAGACACCGAGAAATCGGTGTCTTTTTCTTAATTACTTAGGCTCAGGCAAATGATCCCACATAAAGTTGAACCATTTAAGATAGTCCTGCGCCAAAGTCTTATCTTTCATGATGAATATAGTGATATCCTCATCAAGTTGCCGGACATTCACTCCAGAATAAATAGCAACGTAATCGCCAAATACAGCTACAGTTGATTGGGAAGAATATTGTTTAGGCAAGAATTTGTGCTCATTCCCGAGAATACTTCTGATATCTTTATGATCCCTCAATTCCCAATCATATATTGTCTTATTCCTCATCTTTTTCTTGGTGTATATGGCATTGGCTTTAATAGCAAACTTACTTATCCTCGGATCGAACCACGTACCCTTTGTGCCGATACCGTAGATGGTTTTACCTACTTCTAACTGAAGATTGATGAAATTTTTGAGACCGGCAATACCTTTATAGATGTAAATGGATTGCGACTGATTAACAGTATTGAACTTCTTCAGGAGAAAGGGCATGGCTAACTCTAGTTCCGAAGTCTTTTCCTCTACCATCTCGCGGAGCTTTTCCGGATTGACTGGAGCGTAAGTCAGGAATTTCTTGGGCAAGACTTGAAAGACCAGGCCTTTATCTATCAACCGTTGAATGGCATCGTAAGTATTTCTACGATGGATATTGGCGTAACTGGATATATTCCAAATAGAACCCTTCTTCAGATCTAAAAGAGCTTTATATATCTTGGCTTCATTCGGTGAAAGCCCCAAATCCACAAGTATATCCTCGTATTTTCTCATATCCGTATGCTATCAAATCACATGTAAAAATCAAGTAAAAATGGTGGTATTGGCCACCACTATACTTGAAGAGTAAGATGTGGCCAGATAATAGCCCTCCAAATATATGAAACCTATGAAAATGGAACTAAAGAAAACAAATCTTGGTAAAGAGTCGCGGGAGCGCCTAGCATTGGCCCTAGCCTCAGAAATCAAGTTGACGTGCGGCGGTAGCTCTAGTAGCTGTGGCGCAATGAGCAGAGACGATCAATCGACGGTCCCAGTGAGTCTCAAGAGTCCAGAATGTGGGCCGAACAAACACATTCGATAGATTCGGGCCGGTGTGAATATCTCATCGGCCCTTCGTTTATCCATATACGCAATCGCTGTTTTATCTTCATACAACCCAACAAATATGAACACCAGCCATGAAAAAACCTATTATGACGACTATAAAGAAGGCGAGAAGAAAAGCTCGGATGAGCTACTCGCCTTATATAAAAGCTGGTCTTTCGCCGGTCCGTTTTCCCCTGCATGTTACAGCGACGAAAGTATTGAACTGTTATTCAATTTTCTGAAGAAAACTTTTAGGAAGTTATTCAAATCTTGATGTCAATCCAATTGTTAGGGGACGACACCCTTACGGCTAGACCAAGGGTGACGAAATAATTTCGTCAATGGCTCAAAATAAGGGTTGACGAAAAAAGTTCGTCACCCCCAGTTGAGCGCCAAGGCAAGTCCCCCCCCATTCAAAAAGGGCTGGCCGAGAGGCTGGCTCTTTTTGTGTTCCCCCAATCTATTGACAGGCAACCACTTGGTGTGCTACAATTGTGCAAGAATTTTCCCCAGACCATTAAAAACCACTTAAACGTTCGTCATAGCAAAGAGGGGCTCATTTTTGGGCAATTCTCTGCTATGACGAAACCATGTCGGCCAAGTCAGGTAGCGAACAATGTATCCAAGAAAGGAATACGACTGAATATGAAAAATATCAGTTACACCGGTGGCCAGTTTGCACAACTGGTAAATCTCGTTAATCAACAAGAGCCTTCCGATAAAACCATGGGGTTATTACTCGGAAGTCGCGTGATTCCAGAGGCCTTAAAGCTGGCGGCGCTCAGCAAGGACTCACGTTCTCTTGAGTGGAGGTTGGGTATGAAGCTCACCGAACCGACCGGACTCAATGGTCCTGCCGGCGGTGGTGGCGGAGTAAATCAGGAAATAACTAATTACCTAGGTATCAACCTGCTTGATGTGCTTTCCTCTGAACCACGCCCTGTTGGCAAATTTATCGCTGATTGCGAAAAACGGTACAAGAAAGTGACCACGTTTCGTGAAGTCTACACCTATCGTTTTGATGTTGAGCACACAATGCTCGATGTCGCGAGGCCTTGGCCGGCAGGGGATAAGCTTGATGAGCACGAGCATTTCCCGGGCACTCTTGGTTCTCTCATTGCCGCCGGTTTTGGTAGAGCGGTGGAAGTGGGTCACCAGGCTATCGCTCACGGGACACTGGCTTGGAACGAACGTGGCTGGTTAGTTGCTCCCCGCATCTCAACTAAGGGGATTGATCTGGTCTCCGTCATGCATTTCGAACGTTTTCTGCCGATGAAAACAACGTGGATGTACGAAAAGAAGGCGCCCGTTGGCATCGGCCCATAGAGTTTATTGTTCTGTATTATTGAACAATCGCAAGCCCGTGGTGAAAACCAGCGGGCTTTTTTATCCCCCTCAATCATGCTACACTATCCCCTGCCATACCAGATATGGCATTTTCTTTAAACAACAAAACATGATCCCATTCTTCAACATACCTAACATATTCAGCTTCCCGCAGGATATCCGACAAGACATCAGAGATACCTACGCTACGAGGCGTGAGCATGCGGTCGGCAATAGCAATTACAGGAACAACATCCTCAATCTGCCGCTAGAGCAGTCTCTAGCCAACTTGAACCAGATAGAAGGCCGCGTAGAATCGCGCATCGCGAAGAATACAGCTTCCGGCACGGACATGACGGCGGCAAATCTGCTCTTGGATGCGGCAAAACAAAACCTAGTGGTAGCGGCAAATGCCGTAGGCCAGGCCACTTCCACCGTAAGCGGCATCGGCTTGCATCCCTCATATGTCAATGCCCACTTCGCCCTAAATGATGCTAGGGATTCCCTCGATGCCGTAGTAGATGCCATAGCCACAGTAGAAGCTTCTTCAACGCCGGAATAAATCATGGAAAACAGCCAAGACAAAAGCATCGGACCGATAATAGGGACGCTCGTCATCGTCATCGTACTTTTCATTGCCGCCATATACGTATTCGCCACCCATGTTAGCCGCCAATCCGCCATTGATGCGTCATTGAACGCCACTGGAACGGTAGAATACCAGACTATTACCAATAGTGCCGATGATGTGCAGTCATTAAAAGCCGATCTTAATAATTCAGTTAAATAATCTCAATATGAGCGAGCAAATAATAAAGAAGCTTGACGGATCTCGTGTAGAAATAGTAGGAAACATAGCCGCCGAAGTCTGGGGCAAATACCGTGCTGAAGCTATCAAACATATAAATGAACATATCGCTGTGGACGGTTTCCGTAAGGGTCTGGTTCCGGATAATATCCTCATCGCCAAAGTCGGCGAAATGGCCGTACTGGAAGAAATGGCCGAACTGGCTCTTTCCAAGGCATATCTCGATATCATCATAGAAAATAAGATCGACAGTATCGGCAAGCCGGAGATACAGGTCACCAAGCTGGCCAAGGACAATCCCCTAGAATTCAAGATCATAACCGCCGTAGTGCCGGAAGTAAAGCTACCGGATTATAAGAAATTGGCTCAAAAAGAAGTTGCGAAACAAAATAAAGACGATGTGAAGGTCACAGACAAGGATATTGATGATGCAATTCTGCGTATACGCAAAACTCATGCCTCTCATGAGGGCCATGACCACGAGAAAATGAGCAAAGAAGAGCATGAAAAGGCCATTGAAGCTTCAATGCCGGAATTGACCGATGAATTCGTAAAGAAGCTCGGCGATTTCAATGATGTTCCGGATTTCCGGACCAAACTGTCAGCCATGCTAGCGGAAGAAAAGGTCGCCACTGCCAAGGACAAATCGCGGGTCAGCATCGCCGACGCCATAGCCGCCGAGACTCGGGTTGAATTGCCGGATATCATGATAGAGAGCGAGCTCCATCGTACTGAAGCCCAGTTTTCGGCCGACATAGAGCGCATGGGCATCAAGATCGATGACTATCTGAAGCATGCAGGGAAATCCATGGAGGATATCCGTAAGGAGTGGCGTCCTCATGCCGAGAAGAAGGCAAAGCTGCAGCTTATTTTGAACGCCATCGCCGTCGCCGAGAATGTAAAGCCCGATAAGAAAGAAGTCGAGGAGGAGGTTGATCATATCTTGGAGCACTACAAAGATGCTGATCGTGAGCACGCGGCTGTTTATGCAGAGACGGTGCTGACAAATGAGAAAGTTTTTCAGTTCTTAGAATCAACCTCCTAAAAAGTCGGCTGGCCATTTTTATAGGTTTAAGATGGGTTGGGAGATGTTTCCCGGCAAACCCCCCAATTCAAAATCGTATAACCATACGATTTTTTGTTTTTCCCGACGAATTATAGCCGTGAAACGGCCGTTTTTTGTGGGATTCCGTATGGATATACGGAATGTGAAAGGGCATATCAACGGAAGACCACTTCCGACAGGGCAGCGATGACGGCAGTTTCAGCCCTCAATACTTGCGGGCCTAGACAGACAACGCTTACTTGATTCTTGTGAAACAGATCAATTTCGTCAATTGACCAGCCGCCTTCCGGGCCAATAAAGATGGCAATGGGGATATCTCGGGGGACATCCTGTGGATTAAATGATTCGGCATCGGTATGGAAAGCAATCAGCGAGCACTTTACTTGAGTAAAGCGCTTCAAATCGGACGCGCCCTCCCCCTTCAATAATTCAACGGTCTCTTTCAAACTCATTATTTGATGGATCGTCGGCACATTCCCTCTTCCGCTTTGCTCACTAGCCTCGACAGCGATCTTTTGAAGTCTCCCCATATTCAAGGCCTTCTTCTCGCTCCTTTCAGCCATAACGGGAATGATATGCGTCACACCAAGTTCCGTAGCTTTCTCAACTATCCATTCAAAGGTGTCCTTTTTTACGACTGCCGCGCACAGATAAATGTCGCGCACCGGCATATAGCGGATCTTCATGGTAGTGACTACATCCAAAGTGACAAGATTCTTGACACTTTTCACTTCATCACCGGAAGAAGCTCCTATCCGACACTCATAATCGAACCCCGAACCGTCAAAAACCACCACGGAATCCCCTGTTTTCAAACGAAAAACCCGCCTTATTTGATTGGCCAGCTCTGCCGAGCTGACCTTAAGCTCGGTCTTATTGCCAACCGGCTCATCTATGTAGAAACGGTGCAGCCGCATGGGCTTTATTTCTTGACTTCCGTCACCTGATCAATCAAACCATATTTCTTGGCTTCCTCGGCATCCATGAAGAAATCACGATCAACATCTTTTTCGATGCGCGCCAAAGTCTGCCCGGTGTTTTTGGCTAAGATCTTATTGGTCAGAGCGCGAGTCTTGATGATGTGCTTTGCGGTGATCTCAATATCCGAAGCCTGGCCTTCAACGCCGCCGAGAGGCTGGTGGATCATTACTTCCGAATTTGGCAATGCCATACGCTTCCCTTTTGTACCGGAAGACAGGATAACCGCCGCCATAGAAGCGGCAATGCCTACGCACACGGTCGAGACCTCATTTTTGATGTGATTCATCGTATCGACGATAGCCAAACCTGCCGTCACTGACCCGCCAGGCGAATTTATATACAAGGAAATCTCCTTCTTTGGGTCTTCCGACTGCAGAAAGAGCAATTGGGCGATGACTATATTGGCCACATGGTCATCTATGGGACCGCCCAGAAAGACTATATTATCCTTCAAAAGGCGAGAATATATGTCGTAAGCACGCTCGCCGAACGATGATTTCTCTATGACTGTCGGTATAAGTATGGACATGGTTTTTGAGAATTAATTATGGTTGCACTATAGCTTTTTGAGAGAGAAAAATCAATACGACATAAAAAATCGCACTGCGGAAGTTCCCAAGCACAAAATTTTCCTATAAAATAGTCGGCATATGAATAATTACGCATTCATTGATACGCAGAATGTACACCGGGGCATAAAATCCCTAGGGTGGAAACTCGACTGGAGAAAATTCAGAGTGTACCTAAAGGATAAATACGCCGTCCAGAAAGCTTACTTATTCATTGGATTCATCGAGGACAATCAGAAGCTGTATGAACACCTGCAGGAATGCGGTTTCATTCTGATGTTCAAGCCAACCGTACTTATAGGAAACGGGAAGATCAAAGGAAATTGCGATGCTGATTTAGTCTTACACGCCATTTTGAAGATAGAAAACTATGATAAAGCCATGGTGGTCAGTAGTGACGGAGATTTCTACTCATTGGTCAAGCATTTGTATGATAACGACAAGCTTCTCTTCGTATTCAGTCCATATGTAAAGACCTGTTCCCGCCTACTTCGAAGACAAGCCAAGGAGAAGATATACTCTATGGACAATCTACGTCGAAAGATCGGCATGGAAAATGAAAATGCACCGCGTAGTCACAAGGGCTACGAGATGCATTTTCCTATGGATGCTAGAAGTGTAGCAAAATAAAAACCTTTGTCAAATTTTTTGTAAGTGAAAACCCCACACAATTTCTTGTGCAGGGCTGGAGTTTGACGCTCCCGCTGGTTAGCGGACTCCATTAACGTTTGACAGATCTACTGTCGTTCCATCCTTTTCCTAACCTCTTGGTAAAACCTTCGAGGAAGAGCGACCCCGTCCTTTACGCAACCGTTGTTGAATTTATTGATGGAGTAGTTTTTGCTCCCCAGCCAAATTTCAATCAATGATGCATTCCGGATGTTTTCATGAACTACGAAGTCTGGCGTGTCGTTGCCCGGGCATCTCCACACAGCTCCGTCGTAGTGAACATACAGACCGTGAGTCAGTTGGTTGCATGGCGCAACTCCGATATAAGGATGCGACCCTTCCTGTTCGAATTGCTCGAGGGTCATAATCCCCCGTTCAATTGCCCAGGTGTAAACATCAACGGCTAAATCGATGTAGTCTCCCTCGAAACTGGCTTCCGAAGCGCCTTTCACCAACTGATGACCCTTTCCGCTGACCATTGTCGGAGGAAGATACACCGGGATGTTCCTTTCAACTCCCCACTTGTATATCTCCATCACACAACCGAGATTTTGCTCTGTGACCGGATTGCAAAGGATAGCCAATCTCTGTTTAAAGAGATCTGCGTTCATCCCGGCCTGACAAAGTTTCTCAATCGCCTGATTCCTGGCTTGGTGGTAATCGAATTCTTGTTCGATCTGTCGCCTATTCCTTGGAATAAAGCGATTTTCGAAATCAGGATCGAACGATCTGCCTCCAACAAGGAATGTCGTATTTGGGTACGACGTGAGCCTTGCAACCAATTCGGCTGAATCCATCCCATGGTAATGATGCGCTAAGGCGTCATTTCCCATGATGGCCCCTTTGGTGAAGATGCCCACCACGATGTTCCGCCTCCGAAACTCGTCGAGAATCGTGAAGATTTCGGGATTGGCGAGAAGCTCGCCAGGGCCAAGGAATTTCACGGATTCAAGGCCAAGTTCTTGCGCCTGGTCCACGATCCCCCAGACCTCCTTGATGGTCAATACAGGATTGTGGAGCTCCGCGTTGTTGAAACAGCCGGGACAACGATGGGGACACGGATAATTCGCAACAAAGGTGTTTTTAGCATCGTTGAGCGATGCGCTATTCACTTTTGCCGCAAAACCGGAATCGGGAATGTTCAGATCAAGAGTCAGAAGTTTTTTCACGGCCTCCCCCTTTACTGTGACATTTTCCCCAATCCGTTCTGCCGGATAACTGAACTTGTGCACCATCAGACGAAATCCTTTCGGAATCTCGTTTTTTGACGGAAGAGACACAGGAATACAAGGAAATTGATTATTCATAGTTGGGTTCATCTATATTTATGAAGGAAATCATTTATTGATCTCCAGATTCCGCAATAGCAGAATAGACATTGTGTCTCACTCAATAGATGGGCGGTGGGCCTCTAGAGTTTTTTGCCCACCATCCATCTATCGAGAAGATGAACTTCTATGAAGTTTCTACACCGGCTTTTCAATGGGCTACCATTCTTCTGCTAAAAGTATAGCATGTTCATATCATATTGTCAATACTAATCGTCAAAGAAATAACCAGAATAACTATATTTATCAATATATCTTTACATATCAACATATTTTTGTGGAAAAGTATTGACACAAATATGGTTTTAGGTATATTCTTCTCTATATGGAAAACAGAAACACACAAATTAAAATCAATCTTCAATCATTTGGACTAAGTGAAAAGGAAGTGGATGTTTACGTGGCTTTATTGGAATTAGGTAAGGGTTCAGTCACGAAGATCTCTCAAAAAGCCGGTATTAACAGGACAACCGGTTATGACATACTAGGATCGCTGGTCAACAAGAAACTGGTGAGCGTTTCCGGCAAGGAGCCTAAACAAGAATACGCAGCAGAGCCGCCAACGGCTATCACCGAGTATCTGAAGAGACGAATATCGCAAACAGAGGAATTCATCAGAAAAGCAAAAGAGATCGAACCGGAGTTGGTCACGCTTCATGCCATCGAAAATCGGCCTCGAGTCCGCTTCTATGAAGGAAACGAGGGTCTTGAATACGCCTATGAAGACACGCTTACGAGCTCAGAAACGATTCGTGCCTATGCATCTGTAGAAGATGTTCAGAATACTCTGCCTAATTATTTTCCTGAATATTTCAAACGCCGCGCTCAAAAAAATATCCGCATTCGAGCGATATTTCCGCGAACCGCGGCTGCGTTAGAGCTTATAAAGCATAACGGCGAGGAAAAACGAGAAGCTCTGTTGGTTCCAGCTGATACTTTTAACTTTTCTCCGGAAATAAATATTTATGATAACAAAATAATGATTGCCGACTGGAGAGAAAAGCTCGGAATTATCATCGAAAGTGCTGAAATAGCCGATGCTATGAAGAAAATCTACGAATTGGCATGGAAAGAAGCAAAGAAACTTGATAAGGAACTGGATACGGGTCCAAAAAGCTAAACGAGCCTCAAAACTTGCGTAAAACACCCTATTTGTTGTATGATACAAGCGTTACAAATTTAATTTCGATTTCGCTGTTACGGACTGCCGTGATCTCCGAACATATGACACCAAACCTTATTCAGTCACAAACTCATACGTTACTTTCACCATAGTCCCGGAGCGGCGGATCACATCCGCATATGTATTCATTAAAATTAATAGCCGTGTTCCTCGCAGTAGCGGGATTGATCGGCGTAGCTGTAGGTTACTACTTGCGACTGATCATTTCCCTCGGCAAGAAAGGCTCCATGGAGCTCGAGATAAAGGAGATGCTTCTCTCCGCCAAGGAAGAGGCTAAAAAGATAACCATAGACGCCGAATCGAAAGCCGCTAAGGCCATAGAGGAGGCACGCAAGGAAGAAAAAGAAAAAGAAGCAAAGATAACGCAAACGGAGTCCCGCCTTATCAAAAAGGAGGAATTTCTGGACAAGCGCCAGACCGACTTGGACAAGGAAGTCGAGCTGGTAAAGACTCGCGTGGCCGAGATCAAAGCCATACGCGAACAGGCCGACAGGCTGGAAGGAGACCGTAAACTAGCCTTGGAAAAGGTGGCCAAGTTGACCGCCGAGGAAGCCAAACAGGAGATAGTTAAGCTCGTGGAAAAGCAGTCAGAGGAAGATATCCTCGTCCGCATGAATAAGCTTGACTCCCAAGGCGAGGAAATGCTCGATCGCAAGGCCCGCGACATCCTAGCCGTCTCCATCCAGCGCCTGGCATCTTCCGTTGCCTCTGACCTCATGTCCACCGCGGTGCCTATACCTAGCGACGACGTAAAAGGCAAGATCATCGGCAAGGAAGGCAGGAATATAAAGGCCTTCGAACGCGCCAGCGGCACCGAAGTCCTCGTTGATGATACGCCCGGCGCCATCACCATATCTTCATTTGATCCGGTCCGCCGCCATGTAGCTCGCATGGCATTGGAAGAACTCATAAAAGATGGCCGCATCCAACCTGCTAGGATAGAACAGGTAGTGGAAAAGGCCAGACAGGATATAAATAAGACCATAAAGGAAAAGGGCGAAGCAGCCGCCTATGAATGTGGCGTCATCGGCCTCGATCCTCGCATATTGCTCATCTTGGGCAGGCTCCATTTCCGCACCAGCTACGGCCAGAATGTCCTCCAGCACTCCGTAGAGATGGCCCATATCGCCGGCATGATAGCCGAGGAGCTCGGCGCCAATGTCCAAGTAGCCAAGGCCGGAGCACTCCTGCACGATATCGGCAAAGCTCTCGACCATGAAGTCACCGGCACCCACGTCGAGATCGGCCGCCGCATCCTCCAGAAGTTCGGCGCTCCAGAAGAAGTCATAAAGGCCATGCAGGCCCATCACGAGGAGTATCCTTATGAGACCATAGAGTCCCGCATCGTCCAAACCGCCGACGCCATCTCCGGCGCACGCCCGGGAGCCCGCCGCGACAATATAGAGAATTATCTCAAGCGCCTCGGCGATCTAGAGGCTACCGCTAACTCATTCCCGGGAATAGAAAAGTCCTACGCCCTCCAAGCCGGCCGCGAGATCCGCGTCTTCGTCAAGCCAGAAGCCATCGGCGACGTTGAGGCAAAGGAATTGGCCAGGAACATCGCTCTCAAGATAGAAAAGGATCTCAAATATCCTGGTGAGATAAAGGTTACCGTCATCAGGGAGACGAGGACGATAGAGTTTGCACGATAAGTTCAATCTGTAAAAAAAGAGCTGGTCAGGCTCTTGGAAATTTAACGACCTTTTTGGTTAGAACAGGCAGTGAAACCTCCCGTCCTTTTCGTATGAGATGACAAAATGGCATTTTTTCTTGTTCACCTCGTAGAAACTGACCTCGACATACGGACCGACCATGAGCAACTGAACGAATGCAACCATGCGGTTACC
>Ga0182011_10000705_pt1 | contig 29346 bp, 32 predicted proteins | sample 711E1DmetaG_FD_120481 | JGI IMG/M metagenome (GOLD analysis project Ga0182011, IMG submission 120481) | Permafrost microbial communities from Stordalen Mire, Sweden - 711E1D metaG | ecosystem: Environmental > Terrestrial > Soil > Wetlands > Permafrost | place: Sweden: Stordalen | collected...
CAGCAAGCTGGCTTCAGCAAGCTGGCTTCGAGGCCGAGGCTGAGCCGAGGACCGGAGCGAGCGTACTTGAACGTACGCGAGCGAGGACCGAAAGCCAGGCGGAGCCTGGATCGGCGACAACGTGCCAGCTAACGCTGGCCCACAGCATCGGCCGTCTGAAAGCCAGGCGGAGCCTGGCTCGCGACCGGGCTAGATCGGCTCCCAGCCGGAGGCCGCGACAGCTTCCCTGAACGCGGCGGCCGGATCCGCTCCGGCGTCGAGGGCGCCGGCAAAGAGGCCGACCAGCCGGCCGAACGAGCCATCGTCGTCGGGGGGCGACTCGAGCAGGGTCGCCTCGGCCGGGAGGACCGGCGGCACCGCTCCTGCCGGCACCAGCACGACGAGATGCGCCCCGGCGAAGACGGCCGCCTCGACCGCGGCCGAGACGGCGGTGTCTGCCAGCGGATCGGCAAGGACTATCACGTTCGCGCCGGGCAGGAATCGCAGGGCCAGCTCCACGTCCGCGGCCTCCAGCGCCGGTCGTGCACCGGCGTCCTCCGGGAGCAGCCGAGCTTCGTTCGCGCCGGCCTCCACTTCCGCCGCGTCGTCGTCCGCCGCATCCCCGGCGAGAACGGGAGTCGGAAGGATGGGGTCGCGCAGGAGCGCGGCATGGCCCACGCCCAAGCGCCCCAGAGCAACCACCACGGCGTCCCCCGCCCCGTCGTTGCCGACCTTACCTGCGAGCTCGACCGCGCTGCCCAGACCCTTCGCGGCTGACGCGACCTCGACCGCCAGCCCACCGGCGCACTCCTCGCCCTCGGGCGAGTCGGCGTAGGCAGGCAGCCCGACCACGACGATCACTCGGCACCCTCCTCGGCTCCTTCGACTGCCCCGGCTTCATCGGCCTCGCTAGGAATCTCCTCGGTGATCACTTCCAGCTCGCCGAAGCCGGCCGACGCCAGGTCCGCCCCAACGGCATCGGCATCGCCGACCGCAACGATCGCCAGTCGGTCCGGATGGATGTGATCCTGCGCGGCCTTCTGAACGCTTTCGATCGTGACCGCCTCAACCTCCCGTCGGTATCGAGCCAGCTCGTCATCGGGGAGCTCCTGGATGAACAGTCCGCCCAGCGCCCCTACGACCGCACCCGGCGTCTCGAACCGCAGCGGGAACACGCCGACCAGGTAGTCCCGGGCAGCCGCCAGCTCGGCCGCTGTGACGGCCGTCTCGCGAATGCGCCGCAACTCCGCCAGGGATTCCGAGATCGAGGGCACGGTGGCCGTCGTCTGCACCGCCGTTCGGACCGAGAACGGTCCGGCTCCTCGGCGCATGTCGAAACCGGCGCCGATGCCGTACGTGTAGCCCTTGTCCTCGCGCAGGTTCATCTGCAGGCGCGAGTTGAAGAGGCCGCCAAGGATTGCCGCCATCACCTGGATCGCGTGGAAATCCGGCACGCGGCGAGGCACGCCCACGTGCCCCATCCGGAGCTCCGTTTGAACCGAGCCGGGCCGGTGATAGAACCGAACGATGGGGTGATCGACCGCAGAATCGGACCGCGGGACGTCCGCGCCCGCGGCGGCCCCGGCGGGCGAGGCACCGGCAGCGGCCCCGGCGGGCAAGGCACCGGCGGCGGACCCGCCGGACGGCGCGCCCACGTCAACCCCGAAGGACCCGAGCACCGCCTCGACCATGCGCGGCACATCGAGTCCGCTGAGGTCGCCCCCGATGACGACGGCCGCCCGGCTCGGGTCGAGAACGGCCCGATGCGCCGCGCGCAGGACATCGGGCGTCAGCCGCGGCACCGTCACTTCGTCGCCCGCGGCGGATCGACTGTACGGTGAGTCGACGGTGTAGATGGTGGCACTGAAGGCCTGATCCACGCGCCGGCGTGGGTCGGCCTTGACCTGGAGCAGGTCGTTCAACCGCTCCTCGCGAAGACGGGCCACGTCCGGCTCCGGGAACGTCGGTTGCTCGACCAGCTCGGCGAGCAACTCGAGAGCGGCTCCCAGCCGGCTCGCCGCGACCTCTACGGACGCGGTGAAGACATCCCAGCCGGCCTCGACGTGGAGAGTGGCGCCGAGGCGCTCGGCCGCCTCGATCAATTCCACTCCCGGATAGCGCCGGGTGCCCTCGGTCATGGCCCGGGCGGCGAGGACCGTGGCTCCGGCCACGTCGGCCGGCTCGTCGCCCGCCCCTCGCCGGATCACCAGGTTCGCGGTAACGAGCGGGCGGTCGGGCACATTCACCGTGAGCACCTGGAGACCGGACGGAAGCACCGTGCGCTCGAAGTGCGGAAAGTCGTATTTGCGGGGCTTGCCGGGGGATGGACGCGCCGACAGGATCTCGTCGAGCGTCATGCCGCAGTCTCCTCATCGCTGCTGCCGGTCGTTGTCGACGCCGCCGGCATGTAGGTCAGCACGGCTCGATTGTCCGGCCGCAACACCTCCGCGGCAACGGCCTGGATCTCGGCCTTCCCTACAGCCAGATACCGCCCCAGCTGTCGATTGATCATGTCCGGGTCGTCGAGCAGCGTGGCGTACATGGACAGCCGATCGGCCCGCTCGTCAACTCTCTGGAGCGCCTCCAGCTCGTACGTCTCGATCAACGCACGAGCCCGGATCAGCTCGTCGTCCGTCACCGGTTCCCGGCCCAGCTTCTCGAGCTCTTCCTCGAAGGCGCGCTCGACGATGGCCGGGTCGACGCCGGGTCTGACGGTGGCCTGGCCGGCGACGATCGACGCCCCGCCGATCAGCCCGAGTGCGAAGAACGCAACGTCCTGCGCGATCCGCTCCTCGCGCACGAGGCGCCGATACAGGCGGCTGCCCTTGCCCCCGGCGAGTATCTGGGATGCCACCTCCAGCGCGTCGTAGCGCGGGTCGCCCAACACCGGCGCCCTGAAGCCGAAGAAGTGGCGCGGTAGCGGCACCCGGTCCTCGACGACTTCACGCGTCTCGGCCCCGAGCACCGGCGGGAGGCTCATATGGCCGAGCGGCGGGATCGCGGGATTGGCCGGTATCCCGCCGAAGTATCGCTCCGCCCACTCCCGCGCCTGAGCCGGATCGACGTCCCCGACGATCGAGAGAACCGCGTTGTTCGGCGCGTAGTAGGTCCGGAAGAACGCCGCGACGTCCTCGATCGAGGCCGCGTCGAGGTCCTCCATCGACCCGATAGTCGGGTGATGGTAGGGGTGCTCGGCCGGGTAGAGGTGCTCCTGCAGCTTGTGGAACCAATCCCCGTAGGGCCGGTTGTCGTAGGAAGATCGCTTCTCGTTCTTCACGACGTCGCGCTGGTTGTCCAGGTTCTCCTGGTTCAGGGCGTCCAGGAGCGTGGCCATCCGATCAGCTTCGAGCCAGAGGGCCAGCTCGAGCTGGTGGCTCGGAACGGTCTCGAAGTAGTTGGTCCGGTCCAGGAACGTGGTGCCATTGAGCGTCCCGCCGGCCGCCTGGAGAAGAGCGAAGTGCTCCGTCTTTGCGACATGCCCCGAACCCTGGAACATGACGTGCTCGAAGAGATGGGCGAACCCCGTCTTGCCCGGGACCTCGTGCTTGGAGCCGACGTTGTACCAGATGTTGACCGCCACCACGGGCGCCAATCGGTCTTCCGAGATGATCAGGCGCAGGCCGTTGGCCAGGCGCTCATCGGTGAACCTGACGCTTGGGGCGGTCATTCGGTCCAGCTCCTAACGGTTCGAGGTGACATCGGCGGCTGTCACGCGGGTGTTGGCATTGTACGGGCAGCGGTCGGCGCGGTTGTCGAGTCAGCGGAGCCGGCGCGATTCCGCGCACCGGAGCCCCGCCCGCGACGCCGAAACAGAGGACGCCGAAGGGACGCCAGACGGACTGTGGACCGCCCCGGGGATTGACAAACGGCTTGCGAGTGTTAGGCTTATGTCTAACATACGTTATAGGAACGCACATCAGTGGCAACCACGGGCAACCCCAGCAACTCGCCATCCCGACCCGGCGGACTCGTCCGGCCGGGCTTCACGACTCCGCAGATGCCCGCCGTGGCGCTCGATGCGCGAACTGCGTACGACTTCCTCACGAGCGCCTGCAATGACTGCGGCGAACTCGACGATCTCCTCGCCGACGATCGAGGTTGGCTGCAGGAGTCGCGCGCCGCTCTTGCCGCCGAGGTTGGCACGGGCTCGTTCGTAGACGCGTGCACGGGCTTCGTCGCGGAACTGGGTCGCATGCTCGTTGAGCGACCGGAACTGCTGACCGCACGCGATGCCGTCCAGGCCGTCGACGCCATGTCCGACCAGCAGCTCCTGGAGGCGTTGGCCGGTGAGTTGCTCGAGGATCGAGACCTCGGCGGCATGACCCGTCGCGCCGTCGACGGCGACGCCGAGGCCTACCGGGAGCTTCAGGCCAGGCTCGAGTCCCTCAAGGGCCACCCGGTCCTGACCCGGCCGCTGGCCGAACTGACCCCGACGGCCCGCGCCGTCGTCCACTTCTGGCTGCCGCGGTACGAGGCCGTAGAAGCCCGAGTTGGCCGAATGCTCGAACGAGATGTGGCCAGCCGTCGATTGGACGACGCTGACCGCGATCCGATGGGCTTCGTGGAACGAACGACCAACGGCATTCGACTCGTGCCCGAGCCGCGCATTAGGCGAATCGTCCTTGCGCCGAGCTACTTCGGCCGCCCGTACAACTCGCTCACCAGAGTCGGCGACGCCCAGATCATCTGCTACCCAATTGCGGACTCGTCCCTTGGGGCAGCCGACCGCCTGCTACCCCCGGCCGCGACCGTGCGCCTCTACCGCGCCCTCGGCGACGCCAGCCGCCTTCGAATCCTGCGGCTGCTGGCCGAGCGTGACCGCTACCTCACCGAGATCGCGAACGAGCTCGAGCTCAGCAAGCCGACCATCCTGCACCACGTGGCCCAACTTCGAGCGGCCGGGCTCATAACGGTCACCAACCAGGGCAACCTGACCTACTACAGCCTGAGACGCGACCGAGCCGAAGAGGCCGGCGGCGAGTTGCGGGCCTTTCTGACCCACTGACGCGAGGATGATCGATATGCCGGCTGGTTCTGACTCAATGTTAGCTCACTTACTAACATACATCACCTCTCCTTCTAACATCGGAGCACTCGGAAATGTGGCGCCAAATGCCTGAGCAAGAGCTCGCCTACATAAACCGGCGACATTCAGACCTCATCGCCGAAGCGGCCGGATCTCGCCTGGCCGGTCGCCACACGGCCAACGAAGGGCAGCGCTTCACCGGCCTTCGTATCCAGGTCGGCCGGCTGCTGATCATGGTCGGCCAGATGAACGCCGACTTGACCCTTCCGCCCTCGGCCGCGTCAACCAGCCGGCCGCCCGTCGCCTAGGAGCCGATCTGCTTCATACACGCGCGAACCGCGGTGCGCAACCTGCATGACCGAACGCCGGTTGGAGGCGTACTGTGAATCCAGCCGATCCGCCCCCGCGGAGACCGCTCGCGCCGCCTCTCATCAGCGTCGCCCCTCATCGCGTCGCCCCTCGCCAGAGCCGCACTCACCCAGCCTCACCTGGCCACACGGGCCAGCTGTGCTCGTCGCGACCTCGTCGGCCCCGGCGCGACGAACGTGACCGGGACAAGCTCGATTGGAGAACCGCCTATGTGGACACTGCCGCCCGAGGACTCCCTCTGGATAGTCAACCAGCGACGGAGTGGACTCATCCGCGAAGCCGCGGAATACCGCCTCGCCAGATCGCGCCCCGACGAAACGCGTGGCCAACCGGCCCGACGGCTGATCAAGAGCGTTCGCATCCGCATCGCAAGCCTGGCCTCTGTCGTCCGGCGTACGCTTGCCTACCATGACGCGCCTTGCAACGAACCCTGCCCGGACGTCGCCTTCCGCTGATGACCAGCCGAGGGGGGCGGCATGACCGAATACCTGCGACGGTACCTGCGCAGCTTCACCGGATTCAGCCGCGACGCCAGGCTCTTCCTGCTGACCACGATCGTCTTCGGCGCGGCCCTGAGCCTCTACTGGATCGACTTCAACCTCTATCTCGAGTCGATTGGGCTGGACCGCCCCACGATCGGATTGCTCCTGTCGCTGGCGCAGCTCGCCGGCGTCCTGGTGGCGCTGCCGGCGGCCGCTCTGTCCGACCGGCTCGGGCGGCGCACCTTGATGGCCGCCGGCATGACCCTCGTGACGCTTGCGCTCTTCGCGTTTCTGTCGGGCCAGCGGGTCCTTCTGTTCGTGGGTGTGCCCATGCTGGGCGCGGGATCGCAGATCGTGGCGGTGGTGCAGATCCCGTACATCGCCGAGCACACCCTGCCCGAGCAGCGCAATGAGTACTTCTCCGTCTGGTCGGCCTTTGGGTTCCTGACCACGCTCATCTCAGCAGTCGTGGGCGGCGCGGTCGCGACGGCGCTGCCGGCGCAGCTCGGTCTGACTTCTGTCGCGGCCCCCTATCAGATCCTGCTGGCCGGCGTCGCGATCCTCGGCGTGGTGTCCCTCGGGACGGTCTACCTGCTGACGAGCGACCGCCCGCCTGCCGACCGCGTAAGGCTCAGCGCCGGCAATCGCTTCGGGCTGGTGATCGCCGACCGAACCCTCTTCTTCCGGCTTCTTCTGCCGGGCTTTCTGACCTCTCTGGGCGCCGGCCAGTTGATTCCGTTCCTCAACGTGTTCATCGAGACGAAGTTCGCGCTGAGCCTCGCCTGGGTGAACTTGATCTTCGCCGTGGCGAGTCTGGGAACGGCGCTGGCCATCCTGGCCCAGCCGGCACTGGCGCGGCGATTCGGGAGGATCGGATCGATCGTCCTGGTCCAGGGAGCCAGCATCCCGTTCCTGGTCGTGCTGGGCTTCTCGCCGGTACTTTGGACCGTCGTCGTGGCCTTGACCGTGCGCAACTCCCTGATGAACGCCGGCAGCCCCATCTTCGACGCCTTCTCGATGGAGCGCGTCTCGCCGGCGGAGCGGGCGACGCTGGCCGCCGGGATGACGCTGCTGTGGTCGCTTGGTTGGACGATAGCGCCGCTCTACTACAGCTTCCTGCAGGCCACGCTCGGTTTCACGGCCGGCTATGCCGTCGATTTCATCACGATCATCGTGCTCTACACGGTCGCCACGGCGCTGCTCTGGACGTGGTTCCACGGCTCTGATCGGACGGCAGTCGGGGAAGCCGTGACCGTCCCCGTTGCCACCGAGGCTCCGGCGTTGCTCGATCACGCCTGACCCGGACGCGGTCGGCCCCATCGCCGTTCCGGGCAGGACTGGGGGCTACGCCCCGACCGATCCGGAAGCCCCAGGCGTGCGGGTGACCTCGCGCAGCGGTCGGCCGCAGCCGGGACAGAACGGGGCGCTGAGAGGGACCTGGGTGCGGCAACAGGGGCAGCCGGTCATGCCCTGGCTCTGGTTGCCATTCATGGCGCGACTCCTCCACCTCGGACCGAAGTCTGAGCATCTGCGAGTTCCACGCGTCGAGCGGGGTCCGCAAGCAGGCTCCGGAACAGCGGGTCGATGCCGGCCCGGATCGCCAGCTCGGGCCGCAAACGTCGGGCCTCACGCAGGAGCCTGATCGCCTCGTCCCCGGCTCCCCCGACGGCGGCCACGGCGGCCCGGGCGTACATGGCGAACGGATCGCGAAGGGCGTAGCCGGGCAGCGTCTCCAGAGCCGCTCGAGCCTCTCCGAGCTGTCCGAGCTGGACATGGCACAGGGCCAGTTCCGCTCGCGCCCGGGGGTCGGCGGGGCGGGCCGTGGCTGAGAAGACAAGGGGCTGCAACGCGTCCGGGGCATGGCCCGCCATGCGGGCAATGATGCCGATCGTTTCCTGGTATTCCGGATGGAGCGGCTTGTCGGCCAGCGCCCGTCGCATCTCGAACTGGGCTTCATCGAGGCGACCCTGGTCGATGAGGATCAAGGCGCGCTGCTGATGGAGATCGGCGCGATCGGGCAATTCGCGGATCGCCGCCTCGATATCCCGCAGGGCCTCGTCCTCTCGACCCAGGGTGTACTCGAAAACGGCAACGAGATGCGTGAGGGCCCGGGCAATGACCGGGTTGTCGGCGCTGTCAAGTGCGGCGATGACGAGCTTGTAGCCTTCCTCGTGGCGATCGGCGTCGTAGAGGGCCGCGGCCTGGGAGACGGATGCCGCGCTCCCGGACAGGCCCAGCAACGCTTGCATGTCCGCGTCCGCCTCGGCCGTGCGCCCGAGGCGCCGCCGAACGCAGGCTCGGCCTCGAAGAGCGCCCGGCTCCCAGGGGCGGACCTCGAGAACTTTGCCGTAGCCCAATTCGGCGTCTGCGTAGCGGCTCATCAGCCGCAGCGCGTCGGACGCGACCAGGATCGGTCCCGGGTTCGATGGGTGATCGGCCATCGCGACGCGGGCCATGTCGAAGGCCTCCTGGTAGCGGCCCTGGGATAGCAGCCGCGCGGAAGAACTGGCGGAGCCGCCACCGGACGTCCGACCGGACGACAACCCAATCCGGACCAGGTTGATCGCCGCAAAGAACGCGATGATGAAGGCCCAGTAGTACTGGCCGAGCAGCACGAGACCGACGAAGACAGCCCCGACCACCACCAGGCCGGCGACTCGGCCCATCATCTCGGCCCGCCGCCCGAGAATCAGCGTGGTCAGGTCGTTCACGATCGACCCACCGTCTGTGCCTGGGAACGGGAGCAGGTTTATCAAGCTCCAACCCAGGCTCACCCACAGCAGGTCCTGGACGATGTCGTTGGTGGCGATGCGAGGCGCAGCAAGCGCCGCCAGGCCCACGATGCCGCCCAGGATGAGCCCCGTCGCCGGGCCGGCGGCGGCCACGACGATGTCCTGCCGGGGAGAAATCCGCTGGCCGGGGGCGCCTATGGCCGTGGTAACGCCACCGCCGCCATACAGTCGGATCGCCGGCTTGAACCCGTAGGAATCGAAGAGCGCCGCGTGACCGAACTCATGCAGGAACACCGATGCCGTCACGACGACAATCCAGGCGGGCAGCTGCGCCGGCGTGCGCCACAGCGCCCCGAGCACCAGCATGATGAGGATGAAGTCGACGCCGATGTGGACCGGCACGTCCAGGATCTTTAGCTTCACAGCAACCGCTCCCCTCTGCTGTGAAATCGCAGGCTAGCTCGTACCGCGCCGGTCTGGCTCATCCAGCACACGATAGCGGAGATGAACGTACGAGGAACGCAGCGCCTCGCACGAGACAAGTTCCAGGCCCTTGACGTGGCCCAACTCGGCCTGCTCCACGATCGATGCCCCGCCAATGAGCGACGGCGTCTCCCGCCCGCCGACCAGGCATGGCGCGATGACGATTGATACGAAGTCGATCAGACTGGCACGCAGCAGCACTGCGTTAAGCGAGGAACCGGTCTGGACCGTCATCCGCTCGATGCCGAACTCGCCGTGCAAGCGTTCGAAGGCGTGCGAGAACTCGACCGTGCCCTCGTACTCGAGCAGGGCGATGTTCGGGTGTGAGGACTGAAGGGCTCGGGCCGGGTGAGCCGCGTTCGCGGTGATCACGTAGAGGACCGGCGAGCGTCGGGCGAAGTACTCGACACCGGCCGTCGTCATGTGGGGCTTGCTGTCCACGATGACGAAGCTAACGTCCGCGGGCGGCCCTTCCCAGGTCCTCTCGTTTGCGCCGACCTTCGCCAGGGTCCGACCCGAGTTGAGCGACACGCGATCGGTCAGGCGCTCGATCTCGTAGTACTGCTCGAGCCCGTCGCCTACACCGGCTATGCGCGGGAAGTCGGAGTCGAAGTCACGCTCATCCACCGCGCCGGTCGAGATCTTGCCGTCAAGCGACTGAAGCAAGAAGAGCGTGGTCACCGGCCGTCCTGTCACACCCAAGGCTCCATCCCTATTCAGCCGATTGACGATCCCAGCCGCGGTTTCCCCGGCTCCGGCACCCACTCGCCCAACGATCGTACCTCCGCCAGGCGCGCTCGCAGATCCGGATCCAGCGCCTCGGCCGCCGCCACGGCCGTCTCGATGGCGGTCAGGCACAGGATGCCCATGGCCGTGGCCGCAAGGCGGATATCGGCGGCATCGCGAACCGGGCCGGACTTCGGCGAGGGCGTATTCACCACCAGCCGGACATTGCCTCCGGCAATGAGATCCAGGATGGACACGCGGCCCTCGACGGACGGCTCCCCAACCTTGGCGACCACCTGCGCCTCGTAGCCAAGGTGGGCCAGAGCGGCGGCGGTTCCTTCGGTGGCCGCGAAACGGTAGACCGCCCGGGCAAGCGCGGCGGCAACGCGCGGCAGCTCCTTCTTGTCCCGCTCCGCGACGGAGATCAGGGCGAGCGCCCCATCCGCTCCCGGTCGCGGCGGGATCAGCGCCGCGCCCTGCATCGCCTTGGCCAGCGCCACGCGCGGGTCGGTGTGGATGCCGATGACCTCGCCCGTCGACTGCATTCCCGGGCCGACGCTTGGGTCGACGCCACGGAGCTTGGCCGTGGAGAAGGCCGGCGCCTTGACCGCAACCAGGGGCGGCGGCGTCAGCAGGCCGCTCCCCCACCCCATCTCCGCCAGCGTTTCTCCCAGGGCGATGCGGACCGCCAGCTTGACCATGGGCACGCCCGTCACCTTGCTCATGAACGGAACCGTGCGGCTGGCCCGCGGGTTGACCTCGATCAGGTATACGCCGTCGTCGCGAACGATGAACTGGGCGTTGACCAGGCCGTGGACGTCGAGCGCCCGCACGATCCGATCCATCGCGGCGACGATCAGCTCCTGGTCGGCGACCGAGACCGTCTGCGGCGGGAACATCCCGACCGAGTCGCCGGAATGGACGCCGGCCCGCTCGATGTGCTCCAGCAGGCCCGGGATCAGGACACTCTCGCCGTCGGCGATGGCGTCGACATCGACTTCGACGCCTTCGAGATAGCGGTCGATTCGGACCGGCCGATCGGGGTCCACGACGGTGGCGCGCGCAAGCTGTCCCACCAGGTCGGACGGCGAGTAGCTGAAGTCGATGGCCAGCCCGCCGATCACGAACGACGGTCTAACGATGACGGGATAGCCGATCTGGTCGGCCAGCGCCAGCGCCTCCTCGATCGATCGGGCCATGCCGCCTTCCGGCTGCGGAATGCCGACCGCCTCGACCAGGTTGGCGAAGCGGATGCGGTCCTCGGCCTGGTCGATGGTCTCCAGGTTGGCGCCCAGCAACGGGATACCGGCGGCCGCGAGCGGCTCGGCCAGGTTGAGCGGCGTCTGGCCGCCGAACTGGACGAAGGCGCCGAGCATCGGCTCCGCCGGCTTGCCCGGCCCGCCGTCCGGCGACTCGGCCTCGACGACCGAACGCACGCTCTCCGGATCGAGCGGTTCGAAGTAGAGGCGCGAGCTGGCGTCGAAGTCGGTCGAAACCGTCTCCGGGTTGGAGTTGATCATGACCGCCTGCCAGCCCTGGGCGCGAAGCTCGGCCGCGGCCTGGACCGCGCAGTAGTCGAACTCGATCCCCTGACCTATCCGAACCGGCCCGGAGCCGATCACCAGCGCCGCGGGCCGTTCCACCGGCGGCAGCTCCGGCTCGGAACCGGCGGCCGCGTACGTGGCGTAGAGGTAGGGCGTCTCCGCCGCGAACTCCGCGGCGCACGTGTCCACCATGGCGTAGCCGGGAACCAGGCCCAGCTCCATGCGCGCCAGCCGAACCGCCTCGGCCGTTACTCCGGCGCCGGCCATCTGAGCCAGCTCGCGGTCGCCGAACCCGGCCCGCTTCACGGTCGCCAGAAGAGTGGCCGCTTCCTCGTCGCGTGGATCCGCGATCCGCGCCCCGTATCGCCGCACCTCGCGCTCCAGCGCTATGGCCCGCTCGAACTCCCACAGGAACCAGGCGCTGATGCCCGTCACGCCGCGGATCGTCTCGGCCGGCATGCCCCGCCGCAACAGGGCCAGAATGCGCCACAGCCGCGAGTCGGACGGGGCCAGGAACCGCTTCAGGACGATCGGATATGCCGCTCGTTCGGCGTGACGTTGCGCCTCGCACAAGAGCCCGCCGCCGTCGATCGGCATGAACTCGGGCTCCGAGGGCGCGGGCTCCATCAGGTAGTCGAGCGTGGCTGCCCAGCCGGCGTTCTCGGCCAGGAAGCCGGCGCCGGCCTGCTCGAGCGCCCGCAGCGCCTTGTTCAGGGCCGATCCGAAGGTTCGGTCGATCGCCATCACCTCGCCGGTCGCCTTCATCTGGCTGCCCAGAGTTCGGTCGGCCGTGGGGAACTTGTCGAACGGGAAGCGCGGCAGCTTGACGACGACGTAGTCGAGCGCCGGCTCGAAGGCCGCGACCGTGGTCCCGGTTACGACGTTCGGGATCTCCGCCAACCGCCGGCCGGCCGCGATCTGGGCAGCGACGCGGGCGATCGGGTAGCCGGTCGCCTTGCTCGCCAGCGCGGAAGACCGGCTGACGCGCGGGTTGACTTCGATGACGGCGTAGTCGGTGTAGTCCGGGCTCAGGGCGAACTGGACGTTGCAGCCGCCCTCGACGCCGAGGGCGCGAATGATCGCGAGGCTTGCCGAACGGAGGCGCTGGTGGACCGGGTCCGGCAGGGTCTGGACCGGCGCGATCACGATCGAGTCGCCGGTGTGGACGCCGAGCGGGTCGACGTTCTCCATCGAGCAAACGGCGATGCAGGTGTCGTCCGCGTCGCGCATGACCTCGTATTCGATCTCCTGCCAGCCGACCAGGCAGCGCTCGATCATGACCTGGTGGATTGGGCTCAGCCTTAGCCCGGCGTGCGTCCGCTCCCAGTAGGCGTCCTCCGTCTCGACGATGCCGCCGCCGGTGCCGCCCAGGGTGAAAGCGGGCCGGATGATGGCCGGCAGGCCGATCGTCTTGAGGGCCAGGCGGGCCGCCGCGTCGCGCTCCTCGTCCGTCTCGCCTTCGACGATGTGGCTCGGCGCGTAGGGCTGGCCGATCCGGTCCAGCAGGTCGCGGAACAGCTCGCGATCCTCGGCCATCTCGATCGCCTCGAGCGGCGTGCCGATCAGCCGGACGTTGTACTTCTCCAGCACGCCGGCCTTGGCCAGAGCCACGGCCAGGTTGAGTGCGGTCTGGCCGCCCAGGCCCGCCAGCAGCCCCTCGGGCCGCTCTTTGGCGATGACCTGCTCGATGGCCTCCACGGTGAGCGGCTCCAGGTAGACGGCATCCGCGACCTCCGCGTCGGTCATGATCGTGGCCGGGTTGGAGTTGACGAGGATCGTCCGCACGCCCTCCGCGCGGAGTGCCCGGCAGGCCTGCGTCCCCGCATAGTCGAACTCGGCCGCCTGGCCGATGACGACCGGGCCACTGCCGATGATCAGCGCGCTCTCCGGCTTGCGGCGCTCAGCACGAGGTGCCGGATTGGTCGGCACGGGGTACGGGGCGGCCGGGGTCGTGCCCGCGGCCGCCGAAGCCGAGCCGCCAGGCGACGGCAAGTCAACGCCTCCGGCGTTGACTTTGGCAGTTCCGCCGGAACTGCTCGTGCCCGCCGAGTCGATGACCGTCAGGGCGGCGGCCGCCGCCGCTTGTCCCGCCGTCATACAAAAAAGCCACCGGCCTTGTGGGCTCGGTGGTCTAGCTTGCAGGGCGTCATAGTGTCTCCTCCCCGGCCTCTCTGGACCGCGAGTCAAAGCGCCGGCAAGCCGCCTCTTTGACTTCCGCCGGCCTCACAGGACCGGCCGCAAAGATTGGGCGTAGGTTATCACGTAGCGATGCGGTGACGCTGGGAACCCCCAGTCCAACCAGTAAGCACGCGCACCACCTGCGGCCGAGCCCGCGACCTCCCGCGGGCGGAGTCGGCCGTGTGCGCCTCCTCCGTCGGCTTAGCGGCTGACGGCCGACCATTCAGCAGGAGGCCACGCCACTCCCGATGCAGCACACGCCTTTGCTCAAGGTGCCTAGCGGGCCGCCATCAAGCTGAAGATGACCGTGTTTCCAAGCGTGTGACCCAGTACCGCTGTCTCGTAGCCCTTCTTGACGTACACGTATCCCATCACCATCCCACCGAGCGTACTAATCAGGAATTGGGTGATTGGAGCCTGCCAATAGGTCCGATAAAACAGGTCGAGTGGGGTGAGATGGTATATCCCAAAGAGGACCGCGGACAATGCAATCGCGAGCCACGGTCGCCGCGTCCACCGCCAGATCAGCGAAACAAGCACCAGCCGATAGGGCGTCTCCTCGGCAATCCCCGCCCCCCGCCAGCATCATGAGGAAGACCTTCCAACTTTCTGGCGGGAACGAATTCGCAACCGAGCTGCCTGTGAGCGGCGTCTCGCCAAGAAGGTGACCGCCAAGCCCGCCCAGCACCGACACGACGATCGGCAACGGAACCAGCGCCAGCGCGACAGCCAGCATCATGCCCACCCGGCGCCATGCACCCTCGCGACGAACGACTGCCTGCGTTACAGGCAGTGGCTCATAGCCAACGATACTGCGAGCCAGAGCCAGGCCAATCAGCGCCTGACAGAAGACCACTGGGCCGTCAAGAGTCACTCCCTCACCGGCAAGGGCGCGGCAGACCATGCACAGGACCGCAATGACCAGAGCCGGTCGCCATTGGCGGATCATCGCTCCACTGAACACGCGCGCCCACGTCCACCATCGCCGAGCGACGAGCACCCCAAGAACAATCGATATCCAGAGAAGGGTCTCGACCCAGAAGGCGATGACGATGGACGCGTCTTCCATGCCTACTCCCCAAGGGCCGCCATCAAGGCAGCGCTGGCGCGAGGGCCCGACCCGGTTGGGAACACCTCGGCCGTGATTCTTCTGTCAGGAGATCGAGAGCGCAGACTATCAGAGGCAGCTCGTCCCGGTAGGACGACCGCTGCTCCTCGGTGTCCTCGGCCCATGCCATCCGGCCGCCGACCATGCGACTACGCGGGACTGCCCGACGACTGCGCCCACGACTCCAGCGCCGGCGTCTTGCGATCGCTCGGAATCCCCACACTTCCGTGCGGAGACGCCCTAGGTCGAAGTGAAATCGATCGCCAGAGGCCTTTCCGTCGGACGGCATCGTCAGCTTCTGCGACACTCCCCTCTCCCGGCCGGCGTGGCCAGGCAGTTGAGAGGAGGCCCGACATGGTGCGCCACGGCGAATTCGAGAACCTCCCCTCCTTTCGAGCCGACAGGTAGGCGCGGGTCTGCGATGGCCGTCCGAGACGAAGGTTCGGCGAGGGCTCCTGGTCGTCCACGGCGACAAGGAGCTGGCTCGGAAGCTCTGTCGGAATGACCTCTGCCCCTGCGGATCCGGGAAGCCCTGTGGGGAGCTGTTGCATACGCTCGGGCGACTTCGACGGCAGCGAGCGGGACGGCTAATCGCGATAGCAGTAGTGGATAGTAGACCTGGCCGATTGGTCGGGGCCTGTTCGTCGAGGCCGCCGACCCGTCCACGGCCGGATCTTCGTGAGCTCACCGGCCAGTCGGCTTTGAGCGACCTCTGTGTCGTGGGCGGCCTGGGCGCGCAACCAGTAGCCATCGGAGAGACCGAAGAAACGGCACAGCCGCAGGTCGGTGCTCGCCGGGCGCGGTCACGTCCGATGCCATCCAGTTTCTGCAGAATCCCCGCCCCGAGGGAGCTATTCGGGGAACCGGCGGCCAGGGCCACGACGGCGAGCCCTTTCCTCAACAGAGTCGCGCTTCAGAAGGCGAGAATGGCGAGTCGAAGGCGGATCTGCGCCTGGAATCTGTTCCCGTGAGGGTACCAAGGGGTCGCTCGAGGATTGTCGGGCCGGTAGGCGTCTGAATAGCATTCCCACGGCGGGAATCCTTCAGAAACGGTCAGAGATGCACTCGGACGACTTGGACGCTGGCGAGCGGGACGACTACTCGCGATAGATGAGAGGCAGTCCTCGGAGCGATCCGAGAACCTGACAATTCCCAGGGTCTTACGCCCGAGCACCGGCCAGCCGGGCAACCGCGCTTCGGCCCGGAGTTGGCCGGGAACTCGGGGCGATCGTGGCTACGGCACGCGAGTGTAGTCAGCTCCGCCGCAGGTTATCCCCATTCCGGTCGCACGGAAGTCCAGCGTCTCGCCGTTCAGCTTGAGCTTGGCCGTGCCGGTCGCCCCGCCCATCGACTGCGCGGGGACGTTGACCTCGGTTGGGCTGGTGAGTGTGCCGGTCACGGTGTCCGGGTTCGATGCGTTCTCGTGGATGGCGATGCTGAGATCGAGGGCGCCAGATCCAGCCTTGATGATCATCTTGTCATCGATCGTGGTCTTGACGTCGCAGCCGTATTTGCCGGTCCACGTCCCGACGAACTTGTCTCGGTCAGCGGAAGTGGCCACCGAAGCGCCGGTGGGGCTCGAACCGCGGGCGGGGCTCGAACCGCGGGCGGGGCTCGAACCGCGGGCGGTCGAAGCGCCGCAAGCGGCTACCGCGACAAACATGCCGACCAAAGCGGCCGCAACCAACGTCCTCTTCATGTGCTTCCTCCTCCCTACCCCCGGAGCGCCTGCGCCGGATGGGACGAGCATAACTTAGGGACAGGCGAGGAACTGGACCGCTGATGTCGGAGCCTGCCGACCCGCTCCGCGCATCGGGACGGCGATCCCGCATGGCACCGGAATGCCGTGCGTTGCATGATCATGGGTAGCAATCGGGAACCTGCGTCGCCCGAATCGTCCAGCGTGGAAGGGACACTTGACGTGACGAGGGCTCGGCTCGAACTGGCGCGCGGGCAGATCCTCACGTACCGACGTTCCGTCGGCGCTCTCGACGAACGGCTGCCACCGGGCCCCTCCTCTCTGCGGCGCGCAGCCTGGGCAGGCATGCTGGACAGCATGCCGCGAGCGGCTATCCTCTCGATCCATGCCCGCGTCCAGGAGACCGGACCGGACACGTGGGAGGACCCGTCACTCGTGCAGCTATGGGGTCCTCGGTTCAGCGCCTACGTCGTCGCGGCGGATGACCTCGCGGTCTTCTCGCTCGGGCGACTCCCCGACGACGCCCAGGGGCGACGCCGTGCGGAGGACCTCGCCGGCCGCCTCCACGCCTTCCTTGACGGTCGAAAGATGACCTACGGCGAGGTGGGACGCGGCCTCGGCGTGCACCCGAACAGCCTGCGGTATGCGGCGCCCACCGGCACAGTGCTCATCCGGTGGGAAGGCGCACGCCAGCCCAGCGTGTGGACCGTGCCGCCTCCGGACGTCGACCCTCGCGAGGCGCGCCTCGAGCTCGCGCGCCGATACCTGCGCGTGTTCGGGCCGGCCACGCCCGCGGGATTCGCGGACTGGGCCGGGATCAGGCCGCGGACGGCTGGCCGCGCCGTGTTCGAGGCCCTCGGCGAATCGCTGACGCCGGTGCGAACGCCCGTCGGCGATGCGTGGATCCTGACGGGCGACGAGCCGACGTTCCGCGCCCCCGGCGGACCCGCAGCGCCCGCGCGGCTCCTCCCGAGCGGGGACGCCTACTTCCTCCTGCAGGGAGCCGATCGGGAGCTCCTCGTCCCCGACTCCGACCGCCGTCGCCGGCTCTGGACCCCTCGAGTCTGGCCCGGCGCCGTCCTCGTGGAAGGCGAGATCGTCGGCACGTGGAGACGTTCGGAGACAGACGTCACGATTGAGTCGTGGCACCGGCTCCCCCGTGCGGAACGCGAAGCGGTGGAGGCGGAGGCTGCCTCGATGCCGCTTCCCGGTATCCGGCAGCGCGTCCGAGTCCGCTGGAAGGACTGAGGACGGCGAGGTCCCGTCAGAGACGGCCAGAAGGGCCCTCGTCAGTCCGGATCACCGGCATCTGTCCCGGGCCTCCGCGGTGGTGACGCCGGCCCATGCGGACGCACGCTCGCGAGAATCCCACCGGGCCGGTCCAAAGACCGGCCCGGTGCGTGCAGTCGCTATCGGACTTGGGGCGTCGGAGCCCCTTACCCGCCGGCTCGCCGGAGCCGGGCGGTTCGCGACAGCCCTGGTCAGGACTTGTCCATGTCGCCGGCGCCTTCGTTCTCAGTCGGCTTCGGCGTTGCCGTTGACTTGTCCATGTCGCCGGCGCCTTCGTTCTCAGTCGGCTTCGGCGTGGCCGTTGACTTGTCGACGTCGCCGGCGCCTTCGTTCTCAGTCGGCTTCGGCGTTGCCGTTGACTTGTCCATGTCGCCGGCGCCTTCATTCTCAGTCGGCTTCGCCGTGACAACCGCGCTGTGCGTGGCAGAGGACGTAACGGTCATGCTCGGACTGACCGCCATAACGCCACCCGCTCCTGCGAGAACCAGGACGGCGACGCCGGCAGCTACTGAGGCTCGGACTCGATCCATGTTCATGGGACGCTCTCCATAATCGAGGTGGTCCTACTACCACCGTTGGGGCATCCTCGCGGCGGAGCATCAACGCCATTCGTGCGTTCCGTGCGTATTGCGTGGAGATTCGCGCGGCGTCAGATCGAAGCTCCGGCCAGTCCCCAGAGGATGGTCAGTGGCCTCCCCAATCAGGTGAGGCGAGGCGTTCGTCGAGGGTAGCGAAGGGCTCAGCCGGGCTTCGGCGTCTCGTCCGGCTCGCGTTTCGCGAACCATATGAGCTCGATCGGGCAGCCGTTCTCGATGATCATTGCGGCCCGCACCCCGTCCGAAGGCGAATTCGGTGGAGTCAGCACTTCCTTCCCCTCGAGCGCCCGGTCCATGTCATCGACTTCGAATGCCACGTGGGGCACGGTCTTGATGATCTCGGCCAGCGGAGTGTCGGGATCGAATCGCATCCACTCCACGCCGTATGCGCTGGTTGGGAACCCCGACACGTGCAACCCGAACTGCGGCAGGTAGCGCTCGCCGCCCTTCGCGACCTGGGTTGGGATGCCCATGTGGTGGAAGCGCCAACCCCATTCGCTCGTGGCGCGCGGCAGTTCGTGATCCTGGCGAGTCACCATGTCTCCTTCTTCAGTTCCCTCGCTTGCGCGAGTGGGCCGCCGGCTCTGACGGTCGCGTCCGTCACTCGAAACCCCGACCAGCCGGGACGCGGTCAGTCCATCCCCGCCAGTCGCTTCTGAAGCTCGGCCGTGTCCAGGTGGACCGGCTCAGCCGCCCCGACCGTGGGTTCGGGCGCGGATCCACCCTGGCGGGCGCGAGCGGCCGAGACGAACCGGTCGAAGACCGCCAGCGCGTCGAGCGGGCCGGGACCGCCCTCGGGGTGGTACTGGACCGTCTCGATAGGCAAGGTGCGGTGGCGCAGCCCCTCGACCGAGCCGTCGTTCAGATCGATCTGACTGACCACGAAGCCGCTTCCCTGGGGCAGCGTGTCCCCAATCACCGTCACTTCGTGGTTCTGCGCCGTCACCTGGACGAGGCCGGTTTCGAGGTCCTTGACCGGATGGTTGGCGGCGTGATGGCCGAAGGGGAGGCGCCTGGTCCCCGCGCCGGCCGCGCGACCGATGATCTGGTGGCCGAGGCAGATTCCGAGGAGCGGCCGGCCGTCGGCGATGACCTGGCGAGCCAGCGCCACCGGGCCGTCAAGTCGGGCCGGGTCGCCGGGACCGGGAGAGAAGACCACTCCGTCGATGTCCGGGGCGAGGGCCTCCGCAGCCGTGGCGGTATGTGGCAGGACGCGAACGCGAGCTCCGCGGCGCCGGAGACTGCGGACGATGTTCGTCTTGAGGCCGAAGTCCAGTATCGCGACCAGCGGGCCTCCCTCGGCGGCATCCCCTTCGTCACGCGCCGCCTCCGGTGAGACCTGGGCGACGAAGTCCTGATCCTCCCAACGCGGCACGGCTTGGGCCAGGGCCCGAGCCTCATCCGGGTCGGTCTGGCCGGGCTCGGTCACGATGGCTCGCAGGCAGCCATTCGACCGGAGGTGTCGGGCCAGGGCTCGGGTGTCGACACCCGCGATCGCCGGGATGCCCGACTCTCGCAGCATCGTGGCCAGTTGCTGGGCGTCATCGAGGACCGCGGCCGTGGCGTTGGCGACGATCAGGCCGCGCAGCCACGGCCGTTCCGACTGGTCGTCGTAGTGGATGCGGCCGTAGTTCCCGATCAGCGGGTAGGTCATGACGACGAGCTGGCCGGCGTAGCTCGGATCCGTGGCGATCTCCTGGTAGCCGGTCTGGCTGGTGTTCACGACGAGATCGCCCCGGCCGGAGCATCGAGCGCCGAACGCGACCCCGGGGAAGACTCGGCCGTCCTCCAACGCCAGGAGCGCCGGGCCGTAGTCGCCGATTCTGGGATCGACGACGGCGCTGGCGCGCGGCAGCGGCGGCTGCTTCAGGGGGCGCGGCAGCGGTTTCGAGGCGCCCGGTAGCGGCCCAGGCGGTTGGGGCGCTGCGGTCGGCGGCAGCGGCGCCGGCCGTGGCGAGCTCATACGAAAAGGCCACCGGCCTCAGGGGCTCGGTGGTCCAGCTTGCAGGCGCTCATCGTGTCTCCTCCCCGGCCTCACGGGACCGGTACGCCGGCCTCGAGCGACCGTTGGGCGATCGCGTTGGACCGGGAGCCGGTCTCACGGCCGGCTGGAAAGGTTGGCCGTAGGTTAGCACGAAGGTCCGGCCGAGGAGACAGGACGAGGAGGCAGGACATGACGAGGACCGCAGGGCAAGAGCGGCACGTGCGGTGGCCTCAGGAGCACAGCGACGGTAAGCCGTAGCCAAGCCCGCGCGGCTTTCTCTGTCCATCCACGCTGCGCCGCTTCCGGGCGGCTCCGGCGCTTCGTCCGCGGATCAGGTCGCGAGGCCGGCCAGCAGGACCGCCGTCGTCAGGCCGACCATGATCGCGAGCACAAGGGCTACGAACACCACCACCGGAAGGCGGAGTCCGGCCACCTGCGCGGGCGCGGTCATGCGTGCCAGGGTGTTCGGCAGACCCTCATCGTGGAGGATGTTGGGGAGCCCCACGCTCGACTGGTTCTGGATCAGAGTCATGACTTCGCTGCCGCCGCGACACCATGCTTGTGTGGGCGCAAAGCGATGGCGGCACCCATGATGAGGGCGGGCGCGACGCCTGCCGCGATCAGCAGCCGTTGCTTGCCGGCGAGGTACAACCCGGCGCCGAGGCCGACCGAGCTGGCCGCCAGCCATCGAAGGGTCGAGTCCGGCAGAGTCTGCAGCGCGCTGGTCGTGGCACTTGCGCCATTTCGGGTGGCCTGCATCGTTCCGGGCGCGTGCGCCACGATCCGCGATGCACCCCTGCGGGCGCTCTTGGCGGCTCCAGACAGACGCCGGACGATGCTCGCCCTGACTGTGTGGACGTCTTCAGCGGTGATGGGCTCGTCCGAGGTATCGATCTCGAGCTCTGTGGTCGTCATATCTCACTCTGCTTCCGCGCTTGCCTGTTCGAAGAGCCGAACAGGACCGGCCCCACGGGATCGGTCCTGTTCGGAGTTGATCTAGCGGGTGACTCGTCGTGCGACCGAGATCACCTGTAGTTGCGAGTGGCAGCGCGAGTGCCGTTGGCGAGGAAGAGGACCACGACCGCGCCTATCGTGGCGATCAGGATGCTCTCGGTGTTGAAGCCGTCCACGGAGCCAACCTTGAGCACGGACGTTGCGACGAACCCGCCCAGCAGGCCGCCGACGATGCCCAAGACAATCATCATGATCAGGCCCTCGCGGGAGCCCATAACTTCACTGGCCAGGAAGCCGGCGACTGCGCCGACCACGATCCACGCTAGGTAACCCATTTGACTCGTTCCTTCTTTGTCGCGCGGCCGCGTTTCGGCCGAGCTATCTGCGGACGAGGCCCTGCCCGCCTGGGGACCGCGATGCGGTCACACTCTGTGGTCAGGCCGGCTCACGCCGGAAGATCGCCAGGGCCGTGATCACGACAACTTCGACCGCCGTCCAGCCAACGAAGGCCAGCAACGCAGCCATGTCGAGAACAGAGCCAGAGGCGCTTAGTGAGTTCGTCCGCAGGATCCCTTCGAACGGCGCCACGAACACCTGGCTGAGATTGAGGATGCCGGACACGAGGCCGTTGGTCGTTCTCGCGTCGAGCAGCAGGAGGATGACACGCGCTCCGATGACGAGCTGGATGAGCCCGAACACGAGGCCGACGACGCGCTGCCCTATCTCGGCCCCGCTGGGCCCTGTACTTGTGACGACCGTCCGGTCGACTTGATCGATTGCCATAGCTTCCACCTTACGCAGCTGGCATCCGGGGAAAGCGGGGCAACCAGGTCCACCGCCGGGAGATGCTCCGGCCAATGCCGTTCTCTGAATCTAGGTCTCAGCCAACGCGCGCCGCGAGGATGAATACCCTATCCCTGCACCTGCCGGCGCACTCCACATTCGCGCTTGCCGTGGTGCTATCGTCTACTGTGGTATTGCATGGCCACGGTACGACAGGAGCGGTGATGACACCTTCGATCGGAGTGGTGCTCAAGCGAGCGCGTGAGGTGCGCGGGCAGTCGGCTATCGAGACAGCCCGGGCGGCCGGCATCTCGGCCGCATATTTGAGCAAGCTCGAGAGCGACTCGGTCAAGAAACCCTCGCCGCACGTCCTGCACCGGTTGAGCGAGGCCCTTGCCGTGCCGTACGCAGAACTCATGCGACTGAGCGGCTACCGCGTGCCAGGGGAATCTGAGGCGAGTCCAGCGGCCAACGTGGGCGCCGTGCTCTTCGCCGACATCACCGACGACGAGCGGGACGAGCTGCTCGAGTACCTTGCCTGGTACCGAGCTCGTCGGCGATCCAGTCGCGGCGCCCGGTAGGTCGCGCGCGGCGTAGGGACGGTCCTCGCCTATCGTTTGGGCGACGCTAGCGGCGCCCCTTCCACCCCTCGCTCGATGTCGGCCCAGGAGCCCGAGGGCCGCGGCGCTGGACCAGCAACGCTTCGATCTCGGCGCGAAGCCGCCGCCCGAACGTCGCTCGCTGGAGCCACTCCAGGTAGTCCATGTCGTAGCGTGCGACCTCGCCGAGAGACCAGCCGGAATAGCGGCCGAAGTCCAGGACGGTCCCCGACGGACGGCCCGGAGGCGGGCCTGCGTGAGACGCCTCCGACGTCTGCCGTACGCCTGAGTCGGACCGTGTCCTCGCATCAGGCGCCCGTCCAGCCTCTGGTGCGGGATGCGCGCCCGGTCCAGGGACCTGTCGGCCCGGGGTTCCGGCGCGCGACGCATCGTAGGCCGACCGTCGAGCGGGGTCGCCGAGCACATCCCAGGCATCGTTCAGCTCGATCATCCGGCGTGCGTCGCCCCCATGGTCCGGGTGGTACTTGCGCGCCAGGATCCGGTAGGCGGCCCGAATGACCTCCGGTTCCGCGCTCGGGTGAACCTGGAGTACCTCGTAGAAGTCGGCCATCCGCAGAGCCTACAACGGAGCCGGCCGCAAACGCAGGTCGCTCGTGCCGGGTCCTCAGGCGCGCCGTAGCGAAGTCAGGGTTGACTGTGGCGCGCCTTGTCGCGGGCCAGGCCGATCAGATCGTCAGATTCCTGTTTGGCTGCAACCGCGTCCGCGATGGCCTGGGTCCGCGCTCGCCCTTCGCGCTTCTCGGCAGCCTCACGCAGCAGCGTGTGGAACTTCTCGTTCAGCCGGTCATCGCTGCCCGCTCGGTTCGTCCGGTTACCCGAGCTTCCAGACATGGGGCGCCTCCTTCGTCAGATCGGCAGGGGCGTCCGGCCGGCGCTTCGGCGAAGGCGCGAACCCGACCGAGAATCGCGATTCTGCCATGGGGCCACTCCTCTCCCCTTCCGGGCGAGAGGGTGGCTGGCCGCGCTCCTCCTCACCGGGGCGATCAGAAGAGGAACGAGAGGAACCCGAAGAACAGACCCAGATCTGTCCAGTCGATCTTGTCGGTAGTCACGATGCCAGTGCCCACGAGCACGGCGATCGCGAAACAGATACAGGCCACGCCGATACACAACGACCTGTTGCTGCGGAACATTCCGGAGCGCGCCATCGATTATTCCTCCACTGAGTCCGACCCGCTCGGCCTCAACAGGCAGCGTCGGAACCGGCCCGGATTCGAGTCTAGCGTGCGCGTGACTCCGACTCTGCCTGGTATGTGGCAGACGGAGCAGCCGCGCGTCGCTATCTTGACGACCAAAGCTCCTAAATCAGGCTCCGATGCCGGAACCCGATAACGATGACGTCCTCCTGATCTGCTATCCGCCCGATGAGGTCTTCGAGCGAGGCGTACGAACGGTCCTCGATGGCGTAGGGGGCGTGCGACCAGGCGCCATAGAAGCCGTCGTGTTGAAACTTCACGAATGCTTCCCGGAGCTGCGGATCGTAGTGCACGAACCGAACGCAACGGACGGTGCCCACCAGGCGACCTGGGTCGTCTTCCGCGACCTTCACGAGCGGCGGCGCCACAGCCGGGAGCGCCACGAGGCGCCTCGTCCCAGGCAGGTCGACTGCCAGCCGGTTGCCCTCGTCGTCGACGACGAGCCCCTCGTACGGTCGTTGATCGCCGCAGTGCTCGCGACAAGGGGCTGGCGTGTGCTGCGAGCCTCAGGTGGCGCCGACGCGCTGGCCCAGGCCCGATGCGTCGACCTGGATCTGCTGGTCACCGACTACGGCATGGCGGACATGGACGGAGGCACGCTGGCCCGTCGGCTCCGCGCCCGCGATCCCGACCTGCCGGTGCTGGTGGTCTCCGGGCAACCAGAGGAAGCAATCGGTGTCGAGGGCCACGGCTATCTCTCCAAGCCGTTCCGCGTCGACGATCTGGCGCTTCGGATCGAGATGCTGACCGGCCGTGCGGACGCGCAGACGGGTACTGCTCACTCGGCGGGCTACTCGGGCTGCTGACGATCTGGAATCTCCGGGCCTCATGCACGCGGCCCGCAACCGGCCCGACCCTCTTGACCCGGGCGCGCCCCGAACCCAACATTGCACTCGATCAATCTGATGACCGAGTACGACCGCTCCCGCAACCATCTCCTGGCAGAACTCCCGGGTGAGGAGTTCGCTACGATCGAGCCGTTTCTCGAGGCTCTCCCGGTGCAGGCCGGCGACGTCGTCGCCAGCCCCGGGCAGACGATCGACCACGCCTATTTCCCGCTCAGCGGAATGATCTCGGTTGTGGCGCTCTTCCCCGATGGCATGGGCGCCGAAGTAGCCACAATCGGGAACGAGGGGATGGTCGGGCTTCCGATCTTCCTGGGCGCCGACAGCTCGCCGTTCCACCTGATGTGGCAGCTGGCCGGGGATACGCTCCGGATCCGCGCCGAAGACCTGCTGCCGGCAGTGGGCGAAGGCACGCGGCTGCAGAAGGTCATCACTACCTACTCCCAGGCGTATTTCGTCCACACGGCCCAGAACGCCGCCTGCAACGGGCTTCACCCCGTCCATCAGCGGGCAGCCCGCTGGCTGCTCGCGACGCAAGATCGGGCCGAAGCCGACGAGTTTTACCTGACCCACGACTTTCTGTCATTCATGCTTGGAGTGACACGCCAGACCGTCAGCATCGCCGTGGGAGACCTGCAGGAGACGGGCCTGATCGTCTACCACCGCGGCCACATGAAGATCCTCGACAGGCAGGGTCTCGAGGCGGCCTCTTGCGATTGCTACGCGATCGTCCGCCGCGAGTTCGAGCGACTGCTGGGCATCGGGCGGGCCTAGGCTAGCAGCGAGCCGCACGGGCCCCCAGAGCCCGCGACCGAGGCGTCCCGGCACCCACCCAGACCGAGCCCCCCAAGCCGCGGGACTCGCCCTCGGCTCTAGTTGCAGGTGAAGCTGCCCTTGACCGCAGTTCCCTGGTACGTGTTCCCGGAGAAGGTCCCGCTCATCTTGCCGGGCCCAAATGCGATCGATACGCCTATGAGCAACCAGCCCTCGTGATCGACGACGCCGCCCGGGTCGGTCTTCCCGTCCGCCGACACGATGTATATGTTCAGGAAGTCCGGCTCCAGCGCCGCCGGCGGATCGCCGAAGAGCTGCGTGCCGATCGCCACGTCGTAGATGCCCGGAGCGGGAACAGTGCACGAGCCACTGGAGATGTGGGCGGTCGTGCTACCGAGCTTGACAGTTGCGGTCGCGGGGCCGCACATATGCCAGGCCTCGAACCCGCCGAGAGTGTATTGCTGGTGCCCGCTGGTCTCCGATGCGGGGCAGACACTGGTGCCGCCGCTCGGCGGCGCGCTCGACGGCACGCTCCCGACGCTCGGGACAAGTGTCGGAGTGCGCGTCGCGCTCTGCGTGGCGCTCTGGGTGGCGCTCTGGGTGGCGCCCGCCACGATTTGAGTGGCAGGCGCGGACGGACCCACCGACACGCCGCTCGGAGAGAGCGGCGCGCCCGAGGCCGGCCTTGTGGCGCCGCCGCTCGAACTGCAGGCGGCCACCACCAGAACGAGCAGGATCACAGCAATCGGCTGCAGCAGTCCGTACAGATGAGTTCGCATCGGGTGCCTCCACATCGCCGCTCCGATGTCGCTCGGAACGCTCACGATCAGGGCCCGATGATCTACTCCCCACTCCAATGAATGGGGAAACGGCCTATTCCGTCGCACCTGCCGCGGTGTCAGTTGCGTCAGCCGCGCTCCGCGGCGCCCAAGTTGCGGTTGGCGAAGCTCGACTCGCCCCTCGGCCCCTTGCGCTTCTACAGAAGCGCGGCGACTCCGGCGGCATCGAACGCCGGCCCAACCTCGCGGAGCTCCCAGCGCTCATCGTGTGTCGTCGACTCACCTGGTTCGAGGCGGACAAGAGGGCCCAGGCTCTCGAGCTCGATGGTCTGCTCGTCGCAGTAGACCTCGGCGTTGCAGCCCATATCGGCGTGTACGGCCCCGAGAGCCGGATCGAATCGCAGCACGAACAGGAGCCCATCTCGGAGGTACCCGAGCGAGCCGGTCCTGTTCAGGTGGCCGATCTTGAATGGCGAAGCCGGGCGGGCGGTCACGGTCAGCCAGCGCTCGCCGATGGCCAGCCGCTCATCCGCCCAGGAAGCGTACGGCCACAGCGCGATCAGCTGGCTCGGCAAGACGCCGGACTTCTTGACCCGCGCCGGCAGCGGCAGCACCGCCACCCCACCGAGCCGCAGCTGCGTGATCGGCCAGGGTGCGAGTTCCAGTGTGCGCTCGCCCTCGTTGCGAAGAACGTGTCGAATCGCGACTCCCGCCGACCCGCGATCCAGGCGAATCTCCTCGATCTTGCGCAGGCCTGTCGGAGCTTCGACGGCTCCGATCAACCGAACGGCCGGCCCGTCCGCCTCCGAGATCGGCGCGATCTTCAGCCCTGTAGAGTCGGGGACGCTGCATTCCGCCGACTCAGGGGCGAACCAGAGTCGGTGCCCACCCAGGAGCTCGTAGAGCCCGAACTCGAGATCCCAGCTGGACTGCGGCGTCTCGGCCAGGATGTTGTCACGGCCGCGCAGGCCAAAGCCCACGATCCTGGGCCCGCCCTCAGACAGGACGTCGAGCCAGCAGTATTCGCTCTCCAGACGGCGAGTCGGACGGCCGTAGTACTCGCCGGGCACGCCTGGCAGCTCGGGCGCTGCGCCACCAATCATTCTCGACGACCTCCAAGTTCGGCAGGGCTGGCTGTGGTGCCCGGGTCTGACGCCATAGCGATGGCTTGTAGTCGCGCCCTGCGGTCGCAACCAGGAACGGCTGGCCAGCCCCAGCCGTCGGAGTATAGTGCCGGAACCTTCAACCCTGAATGCCGACCTGGGCCGTGGCCCGCTGGAAGCTTGGATCGTGGCCGACTCGCTCAACCCCGCCGACAACGACCTTCACAGGACGATCGTCGAGAACCTGGCCGACGGCGTCTACGTGGTCGCTCCCGACCGGGAGATCCGCTACTGGAACCACGGAGCCGAGCAGATATCCGGCTACGCTGCCGGCGAGGTGATCGGGCGTCACTGCTACGACAACATCCTCGGGCATGTCGACTCCAGCGGAACGTCTCTCTGCCATACGGCCTGCCCGCTCGCCCAGACCATCGCGGACGGCAACCGGAGGGAAGCGTCGATCTGGCTCAAACACGCGGACGGTCATCTCAAGCCGGTCCGGGTCCGCACCGCCCCGATAAGGGACGCCTCGGGACACATCGTGGGCGGCGTCGAAGTCTTCTCGGACGACTCTGCCGTGCTCGTGGCTGAAGAAGACGCCGATCGCGCCCGTCGCGACGCCCTCACGGACGCCCTCACCGGCCTGCCAAATCGCCGTCTCTTCGACACCGCGCTTGCCGGCCGCCTGGAGAATCTAACCCGCTACGGCTGGAGATTCGGCTTGCTCATCGTGGACATCGACCGCTTCAAGGTCGTCAACGATACCTACGGTCACGCCTTTGGAGACGCCGTCCTGGTAGGTGTGGGGACGACTCTTCGCGGGGCGGTCCGAGCCGGCGACGTGCTGGCGCGCTGGGGCGGCGAGGAGTTCGCCGTCCTCGTCGAGTCCTCCGACGAGGCCGGCCTGGCGGAGACCGCGGAGCGCCTCCGCGTCCTCGTTGCGCATTCGGAGGTCCGCAGCGGCGGAATCGCCCGGAGGGTCCACGTTTCGGTCGGCGGCGCACTTGCCCGGCCCGAGGACACGGCCGAGACGCTCTTCGTCCGCAGCGACGCGGCCCTCTACGGTGCCAAGAACGCCGGTCGCAACCGCATCGAGATCTCCCAGGCCGCGTGAGGCCGGCGACAATCGGCCGCTACCTCAGCGCAGGACTACCTCCACGTGCACGGTCGCGACTCCCGGCGCCGGAAGCGGGACCACGTCACCCGCCACGGCGAGTCCGTCAACGAGCAGGGACACTGAATTACCCGGCCCCTCGCGTCTGGCCGCGATCTCGTAGGCAGTCCCGCGGAACTCGCGTCGCGCCGTGAACCCGGGCCAATCGGTGGGAATCACCGGGGCCACCCGCAGACCCTCGAAAGTCGGCCTGATTCCAAGGATCCACTGCGTCGCGGCAACGTACGTCCACGCCGCCGCCCCGGTCAGCCAGGCGTTGCGAGCCAGGCCGAACGAGGGGTGCGCCGGGCCGCAGATGTTCTGCGGATAGACGTACGGTTCCACCTTGTAGACGTCGCTGTCGGTGCGCGCCAGTGGCAGGATCTGGCGGTAGTAGCGATAGGCGTCATCGCCGCGACCGAGCATCGTGGCGGCGATCATCGACCATGGGTTGGAGTGGCAGAAGATGCCCCCGTTCTCCTTCGCCCCGGGCAAGAACGTGGACGTGCCGGAGACCCGGCTGTCGGAGCCGTCGTAGGGAGGCCACATCAACGCCAGTCCAAACCGCGAGCTCAGCTTCTCGTCGGCCGAGAGCATCGCCCGTTGGGCGCGATCGGGCGGCGCGACTTCGCCGATGACGCACCAACTCTGCGGGATCAGATCGATGGCGTGATGCCGTGCCCCGGAGACTCCGATGGGAAGCCCGTCGTCATCGAACGACCGGGCATACCACTCGCCGTCCCAGGCGCACTCGTTGATGACCGCGGCCATCTGGGCATGCAGCGCGCCGAACCGGCCGGCTTCCGAGGTCATGGCGGCGCGGCCGGAGTGTCTGCAGACCTCTGCCAGATCCAGCATCGCCCGGCAGAACTGCATCCCCGTCCACACGCTCTCCGCCTTGCCCGATCCGTGATCGACGTTGAGCGTGTCGTTCCAATCCGAG
>Ga0182011_10000709_pt1 | contig 29275 bp, 24 predicted proteins | sample 711E1DmetaG_FD_120481 | JGI IMG/M metagenome (GOLD analysis project Ga0182011, IMG submission 120481) | Permafrost microbial communities from Stordalen Mire, Sweden - 711E1D metaG | ecosystem: Environmental > Terrestrial > Soil > Wetlands > Permafrost | place: Sweden: Stordalen | collected...
ACGACGACCTGGTCGACCACGATCCGACAGAGTCCTTCCCGCCTCGCGGGTGACGCTGCGGCGATGGCCGCCGGCAACGCCAGGAGCTTCGCCCGGTAGGCATCGAAGGTCCTGATCCGATCCACCTTTGCCAATGCCAGAGTGGCTACACTGCCTCCCATCAGGGGTCGGGGTGCCCCGGCCCCGGGAATAGGCGTTGGCGCTCATGCGAGGCGCCGCCGGGGGGAGCCCTAGAATGACGATCCGCTCTCGAACAGCCGAGTGCCTGGCCGGCCATGGACCTGGTATTGCGAGGCTCCGTCATCGGCCGGTGTCTCGGGCGATCTCTCTCGGACTTGCCGGCCTGCTCGCCCTCCTCGCTTTCGCAGGCTGCTCCGGCGGCTCGATCACGGGATCGCCTGCCGCTAGTGCGACTCCGACACCGGGCAGTTCAAGTCCGGCGCCGACCCCCATCTCTTCACGAACGCCTACACCTGGATTCAGCGCGACCGGCTCGATGACGACCGCTCGCAGGGACTACACCGCGACCCTCCTCTCCGACGGCCGTGTCCTCATGGTCGGAGGCTCAGGAGACACCTCAGCCGAGCTGTACGACCCTGAGACCGGCAAGTTCAGCCCGACCGGGTCGACAGCCGAGGCCCGGCTGGGTCAGACGGCGACCAGGCTCTCCGACGGCCGTGTCCTCATCGCCGGAGGGGACGACAACTCCAGGAACAGCCTCGCCTCGGCCGAGCTGTACGACCCCGCGACCGGTAAGTTCAGCCCGACCGGGTCGATGGCCCGGGCGCGCGACTCGCACACAGCCACCCTGCTGCGCGATGGATTCGTCCTCATCGCAGGAGGCTGCCTGTGGGGGCCCAACGGCTGCGATGACACCGCCTCGGCCGAGCTGTATGACCCCTCGACCGGGAGGTTCAGCCCGACCGGCGCGATGGCCACCGCTCGCATCTTCCACACCGCCACGCTGCTTTCGGACGGCCGCGTCCTAATCGCCGGCGGCTCCGACGATTCGGGGACTCTCGCCTCAGCCGAGCTTTACGACCCGAGGACCGGCACCTTCAGCCCGACCGGCGCGATGGCCACCGCCAGCTGGGGCCACACTGCCACGCTGGTATCCGACGGCCGAGTCCTGGTCGCGGGAGGCGGCGATGCTTCAGGCATCGTGAGGGGCTCAGCCGAGTTGTATGACCCCAAGACCGCCACTTTCAGCCCGACCGGCTCCATGGCTACCGGTCGCGACGACCACACCGCCACGCTGCTTTCAGACGGTCGCGTGCTCGTTGCGGGCGGAGGGGACGGGTCGGAGGCCGTCGCCTCGGCCGAGTTGTATGACCCCAAGACCGCCACTTTCAGCCCGACCGACTCCATGGCTACCGGTCGCGACGACCACACCGCCACGCTGCTTTCGGACGGCCGCGTCCTAATCGCCGGCGGCGGAGGGGGACTGCCCGACGCCTCAGCCGAGCTGTACCAACCGTAGGGTTCGACCCATCGACACGAGCCTGGCGACCCGGGGCACATCGCGGGCGGCATGGACGTCGGGTGGCGTCACGGAGCGCTTCTTCGACTACGTCCCGAAGGGCCCGCGGGCCGTATCCCCGTAGCGGCGCCGTGACGGCATGCCGCTCGCGCAGGACCGACGCGATAGTGCCGGCAGGCCTGCCGGCACCGGTCTGGCGCTCAGACCGAGAGCAGGCGATCGAAGAACGAGCGGTAATGCCGCAGAGCGATCCGCAAGTCCTCAGTCGAAATGTCCTCGCCTTTGACCAACTGCGGTTCGAGCTTCGAGCGCTTCTCGGCAAATGTCCTGGCGAGCTGCCGCATGACCTCGGCAACCAGAAGGTCGGCCTGTTCGACCGAACGGCCGGGCTCGTCTACGAAGCTCGTCTGGATGTCCAACCAGCGAGTCCGGAAGGAGTCGGATACGCCGGTCGCAAAGAGCGGAGTGCTGCTTCGCCTCGCCAGCCTGCGCTTGCCCGGCAGGCTGGTCCGCAACGGCTGCAGGGACGGGGAAGCGAGGCTCGGGGCGTCGATTGGAAGGGGCGTCGTCTCGTGAATCATTGGGCTGCCACCAATTCTGCGGTATCCGTGTGAGGTTCAACCTCGCGAGGCTCCTCGGCCAGTTCGCTGAACATCACGTGCGAGCTGATCACGGCCTGGCGTAGATCCTCCGTGTTTGCCTGGCCCTGGGCGTCGCGGAGCGCGATGTCGTGCGCGGCGCGGTAGTGGCCCATGGCCGGCGAATGATCGACAGACATGTCGGCCGACCGCTGCTCGTAGTCGCTTACCGGATAACCCCGGGCCGCCATGACCCGCCCGACCAACGCGTCGGCATCGTGCACGGCGGCGGACGGATCGTCGACGAAGCTCGCCTGGACAACCTGCCACTCGTCGTTGAAATGCTGACCTTCTTCGGCCGCGAGGTGCCTGATGTCGAATTGCGAGACGCGCTCCTGGCGGGCCGTCAGCTCGTCTTCCGCGCTGCGAGCGTTACCCATCTCGGCCAGGGTCCGATCGTACTCGGGCCCGAACTGCTCGCGGAGCTTCTCACTACGCAGTAGACCCTCGCTCCGCCTTCGCCTTGCGGTGGACCATACGGCCACGATCAGGATCGCGACGATCACGACCGCGCCGACGACCAATGCTGCACCGGGCATGAGGATCTCCTCGTTCGACTTGACCCCGAAAGCTCGATCGGGGTGCGACGACTCGAAGAGATGCTGTCTGGTATCCCGAAGCCGCCGGATGGCTCACGCTAGGCTGAAGCCGGCGCTGGCGCGAGGATGAAAACCCACTCGCTCATCGGCCCCGCGCAGCGACCAGCGTGGAGACAAGCGCCTGCTTGGCTATGCCGCCAACACCGAGGCTCGCCGAGATCATCGTCACTTGTGTCGGAGGCTCTACTCTCGCGCCGCGACCACACGAGCCGATCGGCCCCTTCCACGTCCTCCTCCAACCCTTACTCCCTCGCCGAGGCACCAGGTGCAGCCTCGCTCTTGCGCTCCGAGACGTTGGGATTCTGCGAGACGGTCTCTGAACTAGATTCCGGGCACGATCAGATTGGCTCGGTCGCGGGTTTGGTCGGCAGCGAAGAATTGGTTCTCGTCTTCCATCCAGCGGCGCCATAACGAGCGGTGACTCTCTCCGTCGCGCTCGATACCTCGACGAAGACGCTCCTCCTCAGGCGCTTCGATCCACACGGCATATGCGAGTTTGCCAATGCTGTCGCGCCTGGTGCAGGTGACGCCCTCGACGAGGACTATTGGACTCCACGCCACCGTCGCCCATTCGCGCAGGGAGTCGCCAAATTCATCGGCAACCCAGTCTCTTTGCTGATAGCGAGCCGGTTCACCTCGCAAGAGCGGGTCGAGAACCTGACGCTCAAACCGGGGCCACCAGCCGGCGAAATCGTTCCACGAGACGAAATCGTCAATATGGATGATCGGGGCATCCAGCAGCGATGCCAATTGGAGTGCGAAAGTGCTCTTTCCGGCGCCCGACGGGCCATCAATTCCGACGATCCTCATGCCGTGAACCGGAGGTGCGACCAGGATTTCGTCCCGTGCGTTCTGCGCGTAGAGCGTCATGAACCCATCAATTCATCGATCAGCGCGAGTCCTCGCCCCGGCTCTGCCCTACGGCCGATAGAGCTCCGCAGATGCTGAGTACGTGAGGCCGCCGCCGTAGCTGCCCTGTCCTCCGGCGATGAGGACGCGACCGTCGGACAGCAGAGTGGCGGTTTGATAGTTGCGGGCGGTGCCCATCGACCCAGTCGCGCTAAAGGTGCCGCTCGCGGGCTCGTACAACTCGGCTGAGTCCAGACCGGACCATAGGGAACTGTCGCTCCCCCCTGCGATAAGGACACGGCCATCACTCAGCGCTGTAGCGGAGTGCCAGGCGCGGGCGGTGGTCATCGACCCAGTCGCGCTAAAGGTGCCGGTCTGGCTATCGTAGAGCTCCGCTGAGGCAAGGCCGTTCGAGTGGGAGTCCATGCCTCCAGCGATGAGGACGAGTCCGCTGGCAAGCGTGGTGGCCGAGTGCGAACGACGGCCGGTCGTCATCGACCCTGTCGCGCTGAAGGTGCCGGTCGTCGGGTCGTACAGCTCTGCCGAGGCGGACGCCGTAGGGCCGCCCAGTCCACCGGCGATCAGGACGCGGCCGTCGGGCAGAAGGGTGGCGGTGTGGTCCTCGCGGGCGATTGTCATGGACCCGGTCGGCGTGAACTTGCCGGTCGCGGGGTCATACAGCTCCGCTGAGGCGGGGTTCTTCGAGCCGTCGGAGCCGCCCGCGATGAGGACACGGCCGTCGGACAGCAGTGTGGCGGTGTGGTTGCCGCGCGCGGTGACCATCGAGCCGGTCGGGCTGAACTTACCGGTCGCCGGGTCGTACAGCTCGGCCACGGCGACCGGCTTCTCCCCTGAGGGGTCGAGGCCTCCGGCGACCAGGACGCGGCCGTCGGAGAGGCGGGTCGCTGTGTGATAGGCGCGACCGTGCGCCATCGAGCCGGTCGGACTGAACTTGCCGGTCGCCGGGTCATACAGCTCCGCGGAGGCCAGGCTCGTGTCCGAGTTGCCGTAGCCTCCCGCGACGAGGACCCGTCCATCCTGCAGCAGAGTCGCCGTGTAGTAGCCGCGAGCGTCCGCCATCGAGCCCGTCGGGCTGAACTCGGCCGGCGCCGGCGAGGGCTTCGCGGCGGTCACGGTGGCATGGGAACTTGCGGTGAGGGTTGGGCTCGACTCTGGAGAGCCCCCGCCGCACCCGGTGAAGGCAACCGCGGCGAGCAGGCCAGCGAGCCCAACCCGTATTGCGGAAGAGCGCAGGCAAGGGATCGTTCGCCCTCGGGCAGACGCCGCGGCAGGTGCCGGCACAGATGCCGGCACAGGGGTCGGGGCGACCAGGGCGGCGAGGTTGCCGACGTAGTCGGGACAGTGATTTCCCGCGGACGTGAGCGGCTTGTCACAGGAGGTACGAGGCTCGCTCGAGTTGTCCATGACTCTCCCCGGTCTGTACCGACGATGCGGAGCGCCCTTCCTCGGGCGCCGTTGTTCCCGTACAGCGTCCCTCACCGGCCTCGCCTCACGTGGCAATCGTACATCCGCCGAATCCGCCGAGTCTGCGACTACGGAGTCATCGTGCGTCACCAGAGACAACCGCCGGACCCGAGTGAGCATGTCATATCACGTCCTGATGGCACCTATCAGGCTCGCGCTGCAGATAGAAGAGGAATCTTCGGCGTGCCCCAAGGTGTCAATCTGGGCTTGATTCCACCTCAGCCCATCGACCGACCACCAAGCAGCTCGCCTTCATCGGCGCCGGGCACCGGCCGACTCCTCGGTTGACTAGTCGTTTTGCGATTCGGGTCGGACTACACTTGGGCAGCCGAGCGGGACGACTCGCCGGGGTAAGGATCGATGGCTGACGAACGCAGCATTGAGGACGAGAGCTGGACTCACCCAGAACGCCGGGATCAAGTCGGTAAGGGTCCGGTCTAGGTGATGGCGCCGCGTGCGTCGCAGCCGTTGACTCGCGCCCCGACGTTCGGCGTTGTGGTGGACTGGCTGGAGGACGAGTACCACAGCACCATCCTCGGGGGTGTGGTGGAGGCCGCGCGCGAATCCGGCGTCAATCTCATCTGTTTCGTCGGCGCCGAGTCGCATGAGGCGTTCCGCTTCGACGAGCAACGCGAAGTCGTATACGACCTCGTCCGCTCGGAGGGCATCGATGCCCTCGTGATCCTGGCGGGGCGCCTCGGAAACAACCTGGGCCTGGATGAGCTCGCCCGCTATTGCGAGCGCCATCGCCCGCTGCCTATGAGCAGCATCGAGGAGCGGGCCGAGGGGATGACCAGCATCCTGATCGACGGCGAGCAGGCCCTGCGAGAGGGGATCCGGCACCTCGTGGAGAACCACGGGTACCGGCGAGTCGCGTTCCTTGGCGGGCGGGAGGGCAATCCCGACTCGCTCGTTCGCCTGCGAGCGTACCGCGAGGTGCTGACCGCCCACGGGCTCCGGCCGCCCGATTCGTACGTCGTGGCCGGAGACTTCACCTACGAGAGCGGGGCGGATGCCGTGCGCGTCCTGCTCGACGAGCGGGGAGCGACCTTCGACGCGATTGTCGTCGCCAACGACTATATGGCGTTCGGCGTGGTTGACGCCCTGCGCGTGCGCAACATCCGGGTGCCACGGGACGTGGCCATCATCGGATTCGACGACGTCACCGAGGCCCGCGACTTCGCTCCGCCCCTTACCACGATCCGCCAGCCACTCCAGCAACAGGGCAGGCTTGCTGTCGACAGTCTCCTCCGGCGTCTTCGCGGCGAGCACGTTGACGACGTCCTCGTTCTGCCAGCGGAGCTGGTCATCCGGCGCAGCTGCGGCTGCTACTCGGACGGGCTCCGCGTCTCCATCAAGGGCAGCCGGACGCCGACGCCGACTCGCCCCGGAACCCATCTCACCGTCGATGACGCTCTGCGGCTCCGCCGCTCCCGGATCCTGGAGGCGATGCGGGAGCCCGTCAGCGGCCTGTTGGTTGCGATTCCGGAGGGGTGGGAGGGCGGCCTGCTCGACGCTCTCGTCGCCGAGCTGCGGGGCGCTCCCGCCCGCTTTGCCGAACGGGTCAACTCGCTGCTCAAGGAGACGACACGGTCCGGCGCGACGGGCAACCCCTGGCAGCCGGCGCTGTCTGCCTTACGCCGCGAGCTGATGCCCTGCCTGGCTTCGGATCCGATCATGCGCTCACGGGCCGAGGATTTGCTGGAAGAGGCGCGAGTCCTGATCGGCGAGGCCGTCGCCGATACCCTGGCCCAGCATCGTCTGATGATCGAGCGCCGCACGCAGGCGCTCTCCGGGACGGCCGAGATGCTGAGCGCGGCATTCGATCTCGAGTCGCTCGGCAAGGCGCTCCGCGAGTGCCTGCCGCGACTCGGTGTCCCGAGCGCCTACCTCGTGGTGCATGACGGAATCTCGTGGGCTGGTGCGCGCGTGGCCTTCGCCCACGATCCGGAGCGAGACCCGGGGGCCCTCGAGAGGCTCCGCGATGCCGCGGTCGAAGGGACCTTCGTGCCAGCTGGGCTGCTACCAGTCGATCGCACCTTTTCCATGGTCGTCCAGCCGCTCTTCTTCAAGGACGATGCATTCGGCTACGCCATCTTTGAGATGGGGCCCATAGGGGGAACCGTCTATGACGCCTTGCGCAGACAGATCAGCGGCGCCCTGAAGGTCAGCCTGCTCATCGAGGAACTCCAGGTCCGCGCCGGTCAGCTCCGCCAGGCCCAGAAGATGGAGACGCTCGGCCAGTTGTCCGGGGCCATCGCTCACGACTTCAACAACCTGCTCCAAGCCATTCACGGCTACGCGGAGATGGCCGGCGCCGCCGATCCTGGCAATGCCGAGCTGACGGCCGACGTCAACGAGATCGTTCGGGCTGCCGACCGCGCGTCCGGGTTGACGCGGCAGTTGCTCACGTTCAGCCAGCCCACCCGGGCCAACGCCCGGGTCGTGGACGTCAACGCGTGCATCGAGCAGGCGATCCCCATGATCAGGCATCTGCTCGGACCGACGATCCAGCTGTCGACATTTCTGCAGACGGAGGCCGGAAGCATCCTGATCGACCCGACGCAGCTAGAGCAGGCGATCGTGAACCTGTGCGTGAACAGCCGGGGTGCGATGCCCGGCGGCGGCACCGTGACGATCGAGACGGGCCGGCGACCGGCCTCGCCGGGGACCCCCTACAGCCCATCCGCTTCGCAGCCGGACCCCTGGGCTCCGCGGCCGAGCGCGGCCCAAGCGCTGACCTACGTGTCGGTCAGCGACACGGGCGTGGGGATCCCGACGGAGATTCGAGACCGGATCTTCGAGCCGTTCTTCACCACCAAGGAGACGGGCCAGGGAACCGGGCTCGGACTCTCGATCGTGTACGGCATCGTCCACAACGCGTCCGGCGACGTCGTGGTCGAGTCTGAGCCCTACCACGGGACCCGGTTCTGGCTTACGTTCCCCTCCTCGGCAGGCCCCGAGGAAGCCCCTCCGATCGCGGTCGAGCCGCGCGCCCACGGCACGGAGACGGTGCTCCTGGTAGAGGACGAACAGGCGATCCGCAAGCTGGCCGAGCGCGTGCTGACCCACCGGGGCTACCGGGTCCTGGTGGCCGCCAACACCGCCGAAGCGCGGGAGCTGTGGTCGGCCAACGAGGGCACCGTGGACCTGCTCCTGACCGACGTGACGATGCCTGGGATGTCAGGCGTGACCTTTGCGGCCGAGCTGGCGGGCAGCGTCCGACCGCCGAGGACGCTCTTCATCTCGGGTTATCTTGCCGGTGGGGTCGGTGGACCTACCCTCCCCACTGACGCCAGCTTCCTGCCCAAGCCATTCAGCGTGGCGGCTCTCCTGGACGCGGTTCGCGCGGCGCTGGATCCTCCGGCCGCCGACCGGGATGGCAGCACCGGAGCCTGATCGCGCGCCTTCTGCCGGCCGGCTGTTCGATCCCCCGCCCACCGTGACAGGTCAGTGTCGGTCCCAAGCCCGTGTGCCGTGCCGCGTACCCTCCTCTCTCGCGGCAGTGACATGGGCTCAGAAAGGTCCATAGTGAGCACGGACGGTCGGCGGGGTCCTGGAGGTCGTCGGACCAGCCGGCGATTCGGTCGGCGCGACGGCCGTGGTGGCGTACCTACCGACCAGGAGAGAAGCGATGTGTCTCAACTGCGGCTGCATGGCCGCTCACGACGACATGGGCAAGCCCAAGGTCAACATCACCTACGAAGACATCAAGCAGGCGGCTGAAGCCAACGACATGACCGTCGAGGAGACGCTGGCCATGATCGCGAGTACGGCCGAAGAGGATCGCCGCGATCATCCGCAGGAGTACGCGAAGTAGCGTCGCGCACTCGGTCGCGCCCTGGCGGAAATCCACCCCCTCAACCGGCGACTCGACGCCTGCAGGAGCGCGACCCGGCGAACGGTATTGCCTGCCCGCATGCGGACATCATGGGCTCCGCAGGTCGGCTCGTAGCCCTAGGCATGCGGTCATCAGGGGCCGCACGCATGGCAAAGCCGGCGCCTTCCCGCCCTGATCTCAAAGCGGGGTTGGCGCAGGTCGCAGGCGCAGCAGAGCCGTGTCCTCCCAGACCCGGGCGCGTTCTCGTCGGGCTGGGAGGGTCGGCCGCGTCAGGTGGCCCGTTCTCAGCGACGGTATAGGCTGAAGCCGCCGCCGAACAGCAGGATCACGATGATGATGACTAGCAGGAGTTCCATTTGGACCTTCTTTCATCCACAGCCTGCGCGTCCCGGAGCGAGATCGTGAGGGTGGAAACCCTCCCGCGCTGTCGAGCCTGCTTCCTATTGGGCATACAGCTTGAACGCGGTGTCGTCGTGGAAGTGCGGCAGCGGGATGGTGATCGCGTGGCCCTTGCGGGTGACCGAGGTCGAACTCAGGATCGTGGTCCCGGTCCTGGTGTCGTAGAAGTCGACTCGCCAGCTGGAGACAGTGCCCGGCACGGTGATGGTCACGGTCTGTCTGGAGACAACGGATTTCATGCTCCAGTTCGGCGGTTCGCTGGCGGCATCCCGATACCAGCCGAGGACGGACTTCTCGTTTCCGACTGCCGCACCCCAGACACCCGATGAAGAGGTGGACGTCAGCGGCTTGAAGCCGGAGAAGTCGACGCCGTTGGTGAACTTCGCCACAGGCAGCTCCGCGGTGGCGTACGTCTGCATGAAAGCCACCGCGTCGGCGGTGGTAGGCGCGCCCCAGATGTCGTACCCGTCTTCGGTCCAGAGGGCGCGGCCGTTCATAGCCCCCGATACCAGGCCGGCCCAGATTGCGTGTTCTATCCCGATCGGAGCGTTCTTGTCGAAGGTCGTCGACCACAAGCCCGATTCGCCGATCATGACCGGCTTCTTGTACGCGGCCAGGTACCTGTGAACTTCCGAAACGAGCTCCCGATCGAGCGTGTCGCTGTAGGGGTGGATCTCGACGAAGTCCAATGAGGCGAGGTGGTAGTAGTCGGCCCATTTGTCGGTGGCTGCGTACACCCCGGCCAGGGAGAGCGTGACCGGGCGGTGGCGCGAATCGGCAGCATGGACGACAGCCATGGCCCTGTTGGTGAAGTCGACGCCGGTCGCCTCGTCCACGCCACCTTTGGCATCCGTGTGGCCGGCCGCGCCGGATGCGATGTTGATCTCGGAGAAGATCTCCCAGGCGGCGATGTTCTGCCGGCCCTGCCAGCGCTCGACAAGGGTCTTGACCCAATCGAACCAGTGGTTCTGCGTGTTCGAACCCGACGTGAACAGCTCCCCCGGCGAGCCAACCGGCCCGCCGTTGGCCACGTTCAACGGGTTGTTCTTCCAGAAGGCATTGCCCCAGTCCGGCGTGCCGTCGTTCCAGTCCGCCCAAACTCCGAACACGGGAATGACGTAGATCCCGTCCGCCTGGGCCCGATCGAAGAAGCCGTCCCAGTCCTGAGCCCACTTCTCATTGACCGACCAGTCCTGGTTGATCCATGGATCGCCCAACCAGCCGGCCATGATATGGACGCGGATAACCCTGGTGCCACCCTGGCGAGCCCAATCCAGGACTGTGTCGAAGTCAGTCTGTGTCTTGCCGGTGGGATTCCGAGACAGGATGAAGCTCTGCTTGCCGTCGATGCTGAAGTACAAGTCACCCGCCCGAAGGGTGAGAGCTGGGATGGGGGTCGACGTTGGAGTTGCCGTCGGGGCAGGGGTGATGACAGGACTTCCGGTCGCGGTGGCGGTCGCGGTGGCGGACGGGGTGGCGATCGACGTGGCGGACGCGCTGCCGGACGGTGTGACGGACGGCGCGGCCGTCGGGGAAGCCGTGAGGGTAGCCGATGCCTTCGAAGCTGGCGCGCAGCCCGACAGCACCAGGCAGATACCCATCACCAAAGCGGTGAACTTGCCCCACGCATTCCGGCTCCTTCTCACGGAACCCTCCTGGCGCTTGGGCCCTCTCGCCGGACACCGCCCGGAAGTCCGGGCTGAGTCTTGCGCGCTCGAATCTACCACCACGACCGAAGGCCAGGCGACGCACATTCCATCGCCAGATCTCAACCGCAGGCCCATCCTTGACAACGACCCGGAAGCCAGGTCCGGAACCTTGCCGCCCGGTCCGCTCTCAACCTGCAGGTCTCATCCCTGTCAAGGTCAAGCCACGGGTTGGCGCGACGAACTGGTCTAGAGAAGTGCCTAGCTGTCCGCTCGGGCAGGACTCCATCGGCGTCCGCGAGTACGATCTGCCCGGCAGTCGATAGACCCACGAACGAGGAGGATCAGCCATGCCAGACGTCGTGTTTGAGGTCGGCCCAGACCAGATCATCGTCGTCTACTCACCGCCCGACACAGGCGCCGAGATCGATGTGGCGGCCGTGTTCGAAGCAGTCGCCGCGGACGCGGCCACCAGGTCCGCGAGTGGCTGGCGCATCGTGTCAACCGCCGCGCTTCCGACGCGCCATGCCCAGGCCTTCATGGGCCGCGAGGGCAGCGGCTACGAGACGAAGCTGGCAGTCGCGGTCGTTTACTCGAAGCAGTAGGCGCCAGCGGGTCGCCCGGGGCCCGGGCGCTGGTATTCGAGGCCGCGTGCCTGGCGCGGCCTCCGATCCTACAAGAGCTGGCTGACCAGGGCCTCGACCTGAGCCAGCGACGCCGGTGTGGCGGTCGCGGTGATGGCCACCAGAGTCGATCCCTTCGTTGCCACCACGCCCTCGTTGTCCTTCCCTGCGTTGAGAGACTGCGAGAAGGAACGAGCCTGGTCGCCCACGCCGGAGACGCTCTTGTACGGCACCGGGAACTTGTCGCTGAACAGGGAAATGGACGACGGGTTGATGTTCGAGATGAGCTCGATGATCACGTTCAGGCCCTGGCCGGCGTACTCGCACGCAACGCCGGTCGCGCCGGCGGGAAGCTGCGTTCCTCCACCGCCTACCACGCCGACCGGATTCGGAAGGCTGATGCCGAGGGCGGCGCCGACCGTGGCGCCGGTTGGGCAATTGGCCGCTGCCTGAGTCGTCGTGTAGCCCGCGGTCGGACCCGTGGGGGTCTTGGTCGCAGCCGCCGGAGTGGCCGTCGGCGTAGCCGGCGTGGGGGTGGCGACGAGTGTCGGCGAGGCGCTGCTCGAACCGCAGGCACTGAGAGTTACGCCGACGACGAGCATGGTTACCGCCAGCCAGCGCGAGCTGCCGTGTGACATGTGAGGCTCCTCCTTCCGAGAGGGCCGCGTGCCGGAGTTGCTGCAACATTCAGGCGGCCGCGTCTGCTCGGCAGGCACAGGCTACCCGATCCGCTCGCCCAGGCTCGGCGTCTGGCATCGCCGTCTCGATGGCCGCACAAAGATCTCCTGGTGGGCCATTCCCAAACCGTCCTCCCGGATCAACTCTCGGCGGCCCGCTCCAGCAGGTCGTCGGGAATCTTGATCCGCTTGCGCCCTCCCGGCGAATCACAGAGGGATAGGCGAATCGGAAAGCTAGAATGGCCGCCCGGTCGAACGGCAGCGGGGTCGGTGTGGACGCCAAGCCCAACAGCAACTCGAGGGAGAGAGCCTTCGCTTCGGCCCTGGATCGCCGGCGCGGAGCTCCAGGACCCGCGTGAGCACGCGCGGTGCTGCCGGCACCCGCGGGAACGAGGTCTGGCTCGGCCTCGACGTCGGGACGCAGAGCGTGCGCGCACTGGCGGTGACGGCCGGTGGAGAGGTCGTGGGTGCGGGATCGCAGCCACTCACGAGCCACAGGTCGGGGGCCCGGCACGAGCAGGACCCGGAAGCGTGGTGGGAGGCCGTCTCCGCGGCATCGTCAGAGGCAATGCAGACGGTGTCCGCCGCCACGGTTCGGGGCGTGGCCGTCGATGCGACGTCGGGAACGATCCTGTTGATCGACCGCCATGGGTCGCCTCTGACCCCCGCGCTGATGTACGACGACACCCGCGCCGCCGGATATGTGGATCGAGTCAATGCGGCCGGGGAGCGCGCCTGGGCCGAGTTGGGCTACGGCCGGATGCAGGCATCGTGGGCCCTGCCCAAGCTGCTCTGGCTGCTGGAATCCAGCCCGCAACTCACGCGAGGCGCCCGGCTGGCGCACCAGTCCGATTTCGTGAACCGGCGTCTGGTGGGGCGCGATGTGCCCGCCGACCTCAGCAACGCGCTGAAGAGCGGGGCGCATCTGATAGAGGAACGATGGCCCGGCGACGTCATGGACGCGCTCGGCGTTCCGGCCGATCTGCTGCCCGCCCTCGTCCGTTCGGGGACGGTCATCGGGGAGGTGAGCCGTGCCGCCGCGGCCGCGACCGCCATCCCGCCGGGTACCCCCGTCATCGCGGGCATGACCGACGGCTGCGCGGCGCAGCTCGGCGCCGGAGTGCTGAGCCCCGGCCGCTGGAATTCGGTCCTGGGCACTACGCTCGTGGTCAAGGGCGTGACTCACGAACTGATCCGCGATCCGCTCGGCGCCGTCTACTCCCACAGGGCCCCGAACGGGGACTGGCTCCCCGGCGGTGCCTCCAGCACCGGCGCGGGCCTCATCTCGCGGGACTTCGCCGGACGCGACCTGGACGAGCTCGGTGCCGCCGCCTCCGCCCACGAACCGGCTGAGGCGCTGGCGTACCCGCTGGCGTCGACCGGCGAGCGGTTCCCGTTCGTCGCGCCGGAGGCGCAAGGGTTCTCGTTCGGTGGAGACGGCTCCGAAGCGGACCGGTTTGCGGCCGTTCTTCAGGGAGTCGGCTACATCGAGCGGCTCTGCTACGACTACCTCGATCTCCTGGGTGCCCCGATCGGCGACGTCGTCCTCACCGGCGGTGCCGCGAAGAGCGAGTACTGGTGCCAGCTTCGGGCCGACATACTCGGGCGTCCGGTGTCGCTGGTCGAGAACTCGGAGCCGGCGCTGGGGATGGCCGTTCTCGCGGCCAGCCCGGGCAGGGACGCTGCCGGTGTCGCCGCCGAGATGGTTCGCGTCCGGGCAACGATCGACCCGCGCGCCGGGTCGGCCGGACGATTCGACGCCCCTTATGTGCGTCTCGTCGACGAACTCGAGGGACGTGGCTGGCTGGGCGCCGCCCTCGCGACCCACGCCCGGCAGAGGGCGCAGCCATGACCGACCTGATCCTCGTCCGCCATGGCGAGACGTTCTGGCACGCCGAGAACCGGTATGCGGGGGTTTCCGAGATCGAGCTGTCTCCGACCGGACGCGCCCAGGCGGCGCGACTTGCGGCGTGGGCTTCTTCGGCCGGACTATCGGCGGTCTGGTCCTCGTCGCAGGGTCGGGCTGTGGCCACCGCGTCCCCATGTGCCGAACTTGCCGGCCTCCGATTGCAGGTCGATGCCCGACTTCGGGAGCTTGACTTCGGCGAGGCCGAGGGGCTGACCTCGCAGGAGATCAGGGAGCTCTTTCCGGCGGCATTCGCCGCCTTCCGCATCGATCCCGTCGCCAACCACCTGCCTGGAGGAGAGGACCCCGTCGAGGCTGCCGCGCGGTTCGTCGCGTGCCTCCACGACATCGCCGGCGTCCAACCGGAGGGCCGGACCCTCGTCGTGGCCCACAACACCGTGATTCGCCTGGCCCTGTGCCACCTCCTGGGGACGCCGCTGCGCGACTACCGTCGGCAATACCCGGCCATCGGGAACTGCTCCCTGACCGAGATCCGGATGACCGGGCGGCCCGCCGTCCTGCAGTTCAACGTGCCTGTCTAGCCGGATTCAGCCGCCCGTGCCCGGCGTCGGGTAACGCCTATGGCACGCCGTATACTCAGGTTCATCTGGGAGTAGTCCGATTCTTCTTGGAGTAATCCGGCCGTCAGGCCAGAGCACGCCGCGCGGCGTACCAGCACTCGGTTGCCGCTGGGGCGCGCGCCAGGGAAGCGTTCGATGACACAGATGCGCCCTACCAGCGACTCACAAACGAGCCCATCGGCAGGATGCCGATGGCGGTGACTCGTGCCCCTACGGTGGGCGTCCTGGCGGATTGGTTGGAAGGCGAATATCAGAGCGCCATCCTCGGGGGCATAGTCGAGGCCGCGCGCGAATCCGGCGTGAACCTCGTTCTTCTTGCGGGCTGCATGGAGCGTGCGCCGCTGCGCTCCGGCGAGCGGCACAACGCCGCCTACGACCTCGCTCGTTCCGAGGAAGTCGATGGGCTCGTGCTTCTGGCCGGAACTCTCGCCAACCACCACGGCCAGGACGACCTCGTCCACTATTGCGAGCGCTACCGTCCGCGGCCGATGACCAGCGTTGCCGCCGAGCTCGAGGGGATGACCGGCATCCTCGTCGACAACGAGCAGACCATGCGGGCGGGGATCCAACACCTGGTGGAGGATCACGAGTACCGGCGAATCGCGTTCATCGGCGGTCCGGAGAGAAATGCCGAAGCCCGCGATCGTCTGCGTACCTATGGGGAGGTGCTGACCGGCCATGGGCTCGCAACGCCCGATTCGTACGTCGTGCCCGGCGACTTCCAATACGAGAGCGGCGTAGAAGCCGTCCGCGTCCTGCTGGACGAGCGGGGTGTGACCTTCGACGCGATCGTCGCCGCCAACGATCAGATGGCGCTCGGGGCAATCGACGCGCTGCGAGTTCGCAACATCCGGGTGCCGCGGGATGTGGCCATCCTCGGATTCGACGACATCAGCGATGCCCGCTACTCATCTCCGCCGCTCACCACGATCCGCCAGCCACTCCGGCAGCAGGGCAGGCTCGCCATCGAGGTTCTCCTCCAGCGTCTTCACGGCGAGCAGGTGGACGACGTCATCACACTGCCCACCGAGCTCGTCGTTCGGCGAAGCTGCGGCTGCTGGGCCGACGGGCGCCGCGTCTCGCCGGCGAGTGCCACGACGCCCCAGCCGGCACGTTCCGGGACCGGGGTCACCGTCGAAGATGCGCTCCGGCTGCACCGCCCGCAGATCCTCGAGGCGATGCGGGAACCAGTGCGGGGCCTGCTGGATGGGATTCCCGAAGGCTGGGAGGAGAGCCTGCTCGACGCCATCATCGCGGAGCTGCGGGGCGGCACCGCGGGCTTTACCGAGCTGGTCAATTCGCTGCTCACGGAGATGATGCGCTCCGGCGCCACGCGCAACCCGTGGCAGCCGGCGCTGTCCGCCCTGCACCGCGAGTTGATGCCATGCCTCGCTTCGGATCAGGTCTTACGCTCGCGGGCCGAGGACTTGCTGCAGGAAGCGCAGGTAATGGTCGGCGAGGCGGTCGAGGACGGCCAGGCGCAGCATCGCCTTGTGATCGAGCGCCGCACGCGAGCGCTCACCCAGGCGACCGAGATACTGAGCGCGGTTTTCGATCTCGAGTCGCTGGGCGAGGCGCTGCGCGAATGCCTGCCGCGACTCGGCGTTCCGCGCGCTTTCCTCGTGCTGGATGACGACGTCTCATCGGATGCGCGCCTGGTCTTCGCCTACGATCCGGCGCAAGACCAGTCAACGCTCGATGGGCTTCGCAATGCCCCGATCGACACGACCACCATGCTGGACAGGCTGCTGCCAGTCGATCGAACCTGCGCCACGGTCGTGGAGCCGCTCTTCTTCAAGGACGATCCCCTGGGCTTCGCCATCTTCGAGATGGGGCCGGTGGAGGCATTCACCTACGAGGCCTTGCGCGTACGGATAAGCGGAGCCTTGAAGGTCGCGCTCCTTATCGAGGAGCTCCAGGTCCGAGCCGGACAGCTTCGCCAGGCCCAGAAGATGGAGACGCTCGGCCAGCTGTCGGGAGCCATCGCCCACGACTTCAACAACCTGCTTCAGGCCATCCACGGCTACGCCGAGCTGGCGGGGGTCTCCGACCCCGGCAACGCCGAGCTGGCGGCCGATCTCGGGGAGATCGTTCGAGCTGCGGATCGGGCCTCGGAGCTGACGCGGCAGCTGCTCACGTTCAGCCAGCCCACCCGGGGCAACGTCCGGGTCGTAGATGTGAACGCCTGCGTCGACCAGACGATCCCGATGGTCAAGCGCCTGATCGGCCCCACCATCCAGCTTTCGGTCGTCCTGCGGCCCGAGGCGGGCAACATACTCATCGACCCGTCGCAGCTCGAGCAGGCGATCGTGAACCTCTGCGTCAACGGTCGGGACGCCATGCCGGGCGGCGGCTCGCTGACGATCGAGACGGGGCGGCGGTCGGCTGCGCCGGTGACTTCGCCGGGCCCTCCCGCATCGGAGCCGGACCTCCGGCCGCGGCCGAGCGCGACTCAGGCCGTGACCTTCGTTTCTGTCAGCGACACCGGGGTGGGGATCCATCCGGAGATTCGAGACCGCATCTTCGAGCCGTTCTTTACGACCAAGGTCACCGGCCAGGGCACGGGCCTCGGTCTCTCGATCGTCTACGGCATCGTCCGCAACGCGTCCGGCGACATCACCGTGGACTCCGAGCCGGGCCACGGCACCCGGTTCTCACTCACGTTTCCTGCCTCCGGCGACGCCGAAGAAGCCTCGGTTGCCGGAGTCGAGCGGCCCGTCCAGGGCACTGAGACGATCCTGCTCGTTGAGGATGAGGACGCCATCCGCAAGCTGGCGGATCGAGTGCTGACCGATCAGGGTTACCGCGTCTTCAGCGCTGCCAACGCCGCCGAAGCGCGTGAGTTGTGGGCTGCCCACGGGAGCCAGGTCGATCTGCTTCTGTCCGACGTTACGATGCCGGGGTTGTCCGGCGTGGCCTTCGCCGCCGAGCTGGCGAACGAGAGCGTTCGACCGCCGCGGACGCTGTTCATCTCAGGCTACCTCGCCGGCGGGGTGGGCGGACCTGCTCTGCCCGCCGAAGCCAGATTCCTGCCGAAGCCCTTCAGCGTGGCGGGACTGCTCGATGCGGTGCGCGGAGCTCTCGATTCGCCGGCGACCAGCGGGCACTCCGATTCCGGCGCCTGATCGCGCCACGCCGCCGCTCTCTGCGGCTCAAAGGGTCCGATACTTGTCCGCATGACGCGGGCGGTTCGATTCCCGCGACATCCAGCACAAGGGGGCAGGCGATGAAGCAGGCGCTGATGACATCTCCCGGAGTCATCGAGCTGCGCCAGGTCGCAAGACCGACTCCCCAGGCAGGCGAGGTGCTCGTCAGGGTCGAGCGCATCGGAGTGTGCGGCTCGGACATCCACGTCTATCACGGACAACACCCGTATACGAGCTACCCCGTCGTCCAGGGCCACGAGGTTGCCGGAGTGGTGGCCGAGCTGGGCGCCGGCGTTGCCGGTCTGGCGCCGGGCGACGTGGTGGTGGTCATGCCACAGGTGACCTGCGGCGAGTGCTACCCCTGCCGCCACGGCATGTACCACATCTGCGACAAACTCAAAGTGAGGGGCTTCCAGGCACCCGGGGCCGCCCAGGAGTACTTCCCGGCGCCGGTCGAGATGGTGCTCAAGGTGAGCGATGGCACCTCACTGGATGAAGCGGCCCTGATCGAGCCGATTGCCGTTGCGGCTCACGCCCTGGGTCGAGCCGGCTCGGTTGAGGGCCTGAAAGTGCTGGTTCTGGGAGCCGGCACCATCGGCAACCTCGTAGCCCAGGTGGCACGAGCCAGCGGGGCCGCGGCGGTGATGATCACCGACGTCAGCGAGTACAAGCTGACCAAAGCCCGCGGCTGCGGCCTCGAGCATGCCGTCAACCCCTCGGTGACCGATCTGGGCGGGGCGATCGTTGAAGCCTTCGGTTCCGACAAAGCCGACTTGATACTCGAATGCGTCGGCGTCCAAGCCACCATCTCCCAGGCGATCGAGAATGCCCGCAAGGGCAGCACGATCGTGGTCGTGGGCGTGTTCGGCAAGAGGGCCGAGGTGGACATGGGCCTGGTGCAGGACCGCGAGCTGAGCCTCGTGGGCACCTTGATGTATCAGAGGCGAGACTACGAGCGAGCCATCGAGCTGGTGGCGGGTGGGCGGCTGCACCTCGGGGACATGATCACGCACCGGTTCCCGCTCGACCGCTATGCCCAGGCCTACGAGGCGATCGAGGCATCTGGCGGCGACTACCTGAAGGTCATGATCGTCCCATAGGGGCGCATACGGGTTGCGTCTGCCGGGCGATCGCGCGCTGCCTCACCACCCGCGCGGCCGGCTCCGGAATCGGCCACCTGGGTCATTGGCCCTGGTTCGGCGTGATGACAGCTTTGATGCAGCCGTTATCGGCGACGGACGCCAGGGCGTCGCCGTATTCGTCGAGCGAGAACCTGTCAGTGATCATGCCCGTGGTGTCGATCCGCCCGGTGCGCAGGGCCTCCAGCGCACGGTCGAACGAGAACTGTTGGGCAAAGGAGCCCTTGATGGTGAGCTCGCGCCGGAAGATCTCGTACGACGGGATGGGCCAGCGAGTGGCCTCGGCGGTCATCCCGTAGGCGAAGATCGTGCCGCCGGTGCGGGTCAGGGCGATCGCCTGCTCCAGGACGCCGAGTGTGCCCGTGGCGTCGATGACGACGTCGTAGCCGTCCGGGGCGATCTCGCTGAGGCGGCCCTGAGCAGCCCCCGGATCGCTCCGGTCGACCAGGACCGTTTGATCGGCGCCGCGGGCGGCGGCGAGGTCGAGCTTGGCCTGCACCAGCTCCGCCACGGTGAGGCTGCCGGCGCCGGAGTTCGCCAGCAGCTGCGTCAGCAGAAGTCCTGTCGGGCCGGCTCCGAACAGCAGGACGCGGGCCACCGGCTTCAGACCTAGGACGTCGAGCCCGTGCACGACGCAGGCAGTCGGCTCCGCGAAGACCGCCGTGTCTATCGGCAGATCGTCGACGGCGAAGCACCGGTCCGCGGCCGCGACAATCAGCTCGGCGAAGCCCCCCGGAGCGTTGACGCCCTGAGCTATCAAGTGCCGGCAGAACGCGGGCCGCGCCCTGCGGCATTCCACACATGCGCCGCACGACGTGGTGTTGTCCAGGACGACTCGCTGGCCGAGCCGAAGCTGTGTCACCTCGGCCCCCAGCCCGACGACTTCGCCAACGATCTCATGCCCGGGGATTAGCGGATACGTGGGCCCGAACTCGCCGACGTGCAGATGCAGGTCCGTCCCGCAGACACCGGCGAGAAGGACACGCAGCAGGACACCGCCCGGCCCGGGCTCTGGGTCGGGAAGATCCCGTACCGCGAACCGGCCGGGCTGGTCGTAGACGACGGCCTTCATGACGCTCCTCCGCACTTCTCCATCCGGCAAGCCTACTGAGTGAGGAGCTGTGGCACCAGACCGTCGGGTGCGACGAGGTCGACGGTGCGGGCGCATGCCACGACGGCGGCGTTGTGACGGCGGGCGGCAGCCCGGAGTTGGGTCTGGCCGCGACCGGGGCGCCGCCGGCCCGTGGCAGCTTGCCGCGGCGGGCGATGGGTGCGCGCAGCGCAGCTCGGAGACGCAGCGCCATGAGAGAATTCCTGCGATGCGAGCCTTCATATTCGACCTCGACGGCACCCTTGTCGACACCGTCTACGCCCACGTGCTGGCCTGGCAGCAGACGCTCGCGGAAGCCGGAATGCCCATCGACGGCTGGCGGATCCACCGCCGCATCGGCATGAGCGGTGGGCTCTTCACACGTGCGCTGGCGCGAGAGATCGGCCGGCCGCTCTCCACCGAAGAGCAGGATCGGCTGCAGCGGCGGCACGGCGAGCTGTACCTGGAGATGCTTCCGTCACGGCGACCGTTGCCCGGGGCGCGCGAGCTTCTTCGGGCGCTTCATGACGGCGGCGTCCCGTTCGGGATCGCCACCTCGGGGTTGCATCCGGAAATCGACGCCTCTCTCGATGCGCTCGACGTACCTGCCGACGTCGTCGTCATCGACCGCGGCGACGTTCTCCGCGCCAAGCCCGAGCCTGACCTCTTCCTGGCCTGCCAGGAGCGCATGGGCGTGCGGCGCGAGGATTGCTATGTGGTCGGGGATGCCGTCTGGGACCTACTCGCGGCACGCCGAGCCGGGATGCTGAGCGTCGGGCTGCTGAGTGGCGGCTACGGTCAGGACGAGCTGACGCGGGCGGGGGCGTTCCGCGTCTACCGGGACCCGCAGGACCTGTTCGACTCGCTCGACGAGCTGGGCGTCACGCTGCCCGGGTGAGGGCAGGCGCACATGCTCCGCGGCCGCGCGCCAGGCCGCTACTCGTCGATGTCGGCGCGCCGCAGGACCACGAACCAGAGCCCCAGCAGACCGAGTAACCAGACCGCGACAATGGCCGCGCCGACCAGAGGTGGCAGCGCCACCCAACCGGGGGAGCCCGTTTGGCCGCCGCCTCCGGCACTCAGGCCGGCGGCCGCCTGGGCGTCCCCGACCAATCCCGCCAGTCGTGTGGTCAACGCCAGCTGCGGCACGTATCTGAGATCGCCGGTTGCCCTGGACATGAGCAGCGCGGCCGCGATCCCTTCGACGATGGCGTAGATGCCCGCGCAGAGGATGCCCGAAGCCGTCGAGCGCAACTTGAGAGCCGCAAGTCCGGCCAGGGCCATGCCTGCCAGGGCCACGCACAACAGCGACGCGGCAACGAGGAGTGCCCCGGTCAGGCCTACGCTGGCAGTTGGCCCGGGGGGGAACAGGCCCATGTTGGAGGCGTCCGTCAGCGCCGACTGGTTGCCGGGATCGACCCGCACGAGTACCGGCGCAATCGTCCCGAGGGCAACGACCGCCACGAAGGTCGCGAGGACCAGACCGATTAGCCAGGCCAGGCGCGCACTCAGGTAGCCACGCCGATCCGGGCGGAACAGAACCACGTTCCGGATCGTGCCCCAGGTGAACTCACTGCCCAGCATCGAGGCAGCCAGGAAGGCGGCACCGAGGATGAGCCACATGGTGGCGCCTTCCACCATCGTGGCGATGCTCCGCGGGAACTGATAAGGCAGGGCGGCGAAGGCTCGCATCGCCGCGTCCTGTGCGGCCATCTGAGCCTGGAAATCTGGCGGGACGTCCCCCGAGGTCTGGATCTGAGGGCCGCCCGTTGAGATGGCGCCTGTGATGTAGGAAAGCAGCGCCATGGCGGGGATGCCGAGCACGATGATCCAGACATCCCAGCGGCGCCGGATGCGCAGCCAATCCGCCCGAAGCAGCGAGCCCATCACACGCCGTCCGTCAGCTCGAGGAAGACCGACTCGAGCGACGCCCGTCGAAGAACCAGTTCGGCCGGGTAGAGATCGTGGCCGGCCAGCAACCGATTGATCGAGCTCGAGCCGAGTCGATCGGGGGCGACGAGCAAGGTGTTCTCTCGATCGTCTGCCGCGTCCGCTGCCAGGCCGGCATCCGCCAGCACGCGGGCCGCCTTCGCTGCCTCTTCGCCCGTGTCGAAGGCGATCGCCAATCGCTGGCCTCGTTCCAGCAGTTCTCTGGTGAGGCCCTCGGCGACAAGGCGGCCGCGCTGCAGGACGGCCACCCGGTCGCACAGCTGCTCAACCTCGGTCAGGACATGGGTCGACAGGAAGATGGTTCGACCGCTCCGCGCCAGCTCTCCGATCAGATCGCGGACACCAACTACCCCGGCGGGGTCGAGGCCGTTGGTCGGCTCGTCCAGGATGACCAGAGTCGGCTCTCGCAGTAGCGCCAGCGCAACGGCGAGTCGTTGCTTCATGCCGGTCGAGAAGCCACCGACCTTGCGCCCAGCGACGGCGCTCAGGCCCACGACCCCAAGTACTCGGTCCGCCGCGGCGGAACCGACGGCGGACGGCATCCCGGCGAGCGTGGCAAACAGGCGGAGGTTCTCGTGCGCCGAGAGGTATGGATAGAAGGCCGGTCGTTCGACGACTGCGCCCACCTGGGCCAGACAGGAGGCATCGTGCGGGGAACCCCCAAGCAGCGTGATCGACCCTCGCTCCGGGCGCAGCAGCCCCAGCAGCAGCCGGATGGTCGTGGTCTTGCCCGAGCCGTTTGGCCCGAGGAAGCCATACACCGAGCCCCGCGGAACGTGGAGACTGATCCCGTCGACGGCGGGCACCGGTCCGAAGTGCCTCACCAGTCCGCGTGCTTCGATCGCGGCGTCCATGCCCCTCCTGCCTGCGTGGCGCGGTTGGCACCTGAGTCTACACAACGGGCGGCTCCCAGCCCAGCCTCACGGCCTATCGATCAGGCGGTCGGCCGTTCGCCTCGGGAGGGTCCGTTTCCAGCGCTGCCCGGTGGGACGACACTGGACGATCGTGGCCCGCGTCGACGAGTCGAAGCTGAGCCCAGTCGAGCTGGCCGAAGCACGCGTAATCCACGACGTGCGAATCCCCCAGATCACGACCGCCACGCGCGCTGCCACATCGACGTAGATGTACGCGAGGCGGGTGCGTCGGGTACACTGGGAGTTGACTTCTAGCTGACCTCACACATACTCGGGCTAGACTGCGCTGCGCGGTAGGCCCACTTTCGAGTGTGGCTGGGGCACGCGGCAGGGAAGCGTTCGTGGATGCAGAAGCGCTGGACCCGCAGCTCATAGGCACGTCCGTCGGCCGGTTGCCGGGAGATCGGCTCCGCTCGATCTTCGAGGGCGTGTTCGATGGCTCCTGGCTGGTTGCCGGCGACGGTTTCACGATCTACGCGGACGGGGCGATGGCCGGGCTCCTGGGATCGACACCGGATGAGTTGCGCGGTCGTCCGATCACCGACTTCCTCGACGAAACTCAATCGCTAGAGGCGGAGAGCTTCCTGGAGCGTCAGCGAATCCAGGCCGGTGAGCGCATGGAACTCCGGTTTCGCCGGGTTGATGGAAGCGACCTGTTTGGGCTCGTTGCCGGGACCCCGATCACGACAAACGAGGGCGTCTTCGTCGGAACGATGCTGTTGGTCAGTGATGTCGTCGGCAAGCTCGGCATCGACGCGCAGATCCGGCAGAACCAGCGCCTGGAAGCCATCGGGCAGTTCGCCGGCGGGATTGCGCACGATTTCAACAATCTGCTGACGGCGATCCACGGCTATGCCGAGCTGGCTCGCGCGGCTCTGCCCGAAGGCGACCCGATAGGCGAGGACCTCGATCAGGTGCTTGCCGGCACCATCCGAGCTGCTGCCATAACCCAGAAGCTGCTTGCCTTCACCCGCCGGCAGGTGCTCTCACCCGTGGAGGTAGACCCGGCCCAGGTGATAGCTGATCTCGTCCCGATTCTCAGACCACTGCTGGGCGACGATATCGCCGTCGTGCTGGACATCCAGGCGGAGCACGGCTGCCTGCGAGTGGATCCGGCTCAGCTCGAGCAGGTGATCGTCAATCTCGCGGTCAACGCCCGCGATGCGATGCCCGCCGGAGGCACCCTGACCATTGGGGTCCATGACCTCGCCTCGGTCGGCGCCGGCGGACCGGAAGCAGGTCTCGGCCCGGGCCCATCGGTTCGGATCAGCGTATCCGACACGGGAAGTGGCATGGACGAGGCCACTAAGGCCAGGATCTTCGATCCCTTCTACACGACGAAAGGCCCCGGCAAGGGCACCGGCCTCGGGTTGTCCACGGTCTTCGGCATCGTCGCCCAGTCCGGTGGTCGCATCCAGGTCGAGACCGGAGTGGGTGAGGGTTCGACCTTCAACGTCGATCTGCCGGGTCTGGGCACCGCCGTGTTGCCCGACCCCCAGCGTCCGTCCGAATCGGCACCTCGCCGATCGGGTGTGGTCCTTCTGGTGGAGGACGACGCCGCGGTGCGGGAGTTCGCCCGCCGAAGTCTCGAAGCCACCGGATGGACCGTTCTCGAGGCAGCCGACGCCGATCAGGCGCTGCGGGCGAGCGGACGCTGGGGCGAAGTCATCGACGTTCTCGTCACGGACGTCGTCATGCCTGGAGTCCACGGGCCCGAGCTGGCTGCTCAGATCCGTGCGCAGCGGCCCGGTATCGGGCTGGTGCTGATGAGCGGCTACGCGGATGACGATCTGGATCGCCAAACCGAAGCCGGCGAGACCCTTGAGATGCTCCCCAAGCCGTTCAACGTGGAGGCCCTTCGCCGGGCGGTCGGTCGGGCGGCCGACGCCGATCAGCTACGGGGTTCAACGCTGGAGTCCAGGTCGAGTGGGCCCAGGTGACCGCCACTACGAACGCGCCCGAACAGGCGTGAGAGATACGCGAGTCGGCGCCTATCGACGCCGACTCGCGTAGCACGGGCGTGTCCCCCCGACCGCCCTACGGATTGAAGCGTGGTTGGCTGGCTGAGAGCGCCTGCAGTGGCGCAAGCTCAGCAACGCGCTCACTTCGGGAACGGCGGTCCGCCGCTGCCGGCAAAGGCGGTGGCGACGCCGATCGCAGCTGTCGCGATGGCAGCCAGGAGCGTCGCGGCGAACAGGCGCAGACTCAAGCGGGCGTTCGGAGACATATCGCAAGTCCTCCAGAGGCTCCCTATCGACGGGAGCACTGAGGCCACGCTAAACTTGCGCCATGAGTCTGTCAAGTATTTCTCAACATCACTGGCTGGACGACGGGCCGGACGCGGCCTCGCTGGGATCTCGCATTCGAGAGCTGCGCACGAAGGTTGGGCTTACGCAGACTGAGCTTGGGTCGCCCATGACGCGGTCGTTCGTCTCGGCGATCGAGCACGGACGTGCCCTGCCATCACTGCGTGCGCTGATGCTGATCTCGTCGCGTCTGGGCGTACCAATGGGTGAGCTTCTTGACGAGCTGGAATGGACTAGGCAGGACACTTATACTGTGGTTCATGCCAGTGAAGACCCGCCGCCGAGTCACCGTCGATGACACCCCGCTTGCGCGTTCGATTGGGGCGCGCATCCGTCAAGCGCGGCTCCAGGCTGGCCTGACGCAGCAGCAGCTGGCCGGGGATCGGTACACCAAGGCCTACGTGAGCGCGCTGGAGAATGGCCTGTCCAAGCCTTCGATGGCGGCACTCAACTACCTCGCGACCCGCCTGGACATGCCCGCCACGGTGCTTCTGGCCGGTGAGACAGACGACTGGAGCAGGATCGAGGCCGACGTTCTTCTAGCGAGCGGTCGCTGGCAAGAGGCTCTCGACATCTACGACCGGCATCTGGCCGAAGCGCCACGCGGCCGTGCGCGCGCGGAGCTGCTTCGGGGGCGGGCTGAGGCACTGGCGCGGCTCGATCGCGGCGCGGAAGCCGCAGCGGCAGGATCCGAGGCCGCGGAGATATTCGACCACCTTGGTCGCCAGGCGGACGCTGCGCTGGCGCGGTACTGGGTGGCCAACGGCGAGTACCTGCAGGGCAACGTGGCTGAGGCGCGCCGACTGGTCGAGGCTATCCTCGCGATGGTGAGGGCGGGCCTGCGTGTCGAGCCCGACTTCCACCTCCGACTGGTGATCGCTCTGGCGGCAGTCGAGACCCGCGACGGCGAGTACGACCGGGCGCTCGCTTATCTGTCGGAAGTCCGCGGGCTTGCGGAGAACCTCGATGACCGGCGCCGGGCGACCTATTTCTTCGACCTCGCCCACAGTTATCGCGAATCCGGCGACTATGAGGCTGCCGTGCGAACGGGTTACGCGAGCCTGACTCTGTTCGCCGCCATGAACGCGGACGCGGAGATTGCCGCCCTCGAGAACGATCTCGCCCTGGTCTTCCTAAAGCTGGAGAACCTGTCGCGGGCACATGAGCTCGTAGCGAGTGCGCGAACGCGGTTCGAGGCGCTCGGAGATGCCCGCTGGATGGCTCACATCGCCGACACGGAGGCGCAGATCGCACTTGCCGGATCGGCCTTCGACCAGGCGGCGACACTCGTGGAGCAGGCGATCGACGGCGCTCAATGTACTGGCAATCAGAAGGCGCTCATAGATGCTCTCGTGACCCGCGCCCAGATCCGCCGGCAGCGAGGCGATCGGGAGAGCGCAGACGACGATTTCGCCAGAGCCGCTGATCTTGCGCGCATCTCCGGTTCCCGCGGGCGCCTCCGTGAGGTGCTCAGTGCCTGGTCCGAGATGCTGGCCGAGACCGGCGACCTCCGCCGAGCGTACGACCTCACCCACGAGGCTCTCTCGTTCTGAGCCAGGTTCACCTATGCTCGCGCAGCGGGGTTGCTCGTTTCTCGGCTCGGCTCTCCCATGCGGCCGCAGGCCAGGACGCTCAGGCGCACCGCCCCGAGCCTTCCGTCGATCCCTTCCTCGGATTCCAGGACTCAGGCGCTGATCTCTCGATAGGGCCATGTGCTTGACGCGAGGTGCCGTCTGCCCGGACTATCCCGCCATGTGGGCCCGCCGTCGTGACAGCTGATGTATGAGTCGCTGCTCGTAATCATCGTCGCCGGGCTCGTCGGGCCGCTTCTGGCCGCCGGGCCAAGACCTCTCATCCCTGCCGTCATCGGGGAGTTGATTGCAGGCATATTCATCGGTCGTTCGGGTTTGGGCCTTGTGGATCCGACGACGCCCGCGAACGCCCTCCTGTACAACCTGGGCTTTGCCATGCTGATGCTCGTGGCGGGCTCTCATGTAGACCTGAGCGCCCCCGGCTTGCGCGCAGGCTTTCGTTCGGGAGCGATCGCCGCCGGCGTGGTGGCCCTGCTATCCCTGCCGGTCGGGCTGGCCATGGGTGCCGTCCTCGCGCCCGGCTCGCCCGCTCTCCTGTTCCCGGTCCTCCTGGCCGGAAGCTCGGCCGCGGTCGCCTTCCCGATCCTGGAGGAACGTGGCTTAATCGGGCCGGGGGTCGCATTGCTACTCGTCTGGATACCCCTGGCCGACGTCCTAACCGTCCTGCTCATGCCCCTCACCCTGATCGGCGCCGGGAACATTCCCGAGGCGCTGGCGGGAGATGCGCTCATCGTCGCCTGCACGGTCGGGGCTCTGTGGCTAGGCCAGCGGATCGGGCGCTCGCCCGGTGCCCTGACGCTCCGGGACCGTTCACAAACCCGAGGCTGGGCGCTTCAGCTGCGTGTGACGCTGCTGATACTCGTCCTCCTCTCCCTTATCGCCACTCGGACCGGCGGCTCGACCCTCCTGGCGGGCTTCGGCGCGGGCCTCGTGCTGGCCCGGCTCCGCCAGCCGGCACGCCTCGAGGTGCAGCTCTCCGGCATAGCCGAGGGGTTCTTCGTCCCGGCCTTCTTCGTCCTCATCGGCTCCGAGCTCGACCTTCGATCGCTGGCCGGCGACCCTTCGGCGATCATGCTCGCCGTCGCCCTGGCCGGATGCGGTCTGGCGATCCATCTGGCAGCGGGTCGGGTAGCGGCACCCCGGCCGTGGAGTGGGTTCGGCCTGGCTGCGGCTGCCCAGCTCGGTCTGCCGGCCGCGGCCGCCTCGCTGGGCCTTGGAACCGGCGCGCTCTCACCTGCCGTCGCGGCCGCGATCGTGCTCGGCGGTTGCCTCACCGTACTGCCCGCGGCGATTGGCACTCGCAGCCTGGCCGACGTCCTCGCCGCGCCGCCCTCCACCTGACGGCTTCCCCTCCGCCCAGGATCCCGCCATTCCTCGAGGCGCGCGGTCGAGCTAGGAATCTTCGGCCCTTTCTGTCCCCAGGCCCGCCGATGTAATGTACGCGGACGAGGAGTCCGCATGGCCGATTCTATTCAAGCAGTTCGACACGTCGACGCAGAAGAAAGCGTCGCGACGTTTGAGTGGCGCAAGCTCCACCTGCACGTGGTTACCCGTGCGCCTCTCAGCGCCGACGATGTCCGCACGATCAAACGGATGTTGCCGAAGGTCGTGAGCGTGGGACAGTTCGCCGATGTGCTGGGGATCATCCTCGGACGTTCGGTGCGGATCAGGGCCGAGCGCCCGTCGCCCGACATCAGGCTCGAGGTGGGGCTCTAGGCGCTGCCTGGTTCCCGCCCGGTCGCTGACGCCCGCCATCGCCGAGCGCGTCGCGGGGCGTCAACCCCTCTGTGGGTCCTCACTATGCTGTTGATCGCTCGCCACGCACGGAGACCGAGAATCGTGATCCAACGAATGTGGACCGGGCACAGAGCCCTGATAGTCGCTGCCGGCGCAATCGCGGTGGCTGCCATCCTTGGGACAAGTCTGCTGCTTGTCGCCGGGGCGGGCGGCGTCTCGCAGGCCGGCTCTACGCCCGGGGCAACAGCTACCGGCCTCGCTTCCCTTGTCCCATCTGATTGGCCGACACCATCCCCCTCGCCGACACCGTCAATCTCGCCCGGACCGACTCTCTCGCCGTCGCCGACGCTCTCGCCGTCGCCCACCGTCAATCCCGGCCCGACGCCGCTGCCGCCGGGCATGGCCTATGCGGATCTCGACGGCGTGGCGACCACCGTCGATCTTGCCCACCGTCTGCCGCTGGCCATCATGATCGACGACAACAGGCTGGCGCGACCTCAATCGGGTATGTCGACAGCCTCCATCGTGTACCAGGCCCCGGCCGATGGATCCGCGGACCGATACATGATGGTCTTCCAGGAGGGGACCGCCACCGCCATTGGGCCGGTCCGAAGCACGCGACCCTACTACGTCTACTGGGCCGACGAGTATCGGGCTCTGCTCGGGCACTATGGCGG
>Ga0182011_10000711_pt1 | contig 29228 bp, 26 predicted proteins | sample 711E1DmetaG_FD_120481 | JGI IMG/M metagenome (GOLD analysis project Ga0182011, IMG submission 120481) | Permafrost microbial communities from Stordalen Mire, Sweden - 711E1D metaG | ecosystem: Environmental > Terrestrial > Soil > Wetlands > Permafrost | place: Sweden: Stordalen | collected...
ACGAACAACGGGCTCCGCCGGCCTGCGCGCCTTGGGGGGCGCGCTAACCGTCCGGCTACGCCGAGGGGCGCCGCCGCGCTCCATCTATCAGCCTGATTCAAGCTGCAGCCAGAAGGAACGTCCGGAGGTGGTCGAAAGACCAAAAACCGCCCCGTCCGGGCGACTGCGATCCGTGCCCAGAGCCTTTGAGCTCGTCACAGAGATGTCAGCGCCCGACCGGGCCGGACCCCAATGTGCACCAGGCCCCCTTGGGGGCCCCAAGACGAGTGCGAATGGAAGCATGGCGGAGCGGTGTTTCGCCCCCCTGTGGACGAAACCTTCTAGGAAAAAGCTTGACCCCGGGCGGCCTTCTCATGGAAGCACGGAGGAACACAGAGATCGGATGAGTAGAAGGGATTTGGGCCGGACAGAACCCAACCCTTCCCGTCATCCGGCTCTGTGTATCTCTGCTCCCTCTGTGTGAAATAGCTGACTTCCTTTCCCGCTCTGTTGGGGGGATGACCCAGGCTACCCGCTTTGGGCATTTCGTCCGACCCATGCTAGCCTCCGCCCCACGATGAAGAGACTGCTCGAACGCATAGGGGATCGTTCCGCCCAGGTGGTGGTGGTTGGCGCCGGCTACGTGGGACTTCCGCTGGCAGTGGAGATCGCCGGGGCCGGGTTCGCCACCACGGCCTACGATCGCATGGGCGCGAAGGTGAACGCCATCAAGTCCGGCCAGTCGCATATCGCGGACGTTCCCTCGTCCGTGCTCGGGCCGCTGGTCGCTCGGGGCAAGCTGCAGGCCAGCGACGATCCCGAGGTGCTGGGCCAAGCCGATGCGGTGATCATTTGCGTGCCCACCCCGCTCAACAAGACCAAAGATCCAGACAACTCGTTCATTCTCGACGCGGCCGAGATGTTGCTGCCGCGCATGCGCCGCCAGCAGATCGTAGTGCTGGAGAGTACCACCTTCCCGGGCTTCACCCGTGAGGTGTTGCTGCCCAAGCTGTCGTCGACCGGGCTCAAGGTTGACCAGGACTTTTTCGTCGCCTTTTCGCCCGAACGCGTGGACCCAGGCAACCCCAGGTTCCATACCCGCAACACACCCAAGGTCATCGGCTCCACCAGCCAGCTCGGACTGCAAGTTGCGGTCGCTCTCTACAGCGCGTTCATCGAACGGCTCATCCCGGTGTCGTCAGCCGACACGGCGGAGATGGTCAAGCTGCTGGAGAACACCTTCCGCGCGGTCAACATCGGGCTGGTCAACGAGGTCGCCATGATGTGCAGCCGCCTGGGCCTGGATACCTGGGAGGTCATCGATGCCGCGGCCAGCAAGCCGTTCGGTTTCATGCCCTTCTATCCCGGCCCCGGCCTGGGCGGGCACTGCATCCCCATCGATCCCCTGTACCTGTCGTGGAAGCTCAAGACCCTCAAGTACAACGCGCGCTTCATCCAGCTCGCGGACGAGGTCAACTCGTCTATGCCAGAATTCGTTGCGGTCAAGGTGGCCGACGCCCTCAACGACCGGGGCCAGGCGGTGCGGGGCGCCAAGATCCTCGTGTGTGGGGTCACCTACAAGCGCGACATCGATGACGTCCGCGAATCCCCGGCTTTCGACATCATCGAGCTTCTGCAGAGGCGGGGCGCTCAGGTGGCCTACCACGACCGGCACGTCCCCCACCTTGACCACGGCGGCGCCACCATCCCGAATGTGCCTCTCGACCGACTGGCTGACTTCGATTGCGTCGTCATCGCGACCGACCACAGCGACGTGGACTACGGCGCACTAGTTGAAAAGGCACGCTTGGTGGTGGACACCCGAAACGCCACCCGCGGCCTGCGCGCGCGCTTCCCGGGCCGGATTGTGCTGCTTTGAAGCCAGTTTGGTGGGGGAAAGACCATACCTGCCCGTCGGCTGGAAACCGGGCGGAAACAGGATTGCGTGTTTTTCCCGCGAATTTCATCACACGCCACCCGAGAAATCGGCTAGAGTCCCTGCGAACGCCAGTTTTCGTGGCGCCCAGGGATGGAGTTGGATCCCCGCCGCGCAGAACAGGTGCTTCTAGGCCCACCCCAAACCAGAAGGAGATACGATGGCTAAAGGTCCCCTTTCCAAGTCTGCCCTAATCCAGATTCTCGCCGACAAGTCTGCCAACGAGCTCACCCGCAAGGATGTCAAGGGCGTGCTTGAGGCCCTGGTCGGCGTTGGCCATGCCGAGCTCAAGAAGAATGGCGTCTTCGTCGTTCCCGGGCTGGTGCGCATGGTCGTCGTCAAGAAGCCGGCCACCAAGGAACGCAAGGGCATCAACCCGTTCACCGGCCAGGAGACGATCTTCAAGGCCAAGCCGGCCCGCAAGGCGGTCAAGGCGCGCGCGGTAAAGGCGGCCAAGGACGCCGTAGCGTAGGCTTGCGAATGCCCGCTTCGGCCGACCGGCTTGAAGTGGGCACTCACCGACCGGGGCGCTCAGGCCCGTGCCAGGCGCCCGCGGTTGGTTGTCTTGCGGGAAGGGGGTGGCGGTGACAGGCGCCGAGAAGCCAGGCTCAGTGTGCCCACCGGCCATGCTCGAATCCGCGGTGATCCTGGACAGCGCCTGCAAGTCATTCGGTGCCTTGCGCGCCATCATCGATCTCACGTTGTCCGTAGTGCCAGGTGAGATCTATGGGTTGCTTGGCCCCAACGGCGCGGGCAAGACCACAGCTTTGCGGATGCTGGCCGGCCTACTCCAGCCTTCGAGTGGCCGAGCTCTCGTGCTGGGCCTAGATGCTGGCTCGGTGCAGGCCAAAACGCGCATGGGATTCCTGAGCGGCAGCACCGGCCTCTATGCCCGGCTGACCCCACGCGAAACCTTGCAGTACTTCGGCCGTATTCACGCCTTGTCCGAAGTCGACTTGCGACGCCGGATTGCCACCCTGGCGCGCTGGTTGGCCCTCGAAAAGCTCCTCGACCGGCGCTGCGAGAGCCTGTCGAGCGGCGAGAAACAGCGAGTTTCCCTTGCGCGAGCCGTGCTGCACGATCCGCCGGTGCTGATTCTTGACGAGCCGACCAGCGGCCTCGACGTGCTGGCCAGCCGATCGTTGCGTGACTTCGTGGACAGCGAGCGCGCCCGGGGCAAGGCCGTGCTCTTCTCCACCCACTACCTGGCCGAGGCCGAGTTGCTGTGCGACCGCATTGGGCTGCTCTTTCGCGGCCGCCTCCTGCGCGAAGGTACGCCGGAAAGCATTCGTGCGGAATGTGGGGCGACCACTCTGGAAGAGGCCTTTCTGAAGCTGGTAGACAGCGAGTGATTGCAGATGTCCCAGCGTCTCGACCACGTCCTGCTCACCCTCGGCAAGGAGCTGCGCGAGTCTCTGCGCGACCGCCGCACCTTGGCGGTCATGATTCTTTTTCCCTTGGTCGTGTACCCGCTCCTCTCCCTGTTGGCGGCTCAGGTGGCCGCGTCAAGGGACAAGACACGCCAGGCCCGACCTTCCCTAGTGGCCGTGGCGGGATCGGGCGGAGCGCGCGACGATTTGGTGGCTCGGATTCGCGAGCGGCCCAAGCTGCTCACCCTGGTTGAACGGGGCAGCCGGGCCGATGTCACGGCCGGCAGACTGGACGGCCTGGTCCAGCTTGGTGAGGCCAGCGTTCGCCACGCCGAAATCGTGTACGACGCTGGCCGCGAGGAGTCCCGCGAGGCAGCCGAACGGTTGTCCGACGTCATCGTCTCGGCCTTGCCCGAGGGTTGTGCGCCCCTATTCTCGCTTGAGAAGCGCAGCGTGGCCCCCGAGGCTGGCGTGGGGGGGTACCTCCTCTCCAAGGTGCTGCCCCTGCTGGTCGTCCTGATGGTGCTGCTGGGCGCTTTCTACCCGGCCATCGACGTCACCGCGGGCGAACGCGAGCGGGGCACGCTCGAGACGATTCTTTCGTCGCCCATCCGGCGCTTTGACCTTCTGCTCGGGAAGGTCTTGGCGGTGACCGCTTTGGCCACGCTGACGGGCCTGCTGAATCTCGCCTCCATGTCGGTGACCTTGATTCAGGTGATGCGGCTGGCGGACCCAGGCTCGACGTTGCCGGTGCCCTGGACCCGCGCCGCTGCCGCCGCCGGGGTGGTGTTTCCTTCGGCGTTCCTGTTCGCGTCGCTCTTCGTCGCGGTCGGCGCCTTCGCGCGCGGATTCAAAGAGGCGCAGCACCTTCTGACTCCCGTGTACTTCTTGTCTATCGCGCCGGCGGTTGCAGGAGCTATCGGCGAGTATCGGCTGGCCGGCCTGGCCGCCTTCATCCCTTGCATGAACGTGACCCTGCTCGCGCGAGATCTGCTGCTCGGCCATGTCCCCTGGTCGGGCGCGCTGGCAACCTTGGCGTCCACCCTGGCCTGTGGCTGCGCTGCACTGGCGGTGGCCGCCCACATCTACAGCTCCGAGCGTTTCGTGGATCCCGGGCCGCGCGAAAAACGGCACGACACGAGCCTAGCTTTTCCACAATCAAACCCGCCCACGGCTGGCCAGGCCATGTTTCTCTACGCGCTGGCCTTCGTCCTTCTCTATTTTGTGTGGTTGCCTTTGCAGCGACGCAACCTCGTGCTCGGGCTGCTGGCCTCGGAATGGGGCGGCTTGCTAGCTCTGGTGGTGCTCTTTGCCTTGGTCACGCGCCGATCTCTGGTGGACCTGTTGCCCATCGTGCGACCGCCTCCGCGTTGCCTGGCCGGCGCGGCACTGGTGGGCCTCTCCGCGTGGGCGGGGGTGGCCATCCTAAGCGAATGGCTGAGCCCGGTACCCAAGGAAGTCATCGAGCAGCTTCGGCGCAGCCTGATTCCCACTGACGGCAGTCGCAGCCTTCTGGGCACGCTGGCCCTGGTCGCGCTGACCCCGGCTGTATGCGAGGAAGCTCTGTTCCGCGGCCCCATCTTGCGCGGGCTGCGCGCGCGGGCTGGCCCCGCGGCGGCGGTGGCCCTGACCGGGCTTCTCTTTGGCGTCTTTCACCTAGAGCTGTCGCGCATCCTGCCCACCGCCTTGCTCGGGGTCCTGCTTTCGCTCGTCGCCCTGCAAAGCGGATCCATTCTCCCCGCCATGCTGGCCCACTTCCTGAACAACGCTAGCCTGGTCGGGCTGGCCTATTTCCGCATCGACGAGCGGGTGGCCGAGGTTGGCACCACGGCGTCCGCGCTCATTTTCGTGGCTGCCGCTCTGCTAACCGCGCTCGGTTTGCTCTTGGTGCACAGCGGCGGTCGCCAAGCAAAATTGTAGTCTACCTGACAATCTGTCTTGTCGGCTCGGCGTTGGGTCTGCTAAGGATTCCCCATGGCTCACGCCGAAGAGAAGAGGATTCTGGGCATTTTGCGCAAGTCCCCGGTGCTGGCCGATGCATCGGCGGACACGCTGACCAGGCTCGCGGCGGCTTCCTTGTTGCAAAGCTACCAGCCGCGTCGGGTTGTGTTCCTGCCGGGTGACCGGGCCGTGGGCGTGCACTTTTTGGCCAGCGGCCGGGTGAAGATCTCGAAGGTCACCCGCGATGGCAAGGAGCTGACCCTGGCCTACCGGACAACAGGGGATTTTTTCGGTGAAGGCGCCCTGCTTGAGGGCGGCCCGCGTGAGGAGATGGTCGAGGCCATGGAGGTGACCGCCACCGTCGAGGTCGAGCGGAGCGCCCTGGACAAGCTCCTGCAGACCAATGCCAGCGTGAGCTATCAGTTTCTGCGCGCCATGATAAACCGCCGGCGCGAACTGGAGACCAAGGTCGAGCAGTTGGTGTTCAAAGACGTGGGCTCCAAGCTGGCCGAGTTGCTCCTGCGCCTGGGTTCGGAACATGGGCTGGAGCACAAGCGTGGCCTGGTCCTGGGGCTGAAGATCACCCACCAGGAGATGGCGAACCTCATCGGCTCGACTCGCGAGACCGTCTCGTTGACCCTGTCGCACTTCAAGCGCAACGGGCTCATCCAGACCGAAGGTCGCAAGGTGATCCTGGTCGACCGCGAAGCGCTACGGTCGCTGGCCTGACGGCCGCTAGTGCCGCTTGCCAGAAATTGCATCGGGAAGACACGCGGATGACGCTCCCTCTGTGGACTGCCGCCGTGGTGGCGTTGCTCGGCGTGCTCATCCTGGCCCACGAGCTGGGGCACTTTCTCGTGGCCAAGCTGTTCGGGGTCAAGGTGCTGCGCTTTTCGCTGGGCTTCGGGCCCAAGCTGTTCAGCTTCACCGCCGGCGCCACGGAGTACCGTCTTTCCCTGCTCCCCTTGGGTGGCTATGTGCGCCTGGTGGGCGAAGAGGCGGGCGAGCCCGTGGCCGACAAGGATCGCGAGCGCGCTCTGTGTACCAAGCCGCTTTGGCAGCGTTTCGCCATTGTGATGGCCGGGCCGCTTTTCAACTTGATACTGCCCATCGGTATCTACTTCGTGCACTACCTGGGCCAGCGCACGCTGCTGCCGCCCACTCTCGGCACGGTCATCGCGGGACTGCCCGCGTCCAACGCCGGGCTGATGCCCGGCGATCGCGTCGACACGGTGGACGGACGCTACATTCGCTATTGGGAAGAGCTGGATGAGGCGATCAGCGCCTCGCCCGGCAAGACCCTGCGCTTCGGTATCCGCCGCGGCATAGAGGCCGAGGAACGAGACGTGACGCCGGCGCGCTGGGAGCGGCGTGGGCCGCTCAACATCAAGGAGACGGTGGGCTGGATCGGGGTCTCGCCGCGTTTCCAGCTTCCTGAGGTTGGCATCATCGATCTGACCTCGCCGGCGGCTCAGGCCGGGCTGCGAACCTTCGACTACATCACATCGGTCAACGGCACGCCGGTGTCGCACTGGAGTGAGTTCGAACGTGCGGTTGCGCGCGCGGGTGCTTCGCCCCTGCGCATCTCATACCTGCGGGGGACGCATTCGGCGCTGCCCTTCGTGCATGTGGAGATCCAAGAACCCGGCACCGCGGTGGTCATTCCCCAGCCGGTGATCGATCCGGTGAGCGGCCGGCGCTATGACACCGGCATGCAGGCATCCGAGTTGTTTGTCTACTCGGTCGAGCCGGGTAGCCCTGCCGATGGCATCGGGCTACGCCGCGGGGACCAAGTGTTGGAGCTGGATGGCCAGGCGCTTCTGCACTGGAACCTTCTGCGCCAGCGGCTGGCGCAGGAACCGCAACGTGAGTTCGGGCTGACCTGGGTCTCGCCGGGCGGGAGTCGCCACCAGGCGACGTTCAAGCAGGAGGTGCACTCGCAGCTCGACGCCTACCATCAGGAAGAGCAGCGTTTGGTTTTCGGCGCCACCAACCGCTTCGCATGGAAGACTGCGGACCCGGTGCCTATCCGAAATCGCTTCTTCTACGCCGTAGGGCACGCCTTCGAGCGCACCGGCGAGATCGTCGTCTTCACCGCCCAGGGTTTTTTCCAGATCATCCGCGGCGAGATGGCGCTGCAGGCGCTGGGTGGGCCCTTGACTATCGGCTACGCGGCGGGCGTGGCAGCCGAGCAGGGTCTGGCCCAGTACCTGTGGCTGATGGCTCTTCTGTCCATCAACATCGGCCTGCTCAACTTCCTGCCCATCCCCATCCTGGACGGCGGCCGGCTGATGTTCATCACTATCGAGCTCTTCAAACGTCGACCGCCCTCGGCGCGGGCGCGCGCGGTGGCCTCCTACGTGGGCATCGTGTTGGTGGTGCTGCTGGTGGCGCTTGCGCTCAAGAACGACATCGTTCGCTTTCTGCTGCCACGGTGAGATCCATGCGCCCAATGCTTGCCTTCGACACCTCGACCCCCTGCGCGCGGGTGGCGGTGCTTTCGCCCGAAGGTGACCGGCTGGCTGCTGCCGAAAAGGTGGCCGCCCGCCATTCGTCCAATCTCTTGAGCCTGTGCGACGAGGTCATGCGCGCGACAGGTGTGACCGTGTCGGACCTGGCCGCGATCGCGTGCGGGGCCGGTCCGGGCAGCTTCACCGGGCTGCGGGTCGGGCTGGCCGTGGCCAAGGGCCTGGCCCTGGCCGACAGGATTCCGCTCGTGCTGGTGTCGTCACTCGATGCGCTGGCCTCGGACCTGGCGGAGGTTTTTTCATGGGAACCCTCAAAGGGTTCCCAAACCCTTCGGCCCCCCACGTCCACCCCCACCCCGCTCGCTTCCCCCTTCGGGGACTTCGGGACCTGCACCTTCCCCACCACACCCGCTCGCTACGCTCGCGCCCTCGCGTTCGGCCTCGCGCGATGGTGCGCCGCCGGCGAGGGCGCGCGCGAAGCGCGCGGGGCGGGAAGAGTGGGCTGTCCGTCCCGAAGGGCCGGCGGGCTCCCCACGCGACTCGTCGAGGGCCTGGTCCTGCCCTGCATCGACGCGGGCAAGGGCCAAGTGTATGGCCGCCTGTATCGCGTGGCTGACGAAGCGCCCACGCCGATCGGCACCGACGAGCTCGCTCTGCCGCCCGAGGAACTCTGCCGGCTGGTGCAGGCTCAGGCCGCGGGTGCAGCGGTGGTGGCTGGCGGCAATGGGGTAGACCGCTACCTGGAAATCTTCCGCGCGCAGCTTGGCGCCGAGGCCGTGCGGTTCCAAGTCGCGGGCCCCAGCGCCCTGGCCGTGGGCCGGCTGGCCCTCGCGCGCTTGGCCCGGGGCGAGCACGATGATCTCGAAAGCAGCGTGCCCCGCTACGGCCGGCCGCCCGACATCACCAAGCCGAAGCCAGCGCCGACGACATCAACGCGCTGACTACGTCGGCTATGCACGTTCGTACTTGCGACATGCAAGCGGTCGTGGCGGAAGACACGACAACTATCCGGCGATTTGCCAGAAGAAATGCGTTTACCCCTCCTCCTCGCCTTGAGCCAGGTTCGCCCCTGCTGCGTGCAGCCAGCGTAGCCCTACGAGAAGCGGAACTGCACTCGCGCGATTTCCGAGATTTGTCCATGTGACGCGGTCTTGCCCTGCATCGACGCGGGCAAGGGCCAAGCGGACGCCTATATCACGCGGCCGGAGAAACGCTCACGCCGATGGGCACCGATGAACTCGCGCTGCCGACAACCCAGGTCACCGGTAGCTACTGGTATCTTCCGGACATGTCGGCTGGCACGTGTCACATGTGTTCGGGCACGGCTCAGCCTTGATCAACACATTGACGGGATTACGTTCCCCCCGCCCAGGACTGACAGGCCCCTCCCCGGAACCCTGCACCGTGGACTGGTTTTGCAGGTTCTGCATGTTGATGAGGAACTTTATTGTGCCACTGCTTCTCGCCGAACTGTAGTCCATGACTCCGAGATCATAAGTGAGGATTCCGCTGGCGTCTTTTCCGGTGTCAGGCGTCTTGCACGCGTGGGTGCCATTCAGCATTGTCAGAACCTCGCCCTTCTCGATCTGCTTGCCATCGGCAAAGACGTAAGTGGCACAGGAGTCCACTTCTCGTAGCGTTGTACTGCCATTGTTGTCGATGGCGGGGTCAATCGTGATGTGAACGTTGAAGTAGGTATAGGGGTCGCAGCCGCTGGCCGATAGGACCAGGGCTGCTGCCGATCCGATGAGGCAGGCCAAGCGCTGCAGACCGTTCATGGCTACCTCCCGTCTCCGTAGCAGTTCAGCGGAATGAGGTTGGGGCCGCTTTGTTGGCAAGGCGCCGCGTGGCCGGTGAGGGGCCAAACGGCCAGAACGACCACCGCTGCGGTCGCTACCACAGTTGCCGCCCAGAACCACCACTTCTTGTACACGGGAGGACTATCGTACTCCCACTTTTTCTTGGTCACCCCCGGCTCAGCGCCAAGGTTCTTGACGCCCTCTGGGGCTTCGTCCTTGACGATGGTCGGGTCCACGTACTCGGAAGATGGTTCCTGTGCCCAGGCGGGGACAGCGGTGGCAAAGGCCAGCGTCGCGATCACGCCGAAGCATACCGTTCGAATCCTGAGGCTGGAGCGCGTCATGGCAAGGAGGATATTAAACACACGCTGCCAGTCGAGGGAAGGGGCTACATGCTATCGGAGCGAATTTCTGCAGCCGGGCATGACCCTGTCAAGGAGACCCGCAACCTAACGCAGTAGTGCCAACTGGTTGTAGGGACGCAGAAGGCAAGGCTGTGCGATACAGTGTCGTCCTCGGTGATGACCACCCCACTCATTTCGATCAGCCGCGAGCTGGCGCGCCGGGTGGATCGCCTACGCTTCGCTGCGCCGGTCAGCCACGTCTACCTTCCCCTTGACTACGCGGCGACGCCCCACGAAGCGTACCTGCGCCGCTACGGTCAACCACCCCGACGGGTGGTGCTGGTCGGCATGAATCCAGGTCCGTTCGGCATGGTGCAAACTGGAATACCATTCGGCGATGTGAGCATGGTGCGCGACTGGCTTGCTCTGGAAGGGCCGGTTGGCAAGCCAGATCGCGAGCACCCAAGACGCCCTGTCATGGGCTTCGGTTGTCTGCGCAGCGAGGTCAGCGGCACCCGCCTGTGGGGCTGGGCGCGCGATCGGTTTGCTACGCCGGCCAGGTTCTTCGCGAGGTTCTTCGTCGCCAACTACTGCCCGCTGGCGTTTTTCGAAGCGAGCGGCCGCAACCGAACCCCGGACAAGCTGCCCGCGGCTGAGCAAACGCCGCTCTTTGCTGCCTGCGACGAGGCCTTGCGTCGGCTGGTCGAAGCCATGCAGCCGACTCACGTTGTGGGAGTGGGCAGCTTTGCCGGCCAGCGCGCCCGCACGGCCCTGCACGGCATCGACGTCGTGGTGGGCACCATCCTGCATCCGAGCCCGGCCAGTCCCCTGGCCAACCGGGGCTGGGCCGCGGCCGCTTCGCGCCAGCTTGCCGCGCTGGGGATTGGGATGTAGGTCGGGATGTAGCGGTTGACGAAGCCAGGCGCTCAGGAAACAATGGACCGAGATGGGTAGGGGCAAGATCGAACAATGGTTGATCTTCGCAAGTTGAAAGACGAGGCGTCCGAAGCTGTCGGCAAGGCCAACTGGAAGAAAGCCGCTAGTCTGTACGTCAAGCTGGAGCAACACGAGCGCAACGGACTGTGGCCTCTCAAGCTGGGCGAATGCCTGCGCAAGCAGGGCCACAAAGCTGAGGCCATCAAAGCGCTCACCCGCGCGGTCGACATTCACGCGAAAGCCGACCTCCTATTGAAGGCCATCGCGATCTGCAAGATCATCCTTGAGATCGATCCTAGCCACACCAAGACCCAGCAGTCGCTGGCCGCGTTCCACGCTTCGCACAGCGGCTTTCAGGCTGGCGTGGCGGCCCTGTCGCCCCTAGGCAAGCACCCTCACGCGCCGGCCTGGGCCCTTGCCGCGCAGGTTCGCGGTGGTGCTGCCGCCGTCCGCCAGCCGGTCGGCTGGTTGACCAGCGCGAGGGAAGCGTCGCCTCCGCATCTTGCGCCGCTGGTGGTGGAGCCATCTGCGAGCGAGCCAGCCCCCGCCCTGCTGCAGGAACTCAACCTGGCGGCCATGCTGCCCGGAGCGCGGCCATACGAGGTTCCTGACCTGGGTGAGGGCACGGCGATCGAGATTCCGCTCGATTTCGACGAACTTCTATTCTTGTCCCCGGACCCATGCGAGCCGAGCGGCCCAGCCGAGGCCGGCGGGCTGCGCACCATGGCGCGCGTGGTCCTGCCCAAGACGCCATTCTTCTCGGTGCTCACCGAGGCGCAGCTCTGCGCCGCCATCGAGCGGGTGCAACTGGTCCAGCTCGAGGCAGGCGAGATCCTGTTCGCCAAGGGAGATGTGGGCGACGTCCTTTACGTGGTGGCCTCCGGCGAGATTGCGGTGCTGGTGCCGCAGGAGGTGGCGCGTCTGCAGGAGGGCGATATCTTCGGCGAGATCGCGCTTCTGGCCCATCAGCCGCGCAACGCCACCGCCCGCGCGACGGTGCCCAGCCAGGTGTTGGTGCTGGATCGCGCGCTGGTGCGCGACCTCATTTCCGGCTCACCGGGGTTTCTCAAGGTCCTGTTGCGCTTTCTGCGCGATCGGCTCATCTCCACCCTGGCCCATACCAGCCCGCTCTTCGCACCGTTCTCCGCGGTGGAGCGTGTGGCTCTGGCGTCCAAGTTTCGCTTCCTTGAGGTGGACAGTAATCTGCGCCTGGTCGAGCAGGGCAAGAAGGCCACTGGGCTTTTCATCCTTTTGGCCGGGAAGGCCGCCGCAGTTGCCGACGGCGCGCCGGTCGCGCACCTACAAGCGGGTGATGTCTTCGGCGAAATCTCGCTCGTTGCGGGCAGCCCGGCGACGGCTACCGTGGTGACCCTGGAGAAGAGCTTCGTGCTTCAGCTTCCGCGCAGCGATTTCAATGAAGTGATCATGACGCACCCGCAGGTTCTGGAGTACCTCGGCTCATTGGCCGACAACCGCGCGCAAGCCATCGGGAAACTCAAGCTCCTATGAAGCCTGCTGGTCCAGGCACAGGCCCATCATGACCTCGGCGAGAAACCGGCCGCGCACGCAGAGGGCACGCGGCGACAGCCCCTCCCGGGAGAAGCCCAGCGCCTGATAGAGCTGGATGGCGCGGCGATTGTCCGCGCGCACCCGCAGGTTCAACTTGCGCAGGCCTTGTTCTGCGGCCAGGGCAATGGCGGTTTCGCCCATGCGGCGGCCGATCCCTTGGCCCCAATGCGCGGCGCGAACCGTGAGCCCGAAATCGGCCCGGTGGCGCAAGCGGAGCTGGCTGGGCCGCACCACAGACAGGACTGCAACGAGCCGGCCGTCGATCGTGCCCTTGAGCACGAAGCCGGTGTGGTTGGTTCGGAGACGGCGCAGAAACGCCACCTGTGCCTCCAGTGCCAGGGAGCGTTCGCCAGGTCCTGCATTGAGGAAATCGGACTCGCGCGCTACCTGTCGCGCGTGGTCGAGCAGCGAGGCGGCGTCGGCAGGACCGGCCTCGGCCACGGTGAGGAACCTTGGTTCACCGACAGGGAATCTGAGGGGCAATCGTGTCATCCGCTGGCGCCGGGCCTCCGCGCTACGGTGCGGCCTCGCCTGGCATAGACACCGGCGCATAGCAGGCCAAGGACGGCACAAAGCGCGGCCAAATACCTGGCGGCAGGATGCGCAAGCAGTAGGGCAGCGGCAGCCAAGAACTGAGCCGCTGTCGTCGCCTTGCCCAGGACGTGGGCTCGGTAGTCGTAGGGGATGCTGCGCAGAGATGGGGCGAGCCGGTGGACGAGAAAAAGCACCAGGACGGCAATCTCACGCGTGAGGATGGGCAACAGCGTGTCCAGCGGGGGATGCTGGGAGAGATAGAGCCCGGCCATGACCGCTATGATGAAGAACTTGTCGCACACCGGATCGAGCCATTCGCCCCAGACCACCCGCTGCGGTCTGCGGCGGGCGAGCCAACCGTCCAACATGTCGCTGACGGCGGCAAGGGCCAGGACCACAAGCCCAGCAATCGGCCGTCCGGCCAGTGGCACGAACGCCACTCCGAGCGGCACACGCACTAGGGACAGCAGGTCGGGTAGGTTCAGCTTGTGGGGTGGTGTACCCGCGTTGTCGCCTCCGCGCAAGGAGGTCTTTGCGCGCACGTGTCATTCCGTCCGCTGAGGTTGCAAGCACGCACCCTATGACGCATTGCTTGCGATTCTTGTCCCCGACCTGGGATTCGGAGTAGTTCCGCCGCCGGGCTCGTGACCCTGATCCTTCGAGCGTGAAACTTTGCGCGACGGGATAAGTTTCAGGTCAGGAGGCCGCTCGCATGTAGGGGCGACCTGCGGTCGCCCCACCGGCACGTTTCGACCGCCCAAGCGCGCCGGACGACGCGGTTGCTGTCTGTGCGGGGGGCATTGCCGCCCGGAGGGCGACCTGCGGTCGCCCCTACGAGGGACGTGAGCCGGGCGAAAAGCGTCTGACCTGAATCCCGGCCCCGACGGTTCAGTTTGACTTTCCCCTCTCGGCGAAGTATTAGGAGCGCCCTGTGTCTCTAGCAGCGCCCATCCACCGCAAGACTGTCATGGCCAAGGAGCCCATGGCTCGCTATTGGTATGTTGCCGACGTGGAGGGCAAGACCCTAGGTCGGGCTGCCACCCAAATTGCGTCAGTTCTGCGCGGCAAGACCAAGGCCTCCTTTACCACCCATGTTGATGCTGGCGACTTCGTGGTCGTTATCAACGCCGAAAAGGTCCGCCTGTCGGGCAAGAAGTGGACGGACAAGTTGTACCGCGACCACTCCCTGTTCCCGGGCGGCCTGCATACGCTCACCGCCAAGGGAATGCTTGAGCGCCACCCCACCGAACTGGTCAAGCGCGCGGTTTGGGGCATGCTGCCCAAGGGGCCGCTCGGTCGCCGTATCTACAAGAAGCTGAAGGTCTATGCGGGTGCCGAACACCCGCATCAGGCGCAGCAATGTAAACCGCTCGCGCTTTCATAAGTCCCCGGAGTCGCCCGCATGATTGATCCCCAGAAGAGTTTCTACGCCACCGGCCGTCGCAAAGAGGCGGTGGCGCGCTTGTGGATCCAACCTGGGGCCGGCAAGATCGCCATCAACCAGCGCAGTCTGGAAGACTACTTTGGCCGCGAGACCTCGCGCATGGTCTTTCGCCAGCCGCTGGAGCTGACGGAGACGTCGGGCACTTTCGACATCTTCTGCACCGTGCGCGGCGGCGGGCTTTCGGGCCAGGCCGACGCCATCCGCCACGCGCTGTCGCGTGCGCTGATCAAGTTCAACGCCGAGCTGCGTGGGTCGCTCAAGAAGGCCGGGTACCTTACCCGGGACGCCCGCGCCAAGGAGCGGAAGAAGTACGGTCAGCGTGGCGCGCGCGCGCGCTTCCAGTTCTCCAAGCGCTAGAAAGAATGCTCGTGAGCGCCGAGGCGCCCCTCCGCCCGGGTATGGCTGCGCGCGCTGGCGCTCGCCGCGCTCTCGCTTGCGCCCACCGTCTACGCGTGCGGGCACCGTGGCATTCTTTGTCTGGGACGCGCATCGCCGCCATCGTGACCGCTCCAGCGTGGGCTAGGAGCCTGCGACGACCTACTCCAGTGCTTTGTCAATGTGCCTGAGTGCATCGGGTTGCAGACCGAAGTTGGCGCGAACCAACCTGATGTCCACAACCGTCTTCACCGAAAGAGGAAGCTCCACGGGATGGCTCTCCACCTGCCAGTCGTTGTCCGACAGGTCGAAGATGAGATTCGCCGCTTGCAGGCCGAGAGCCTCATGATCGGGCACGACCGCCAGAGTTCCGAGGGGGAAACTTGGCTCAACGAAATTGGAGACTCCCACAATGAGCGGCAATTTTGCCTCGGTCACTTCTGCGCGCCACGCATCGTCGACAAACTCCTCGTCCCGCACCATGGCGTTGTCATTGAGCATCCAGACCGCGTCGACCTTGTGGCCATTGGCCAGGCTGTGCAGGGCTTCGCGCAGCCCTGCCGCCGTCACATCGTTGGGCACGGAGACAGAAATAATCTCCACGTGCTCTCTGGCCGCTAGCGATTTCTGGCGCTCTACGAAATTCCGGAATACCGGGCGATAGATGACCCCCACGCGGTTAATCGGGGTGGTAATCACGGAACGAAGGCGTACGAAGGCAGTGACGCCGGGAACCTCATAGGCTATGCCAGTGGCCCGGCGGATTTGCGACTGCAATTCTTCTACGAAGGAAGCCATCAGGAGGACCGAGGGGGGCATTTTGGCAATAGGATTGGCAGTCTGGTACTGGCGATAGAGGTTGATGGTCGCGTTGTTCATCAGAACCACGCAAACTGGGTTCGCGGCTTGAATGGATGCGGCAAGGTCGGCATCCCTAGTTTCTGGCCCAACTGTGAACGTGTGAATATTGAAGTTCTTCTGCACCTCCGATACCAGGCTTTTTCGCACTTCAACGAAGTTGGGCGAATTTGGCATGGCAATGAGGAGAGCGGGAACGCCAGTTCGCACAGGTGGATCGACAATCGCAGCCGCACCCTGAGTAGACGCGCCCTGCTCGCTGCCCGTGGTCGCGCAGCCCGCGAGGCACAGGAGCAGCGCCGCCAACCAGGCCACTCGCCAGTTCATGTTCTTTCCGCCGATCATGGGACGCTCCAGGAGTCAATGCCCAAGAGGCGCTTGGTGGGTGCGTCGAGCTTCTGAAAGGACTTGACCACGACGTCGCGCACCGCCGGGTTAAGCACCGCCACTGCAGACAGGCCCACGGAGGCACCCGCCAGTTCCTTGGTCTTGATGGCAAGGCGGGTGCGCTCCAGCAGCCATGCCAGCATCGAGCTGGGAAGAACAACTCCGTCGGCCGCGGAGAACTCGAGGAGGGGCAGAAGGTCCTCGATCTTCGCCACCCGCTTGATTTTCACGTCAGTCGCTTTGAGCAGGCCGTTGAGGAAGGTCTGTGTGCCATCGCGGCCGAGTAGGTCGACCACGCCAATGGTTTTTCCCGCCAATGAGCCCTCCAATGGCTGGTTGACCGAAACAAGGACATAGGGCTCAGTACTCCTGCCACCGCGTTGTCCCTGCAGGGATGCGGTCTTGCCCCGTTGCTCCAGAACCGGCGTGATGCTGACGACCGCATCGGGATGGCCATTGCTCAGGCCCTCCTCAAAATCACGAAAGCGTCCAAACACGGTGACGGCCAGTTCGGGCAAATGCTCCTGGAGTGTCCTCTCCACCGCGCTCGACTTGGCATCGAGCTGGAGAAAGACATGCACCACGGGCTTGCCTCCTTGGGCGATGGCGGATTGCAGCGGTTGGTAGGGGTAAAGCAGCCCCAGGCTGAGCAGGAGCCACGCGAGAAGCCGCGGCAGGTGTCGGCGAGGGCTATGGAGGCTGGTCATTGGGTGAACACGGGACGGGAGGTGGTCATCTCCCCGAGTCGCCACGGACGAGCATCAGCACGTTCGGGTTCTTGCTGCACCCAACCCTTCGGAGGATTTGGAAGAGAACTTGAGTTATCGGAAGCGGGTGGGAAGCGGGGATTGGCAAAGGCCAGCGAAACCATGCAGGACTGCTGAGTTGCGTGGCTGCTCATCGTTCAAGTTGGCTCGGTGAAGCTCCGATGTTTATGGTGCAACCCGGGCATTTCACTGTGTCTGGGAACAGGCGGCCATGACCACAACCCATTGGGGACTTGCTGAGGCCCACCAAGAGGTGGTTGAGGCCGTGCGCGCCGTGGCGGAGGAAACCGAAGGTCCGATCTTAGCCGGTCGCCCAGGCTGGCAAGGTGGTGCGGTTGTAGGCGCGTGAACCATGCCGTCGTCCGATCTTGATAGCGCGAAAGCCGTCCTTGAGCTTCCCTTGGGGCGGATCGAAACCCGCGTGGCCCACTGCCGCGAACGGACGGCGCGTGATCTGCGCGCCGCGCGCGACGCGATCAGCGAGGCGGCGGCCAAGGTGCGCGAGTTCACCATGGAACTGCGCCGAACGATTCAACTAGCGGCGGTGCAAGACGAGGTCCTGCTTGGCCAGGAAACGCGCGACATGTCCGACATCATAGAGAGTGGCAGGTGGGCGCGCGGAAGGGGGATGGGCCATGACCAGCGGCAACGGTTCTTTTCAGCGCCAGAGGAGTTCACCCGGCAAGCGCAAGAGGAGAGGTTGATGTCGAAGAAAATCATTGTCGTGGACGATTCGCAAGCCGTACGTCAACAGGTGGCGCTGGCTCTGAACCAGGGTGGTTTCGCGGTCTTGGAGGCGGTGGACGGTTTGGAAGGGTTCGACATCATTCAGAAGACCCCTGACCTCGCATTGGTGATCTGCGACGTCAACATGCCCCGGGCGAACGGGCTGGAAATGTTGGAATCGCTCAAGCAGGCGGGACGCGCGGTGCCGGTGGTGATGCTGACCACCGAAGGCCAGCCGCAGCTCATTGATCGCGCGAAGAAGGCCGGCGCGAGAGGGTGGATAATCAAACCCTTTAAGGCCGATCTGTTGTTGGCGGCGGCGCGAAAAATCTGCGGGGCGTAGATCCCTGTCTGGGCCAGTGAACGCGGATGCGTTTTGCGAAAACAGAAATCCCCTTCGGGAGGCTCTTGCGAGCCTCCTGAGGGGGGGCGGTCGTCTGCGAGGCGCCTGCCCAGGGAGAACTACTTGAAGCTGTAGGTAAGACCGACTTGCGCCTCGATGCCCCGGCAGTGAATATCGTCGGGAATAACGCCAGGGACCTTGGCCGGATAGGTGGACGGCTCGGTGTACTGGGCGTCGAGCGCGTTGGTTACCCTGACGTAGCCCGACACGCCCTCCGCCAAATCGTAGACCTTGGCGAAGGCACCGACCAAGAAGACCTCGCCGTCGGGAGCGCGCGGGTCGGAGCCGGGGTTCCCTGCCAGCACGAAGCGGGTCTTGTTGCTTCTGTACTCACCCAGCACAGAGATGCGCACGTGATGGTAGAGGTCGCGTGAAATGGTGAAGTTGGCGGAGTGCCGCGAGATCATGGGCGTGGCATAGGTGTGAGAGACGTTGTTGGCATCAGGAGCCGTGTTCTCAGAGTGGACATAGGTGTAGTTCCCGGCCACCTCGAGGCCTGGAAGGATCTCGACCTTGAGTTCCGCCTCGACGCCAAGAGCAGTGAGGTTGGCACGGTTCTGGTATAGGAAGAGGCCAGGGGTTGCTGTCGGGGACTTGTAGATCATGTCGTTCAGTTGGCTGGCAAACAAACTGACCGTCGCGGCGAGCTGATGCCATGGAGCGACGCCAAACACGATCTCCCCGGTCATGATCTTCTCGGGCTTGTTGTTCGGATCGCCGTTGATCACGGCGTTGTTGACGGAGAACATCTCGCGGTAGCTTGGCGCCCGAAACGCGGTGGCAAACAGGCCCTTGGCCCAGGCCTTGTCCCTATAATTGTACACCAATGCCACCCTCGGATTTGTGGTTCCGCCGAAATCGTTGTAATGGTCGTAGCGCACGCCAGCCGTGAGCTTGAGCCCCTTGAAGAATCGATAGTCTCCTTGCGCATAGGCGGCCAGCACGGTGCGGTTTGGGTTCAAATAGAATTGAGTGGCGGGTTTGCTCCAGTCGATGTTTGGACCGTTGCCTGCGTGGTCATCGTCTATTGTAGTAATTAGCTCGGCTGCTACACCGCCGATCAGGTTCAGGCCTTTGATCGGCTCGTAGCTGAGGTAGGAATCAAGGCCATAGCGGAAGTCCCTGCAATGAGGGTGTCCGTACATGCCATCGGGGAACGGAGGCTTCATTCCCGCAGGCCAGATCAGGGCGACGATGGGACCCCAATCCATATAGGCAAAGTTGAGCTGGGTCTGCCATTTCAGGATCTTGCTGAAGGCCTGGTGGTAGTCGAGGCTGGTGATCAGCCAGGTCGATGGCTCATAGCTGGGCAGGTCCATGACGTCGCCGACCGTGATGAACTGTGAGGCCACCTGATGTGCGGCGGACATGCTTAGCTCGAGCATGTCCTTGTACCCGAGCTTGAGATTGCCGACAAAGTCCTTGTATGGATCGCGGATGTTGCCCGACACGCCAGCGCCGTCCTGCGAGATGAAGTAGTTCTCGCCCCGGCTTTCTGCGTAGTTGAAGTTGCCGTTGAGGTTGAAATCGCCGAACTTCTGGCCGGCCGTCAGGGTCACGGCCCTGCCCGCATAGGATCCAACCTCGCCGGTCACGTGCGCCCCCCCTGTCTCCGAGCCCTTCTTGGTAATGATGCTGACCACGGCGGCAAACGCATTTGTGCCGTAGAGCGCCGACCCAGGACCGCGGATGATCTCAACCCGTTGCACGTCGCTCAGGTAGATCGCGCGGACCATCTTGCCCGTGCCGCCGTCATTGACATTGCCGAGCCGCACGCCATCGATCATGATGAGCAAACGCTCGTTGAGATCACTGGTGACGCCGCGAACAGTGATGAGCTGGAGCTGCTGGCGGCTGCGGCGCACGTCAAAGCCAGGCACCAACTGCAGGAGGTCCTGGAGTGTCTTTAGACCGAGGGCATCGATCTTCTCCGCGGTAAAGACGGTGATCGATGACGGGGCATCGGCAATCGACTCTGCACGCTTGCTGGCTACGACGCTGACGTCGAGCAGTTGGGAAAGCGAAACGTCATCGAACTCACCTTTCGACGTCGGCGCAATGGCGGTTGCCGTCGCTGCCGGTGGCCCAGCGGCCTGCGAAGACTGGGATGGCGCGACATCCTGGGGGAGCTGAGGTGCAGCCACCTTGGCAGATTCGACTGCCTTGGCGTCCATTTGAGCCTCGGAACCAGTATCGCGGGAAGGCTGGGGTGCAGGCTCCTCGGCAGGTCGGACCTCACTGGCGCTTGGCGCTCCCTCAGTATCCGTTGGAGCTTTGGAGCCAGAGGTTTCGGCAGCGACGGCAAGCTCAGACATGAAGCTCAGAGGCCAACACATCGCGGACGCAACGATGAGATAGAGCGGATTCATTGAAAGCTCCCTCCGCAGGTTGTCAATCGGTACCATCCCCGGTCTTGAATGAGTGCCACCGCCACTCCGGGCGCGGGGCCCAGGCACGGTTGGAATGGCGTGGGACGATTCGCAATCTTCCTCCCAGCGTCAGGCAATCGTCACTTGCGCCTCAGAACTTGAACGCCTGGGGCCGTGGCCTCCCATCTGTGCCTGCCACGTTAGCTACCGGCACGAACTGGCGCTACGCCGCCTCTTCCACGGTCTCTACCCCGAAGCGCGGTCCTATGTCGGGCAGGGGAAAGGTGAAGCGGAAACAGGTGCCTTGCTTGGGCTGGGTACTGATGGCGATCTGGCCTCCCAGATCATTTACCTGTTGGCGAACCGCGGACAGACCGATGCCACGGCCGGAGAGCGTGGTGACCTCGGTCTTGGTGGTGAGCCCCGATGAAAACAGAGCGCGAATCAGATCGTCCTCAGTAGCGGTGGCCAGCCCCAGCTTGCCCGCGGCGCTGCTTACGCCCTGCCAATTGATGCCGCGGCCGTCGTCCTCGATTTCGACCACCAACTTGCGGTTGGTGACCGCGGTCGATAGGCGCAGCTTGGGCCGTCCGGTCTTGCCCGCACTTTCGCGTTCGGCCGGCGTCTCCAGCCCGTGATCGACCGCATTGCGCACGACGTGAACCAGATCGGTCCAGAAGCCGGCCCAGGCTTTGGGCGCCAAGCGCACGCCGTGGGCTTGGATCTCGATCTCGATCTCCCCCTTGCCCAGCCGGCCGGCGAGCGCCGTGGCGTAGCGGCCCAGGCGCTTGAGCGGCAGCTCGGAGGCCTCCAACCACCACGAGGCCAAGCGATCCAGAACATGTTCGGTGGGCGCGCCCGCGCGGATCTCCTGCTCGAGTTTCTCGATCTCCTTGGTGCTGAGTTCGAGCACATCGCGGCCCTTGTCGCCCAGGAATGACTTCAAGGCTTCGTTCAACGTGTGCCAACGCCGTTCGAGCGGTGCCAGCGCCTCGCCCGGCAGCGGCTCCCGCCGCTCGGCCAGTTCGTCCTCGGCCTGGTGGCATAGGCTGGCGACGATGGAGAATCCCATCAGCCCGGCGTTGCCCTTCAAGGTGTGCAGGATCCGTTTCTGGGTCGGCAGGTCGCAGTCGGGAGCCTGCTTGAGCAGCTCGTTGGCCTCGTCGATGAACGAGAGGAACCCAGTGCGGTCTTTGGTGAGGGCTTCGAACATCGCGAGGATCTCCTTGCGCTCGGCCTCCTGGCGGGCGTGCAGTAGTTCCGCCGTCACATCGTTGATAACGATGAGCAGGCCATCGAATTGATCGCCCTTCAAGATCGCGAAGTAGGAACAACGGAACTCGCGGCCGTCATGGCGCAGACGGGCCGGCATCTGTTCGATACACAGTTCCCGTGGAAGAAAATCGTCGATCAATGCCTCGTAGCCCATGCCGAAACTGGCGGCATACATCGCGTCGACCTTGGCAATGTAGTCCACAAATTTGGTTTCGCCTTGGTACGAGCCAAACCAGTGGTCGACGATGGCCGAGCGTTCCTGCGCGAGCTGCCCCGAGGTCGAGACCGTGAGGAAGCCTTGGTTGACGTTGTCCATGACCAAGCGCATGTCACGGTTGCGGTCCGCCAACTCGCGCGTACGTTCCTGCACCTTCATTTCCAGGGTGCGGTTCATTTCTTGCAAACGCCCGTAGGAATCCTTCAGTTCCGCCGCCATGTGGTTGAAGGCGCCACCGAGAATTTCCAGCTCGTCGCCACTGGAAATGTTGACGCGAATGTCGCGCTGGCCGGAGGCCAGGGTGTTCACTGCCTGGGTCAGGTCAGTTACCGGCTGGGTGATGCGGGCGGCGGATTGTCGGCTGCGCAATGCGCCCATGACGATGGTCACCGTGCCGAGCAAGAGCAGCAAGCCCACGGTGAGCAATAGGGCGCGCCGGGAATCGGCTCGGGCCTCACTCAATGCCTGCTGCAACGGACCGTCCGACATGCCGTAGTAGACCCTGCCCAAGACAGTGCCCTTGTCTTCGACAACCGCCACGGAGAATTCAAAGACGTTTTGCCCGAGCGCGCGCCGGTAGATGACCTGCACACCGGGTTTCTTCTCGGCCTTCGCATTGATGTTGAGCCGCTTCCAATCGTCTGGGCCCTTGCCCGCACCTTGCCGCGTGGCGAAGCCCCAAGCCTTTTGCTCCTCGTCGAGGAAGAGCCCGTAGACCAACTGTTCATCCTGCTCCAGCGTGCGCTCGACCAGACGCGAAACGTCGCCAAACGCGTTGTCAGCGACCAGATCGCGCAAGCCCAATGCCTGGTTGGTGACCAATCCACTGCCCTTGTGCTCGATACTGGCGCGCAGGTGTTCCTCAATGGTTTTCAACGTCTTCCGGGAGGCGAAGTAGTTCATCCCCGCCACCACCAGCAACGTTGCTGTCGAAACCACGATCAGCGTCGCGATCATGGTGCGAACAAGTTTCGCTCGTAGGCTCGTCCTCATCGCGGATCCCCTGCAAGCAAAAGCGGCAGAACCGGCGAAAAGCTTGAACCGGTTGGCGGAGTTGGCGCTCCTCCGGCAGCCCGTGCGGAGCTTCGGCAGCGAGGACGAGAGCAAGACTCAAGCCTGTTGCCGATCAGCCGAAGAGGATAGGAGAACCCATGGCTGTCAGCGCGCAACGCCGGCGTGATCCCCGAAGCTCGCGTTTGGTCCATGTGTGCTGGGTGAACCGCGAAAGCGAGGGGCAGCCGGCTGAGCTTTGCGATGTGTCAGTCTCGGGGTTCTTTGTGGTCCCAACCGGTGCCTTCCCCGAGTCGGTTGGCGTGGGTGACCCTGTCTGGGTGGTCGTGAAAGACCGGGACGGTGACAAGACACTTACCGGCACGATTCGATGGCGGGGGTACTCGCAGATTCACGATGCCATCGGTTGCGGGGTGCTACTCGATCCAGGTTGCCTCGCCCTGGCCGCGACGATTTTCGCTCGATGATCTGTCTCGCCGCGTATGGCAGCTAAACAGATTGTGGCATTCTGGCGATTTCTTCTGACATGAGCAGCGGGCATTCCATCATCCTCATCGACCCCGAGGATCAAACCCGCGACGTTCTCATCGAGCGTCTGCGCATGCAGGGCTACAAAGCAACGGGATTTGCAGGGCCTGTCGAAGGAGCCAACGCCGCCCTCAGCAGCCCGCCCTCCGCCGTGATCGCGGATCTGTGGATGACAGGCATTTCTGGAGTGCAGCTCACCCGGCTCCTGCGGGCCGAACCTGGTACCGAGCGCGTGCCGGTCATTTTGCGCGGTCCCGACAGTCCGCGAAACCGCTTCTGGTCCGAACGAGCGGGTGCCGCCGCGTACGTTGTCAAGGGCCGCATGGGGGATCTGGTGCGGGCCCTCGGCCGTTCTGTGGTTGACGCGGCCACTGAGGAAGATGGATTCTTCACCCAGCTTCAAGATGCCGAGTCCGCCATTCGGGATCGCATCGCGGCCTATCTGGATGCGGCTCTTTTTGAGTCGGTGCTCGCGTCCGAGGTGCGCGCTCTGTCGACCTGTGGAGCGTTCGATCGGCTCTTCGATCTGCTCACCCAATTCGTTTCCCAGGTCATGTCGTACCGTTGGCTGGCTCTGTCGGTAGGTCGGCCCTCGCACTTCGGTCTGCATGTGCACCCGGCGGCGCGCGCGGAATGCGAGGGTGAGGCACGCCAGGCTCTCGACCTTCCCGCGGAAACCGCCATCCTGCGCATAGAGGATGAAGATGCCTCGGCGGATCGTCCATCCGCCCCTCCGCTGGTTCGTCCCGTAGAACTCGGCCAGGAAATCGTCGCCCGCATCGCTCTCAGCCAGAAGGGGGTAGGGGATCCTCAGGATGTGCGCATTCTTGATGTCGTGGCCCGCGAGTTGGGCGGGCCCCTGCGCATAGCGCTTCTGGTCGAGGAAACTCAGCGCGCAGCCACCACGGATCCGCTGACCGGAATCATGAACCGCCGTGCGCTCCTCGCCGCCCTGGACGTGGAGCAGGCCCGTTCCGAGCGCCATGGCTATCCTATGTCACTCCTCTTGCTCGACGTCGATCACTTCAAGTTGATCAACGACGAGCGTGGACATGCTATGGGCGATCAGGTGCTCACTGCGCTCGGCCGGTTGCTCGCCCACCAGGCGCGCAAGACAGACCTGGTGGGGCGTTGGGGGGGTGAGGAATTCGTGGTCGTGCTGTCGGGTGCTCCCGAACCGGGTGCTCGCATTGCGGCCGAGCGCATCCGCAGCGCAGTGGAACGAATGTCGGTGTTGGACGAAAAGAGCCAGCGTGTGGCGGTGACTGTCTCGATTGGCATCGCGTGCCTTGAGGTGAACGACAACGCCGAGGTGCTCGTCGATCGAGCCGACCGCGCCATGTACCAGGCCAAAGCGAGTGGTCGCAATCGCGTGGTGGTTTCACCCACGGTGCTGCGTCGTACGGGAACAGAGATCGAGATCCCCAAGGAGTTGCTTTGACTGGAGTATGGTCCAAGGCACTTCAGTTTCCGGTCAGTTCCACCGAACGAAGTGAAATGAGGTCGTGATGCCTGGCGATTCCAACCAAGCACGATTGGCAGAGATCCTCTCTCAGTGCACGTTCGAATTACTCACCGAATTGGGGGCCAGGCCCGAGCGGAAGGCAGGGGTGCGACAGCCGCCACCCACTGGCGAAAGCATCGCGGCCTTCAGCGGATTCTGCAACAATGAACTTCGGGGCTCGTTCACCCTGGTGGGTCCCAGCAAACTATTTTCGCGGCTCCATCCCCTGCCCCCTACCGTGACACCGCGTGACCTCACCGACTGGGCCTGCGAGATGGTGAACCAGTCGGTCGGCCGCTTTCGCAACCGGTTGCTGGCCTATGGGGTAAGTGTGGTTCTCAGCGTTCCGCAGAGTGCATTGGCCGAAAAGTTGCGTCTTTCCTCCAGTCTGCGGCCCTCACCGACTCCCATCTCTTTCGCCATTGATGGAATGGCACTGGACGGCTGGCTTGAACTTGAAATAGAGGCTGGATTCCGACTTGCGGAAAACCCTTCGGACCAAGCAGGAGCGGCTCTCAGGGAGGGCTCGATAGTCCTTTTCTAGGCCTTGCGGCGCAATGTCATGAGCAAGAAATCCGTACTCATCGTGGACGATTCCCTCACCGTCCGGCAACAGGTGTCCCTGACCCTGGCGTCGGCAGGGTACCAGATCGTCGAGGCAAGTGATGGACGGGAGGGCGTGGATGCCTTGCGCGCGCACGCGGAAATCGCCATGGTCTTGTGCGACCTCAACATGCCACGGATGAACGGACTCGAGTTTCTCGACACCATCAGGGGCGCCGCGGCGGGACTGCCCGTGCCTGTGGTGATGCTGACAACCGATGGATCGCCTGAACTCATCGCCCGGGCCAAGCGCGCTGGGGCCAAGGGCTGGATCGTCAAGCCATTCCAGACCGATCTCCTTCTGGCAGCCGTGCGCCGCATCGCCGGCGACCCAGGTTGAGTCTAAACTTTCTTCTTACCAGCCCTAAGGACCTGCGCCGAACTGCCGAGTAACTAGATCGGCACCCGGTTGGGTTCTGCAAGGGAGGAACTTGATGGTCGCGACGAGGCTCACCTACTGGCTGTCCCAGTTCTGTTCATGGCACGAAAAGTTCAAGGACGGAACCTTGGGCGTGGATCTGCTGCCTGCCTACATGCAGGCGCGCGCTGATCTGGGCGCGACGCTGGTCCTGGCCCAGCGCCTTGAGATTCGCGCCAATGATGGCGCACGCCAGGCAGTTCGGGTGGCGCGCGCCGTGCCGATAGAATTCGATCTGCGCAATGGCAAGGCCTCGTCGCTCACCCAGGACCTCAGCGTGAGCGGGCTGTCCGCGCTAGTCGGCGAGGCCCCCGCCGTGGGAACCCTGGCTACGTTTCGGCTGAAGCTCAGCCGCGACACTCAACCCGTTGTGGGCCGCTGCCGCGTGGTGGCCAACATCCCATTGCGGGGCAGCGTGCGCATGGCAGCCACCTTCGAGGAGCTTGCCCAAGACGGACGCAGCCGTATCGAAACCCTGGTCTACGACGCCATTTGCTCCGAGATTCGCGTGATGTTGCATGGCGGGCAGCCGGAGGACCTGCCTGCGAGTTCATCGCCAGCAACGCCCTGAGCGACGCGCCCGGGGCCGCACCGTACGCGAGTAGTTTCATCCACACAGCCAGGGCCTGCCGTTGGTACACTGACACCGGGATGCTCACCCGGCCTCCAAAAGCAAGACTCCTCGCCAAAGTGTTGGCGGCCGTGCTGCTGCCGGCGGTGGTTGCGCTGTTGCTGTTCGGCATGCTGGCCCATGTGGTGGCACGACGTGCGCTGGAGGACGAACTGGGCCAGCGGCTCGCCACGGCCGCGTCCGGTATCGCCATGCAGATCTTGCCCGAGCAGTTCGCGGCCATCGGGCCGGGCGACGAGCAATCCAACACCTACGCCAATCTCACCCGGCGCATCGAACTGGCTCGGCAGCGAATGGGCGTCCGGCGGGTTCTGCTGGTCGCCCGCGATCTCACCGGGCGAGGCGATACTGAGGGGCTGGTGACCCTGGGCGCGCGCGCCTACGAGCTGGGCGCCGACCAGCCCGAGATCGAGCGGGCCGCGGCCGGCGCCCTGGCAGGCTCGCCCCTGTTTTGGGGACGCGATGGCCGACCCTATCAGCGTGGCTATGCCCGCGTGGGCGGACGGGAACCCGCGGGATTCGTCGTGGTGGAGGGCAGCGCGCAGTATTTTGTTCAGTTGGCCGCGTTTCGTCGCTGGCTGGTCGCGGGCGGCGGCCTGTGCACGGTCCTCATCGCGGTGCTGGCAGCGTGGCTTTCGCGCCGGATGACCGGGCCGCTGGCGCGCCTGGCGCGAGCCGCAGAAGGTATCGGGCGCGGCGATCTGACCCGCCCGGTGGCGGTCGAGACCCGGGACGAGATTGGCTATCTGGCGGCTCGCCTGGATGAGATGCGGGCCGCACTGCGGGCGCGCGACGAGCGCATGCAGATGATGCTGGCAGGGATTGCGCATGAGGTACGCAACCCTTTGGGCGGTTTGGAGCTCTATGCGGGCCTGCTGCGCGAAGGTCTGGCCCACGAACCCGAGCGCTTGGCCGAGGTGGCTCGGGTGGAGCGCGAGATCGGCTACCTCAAGAACGTGGTGTCCGACTTTTTGGAATTCGCGCGCCGGCCGCCGCCAGTCATGGAATCGGTGCCGGTCGGCCCCTTGCTCGACGAGGTGTGCGAGATTTGTCGGCCGGGGGGTTCGGGGCCGGTGCTGCGTGCGGAGGCGCCGCCTGACCTCGTGGCTGAAGGCGACCGAGGCCAGCTTCGCCGAGCCCTCATCAACCTGGTCAAGAACGCCTTGGCTGCGGCAGGGGTGTCGGGCCAAGTGGTGGTCAGCGCGCGCAGGGCCGACGGTATGGTGCAATGGGAGGTACGCGACAGCGGCCCTGGCGTGGCACCGGACCTGGGGGACAAGATCTTCGCCCCATTCTTCACGACCCGCGAGAAGGGCATTGGGTTGGGTCTGGCCTTCGTGCGCGAGATCGCGCGCGACCATGGCAGCGAGGTGAATGTGGACCGCGGTGAAGAAGGCGGCGCCCGTTTCCGTTTCACCACGCGCACCCGGCCGGCGGCGTAGTAGTCTTGTTCCATGGCGCGCGTTCTCATCATTGACGACAACGAGACCATGCGGGAGGGCATGGCGGTCACGGTACGGCGTATGGGTCACGAGGTGGTGACCGCGGGCTCGGGTAGCGAGGGCCTGGCTGCGCTGAAAAAACAGGCCGCGGATTTCGTCATCACCGACCTCAAGATGGAGGGCGTCGGCGGCCTGGAGGTTCTGGAGGCAGTCAAGCGCATCGACCCATCCTGCCCGACGCTTATCGTGACGGCTTTTGGCACGGTCGAGACGGCGGTGCAGGCCATGCGCCTGGGTGCCATGGATTTCTTGCAGAAGCCGTTTGCGCCCGAGGTGCTGCGCTTGAAGGTTGAGCGCGCGCTGGAAATGCGGCGCGAAAAGCTCGCGCGGCAAAGGGCCGAGGCCGAGGTGGAAGTCCTGCGCGCCGACGCGGCTTTACCCTATGGCCTCGGCGAGATGGTGGGCCGATCGCCACAGATGCGCGCCCTGTTTGAAACCATCGAGAAGGTGGCCCCAAGCGACGTGGCGGTGCACATCTCGGGCGAGACAGGCACCGGCAAGGAACTGGTGGCGCGCGCCGTGCACAGCCGTTCCAAGCGGGCGGACGGCCCTTTCGTCAAGGTCAACTGTGGTTCCCTGACCGAAACCTTGCTCGAATCGGAATTGTTCGGGCACGAAAAGGGCGCGTTTACCGGTGCGATAAAGCGCAAGCTGGGTCGTTTTGAACTGGCCGACAAGGGGACGTTGTTCCTCGACGAGGTGGGCGATATGTCGCCCAATCTGCAGCTAAAGCTGTTGCGAGTTTTGCAGGAAAGGGAATTTGAGCGGGTGGGCGGTGAAGAAACCGTGCACGTGGATGTGCGCCTGATTTCGGCCACCAACCGCGCCATCAAGCAGGAAGTGGAGGCCGGACGCTTTCGCGAGGATCTCTTCTACCGCTTGCACGTGGTGCCTTGCCATGTGCCACCCTTGCGCGAACGGCGCGAAGACATTCCCTCCCTGGTCGAGCACTTTATCCGCAAGCTTGCTCCGCGCACCAACCCCAACATCCGGCGTATCGATGACGCCGCGCTGGCGCGCCTGGCTGCCCACGACTGGCCCGGCAATGTGCGCGAATTGGAAAATGCGGTCGAACGATCGCTGGTTTTCGCCAATGGTGACAGCATCGGGTTGGCCGCGCTACCCGCCTTTCTGCGCGAAGGCGCCAGTGAGACTTCCCTGGCCGTTCCCTCGGGCAACATGACCCTGCCCGAGATCCTGGAGGACTTGGAGCGACAGCTTGTCCAGCGCACCTATGACAAGACCGGCGGGGTGAAGACCGAGACCGCGCGCCTGCTGGGCATCAAGACCAGCGCGCTCTATTACAAGCTGGAGAAGTACGGGATCGGGGGCGC
>Ga0182011_10000712_pt1 | contig 29163 bp, 22 predicted proteins | sample 711E1DmetaG_FD_120481 | JGI IMG/M metagenome (GOLD analysis project Ga0182011, IMG submission 120481) | Permafrost microbial communities from Stordalen Mire, Sweden - 711E1D metaG | ecosystem: Environmental > Terrestrial > Soil > Wetlands > Permafrost | place: Sweden: Stordalen | collected...
GACCAGCGTCGTCAGCATGCGGATCAGGGTCGACTTGCCCGCCCCGTTGGGCCCGAGCAGACCGAACACCTCGCCGTGATTCACCGTGAAGCTCAGCGCATTCACGGCGCAGAAATCACCGAAGCACTTGGTCAGCTTGTCTACTTCGACGTCAGCCATGGACCGGTCACGGGTTGGCCAGCGGCACGGTGACATACGCGGTCATCCCGACGGCGAGGGCCCGGTCGCGATTGGCGCACCGCAGGCGAACTTCAAAGGTCTTGATATCGCGCTTGGTCCGGCTGACGTCGCGCTGGGTCGCATAACTGGCGTCAATGCCGCGGAAAAACACCGTGCCTTCGCGTTCCGCGCCGGACGGCAGCCGCACGGTGAGCGTCTCCCCCAGGCGGATGCGGTCAATGTAGCTCTCCTCGACGTCGACACGGACCCAAAGGTTATCCGGATCGATCAGCGTGAGGATCGCCTGCCCCGGATTCACGACCTCGCCTGGCAGCGCCGCCCGCACGTCCACCGTTCCGGCGACCGGCGCGTGAATCTCGGTGTAGCCCAGCTGCACCCGGGCTTTCTGCGCCTGGGCCTCGGCCGCCGCGTGTTGATGGCGGCCAGCCTCCACCCCCGCCTGCCGGACCGCGACCTGTTCTGCGCTGGAGCGCGCCAGCGCCACCGCCGCCCGGGCCGCTTCCGCCTGTTTGCGGAGCGACTCCACATGGGCTTTTGCGCTGTCCGCCTCGGTCCGCGCCAGATCAAAGGCCTGGGAAGAATCAACCCCCTTCTTGTTCAACTCGATTTCGCGGGCGAAGGTCAGCTGGGCGTTCTCCAGGTCGGCCTCGCCCTGGACCACCTGGGCCAGGGCCGCCGCCAGGTTGGCGTCCGCCTGCTTGATCTGGCTGTCGGTCTGCGCCTCCTCGTAACGCAGGTCCGCCTCCGCTTGCGTCACCTGGGCGGCGGACTGCCGGGCACTGTTGTCGAAAAAGGCGAGGTCCGCCTTCCACTCCTCGGGGCGGATCACGCCGAGGATCTGGTCCGCTGTCACGGTGTCGCCCTGGCCGACCGTCAGCTTCTGCAGCCGCCCCTGGATCTCGGAACTGACGATCACCTCATCCGTCGTCACAATGCCGGTGAGCGCCAGGCGGCGCGGCCGCCATTCGGCGAGGAAATAGACGGCCACCACGGCCAGCACCACGAGCGGAATCAGCCAGCGAAGTCTGCGTTTCATGCGATCATCTCCTCCGGGTTTGCGAACAGGCCATGACGGACAAAATCCAGCACCTGCGCCTTGCGCCGCGCCAGATCCGCCGCGGAATAGGCGTCCGCGTGGCCGAGCATCCGGACCATCGGCGAGACCGAGAAGTAAAACACGATCAAGGCAACGATCGATACCGCGGTATGCCGGACATCGGCCCGGCGGAATTCCCCGTCGCGCATGCCCCGCTCCAGCAACCCTCCCAGCGCCGCGCTGCGCGGAATCGCATATTTGCGCACCAGCGCGGCGGCCGCCCTGCCGCCCGCCATCAGGAGCTGCTGGTGCAACGGCGCGCAAAGGCCCCGACGACTGATCGTGTCGAAATGCAGGCCCACATACCGCAGCAGGATGGCCCGGGCCGGGCCCGCCGCGGTCAGAATCTCCACCGCCTGCCGGTTGAACTCACGGAACTGTTCCTCCAGCACGGTAATGTAAAGCCGTTCCTTGCTCTCGAAGTAATAGTAAAGCAGCGCCTTGTTGACGCCGGCGGCGGCGGCGATGGCGTCGATGCGGGCTCCGGCGAGTCCGGCGGCGGCAAAGACGGACTCCGCCGCAGCGAGGATCGCCGCGCGCGTGTCGCCGCGCGGTTCCGGCGCTCCGGCACGTTTGCTTCGTTTGGGCAGGGCGAGCACGATTGATTAACTGTTTAGTCAAACTCATGCGGCGGAGTTGCGGCGAGTCAAGTCCCGAGCCGCGCTCACCGCTACCGGCGGGCCGCGCCCGTTCTTCTCCCGGCTGGATTGGTCACCCTGCGCGCGGGGATTCTTCGACGGCGCTCCGCTTCCATGGTGTTTTGGTTTGAGGAGCCGTCGCGCGATCCCATGGGCGTCCCGCCCATGTCAGACGAGACTCGTTCAAAAACAAAAGACCGTGACTCCGCTTCCACCTGGCCCCAGGCAGGGGTTGCACCGCGCGGCTCGCCTCGTCAACGTCTCCGAAAACTCCACCATGCACCTATCCCTGCGCATCGACCGCCGCCTTGCCGTCCTGGCCCTCGCCACCACCTTGCTCGGCTTCCCTCGCCTCTCATTCGGAGCCCCGGAAAAACCGGTGGACAATTCGGCCGCCACCCCGGCGGCGGTTACTACCGCTCCCGCGGTCACCACTCCGCCGGCGGCTACCGCCCCGGCCACGCCCACCAGTCCGGCGGCACCCAGTGCCCCCCAGTCCCGGGCGGTGGAGAACGCCGTGGTGAAGGTCTTCGCGACCGTGCGCTATCCCGACGTGTTCAAGCCATGGACCAAGCAGTCGCCGCAGGAGATTTCGGGCAGCGGCGTGGTCATCGACGGCAAACGCATTCTCACGAACGCCCATGTCATCCTATACGCCACCCAGATCCAGATTCAGGCCAACGAGGCCGGCGACAAACTTTCGGCGTCCGTCGAGTCGTTCGCCCCCGGCATTGATCTGGCGGTGCTCAAGCTCGATGACGAATCGTTCTTTGACTCCCATGCCCCGCTGCCGCGCGCCACCATCCTGCCCCAGGTGAAGGATCCCGTGATGGTGTACGGATTCCCGACCGGCGGCACCAACCTTTCGATCACCAAGGGAATCGTCTCCCGGATCGACTTTACGAATTACTACTATTCCACCAGCGGGCTGCGGATTCAGATCGACGCCGCCATCAACCCCGGCAACAGCGGCGGCCCCGCGGTGGCCGGCGACAAGATGATCGGGCTCGCCTTCAGCCGGCTCGGCGGTGGCGCGGAGAACATCGGGTACATCGTGCCCTGTGAGGAGATCGAGCTGTTCCTCAAGGACGTGGCCGACGGTCATTACGACGGCAAACCGGCCAGTTTTGATTCCTATCAGACGCTGGAGAATCCCGCGCTCCGGGCCTTCCTCAAGCTCGACAAATCGACCGAAGGCGTGGTGGTGAATGAGCCTTACAATGGGGCGCCGAGCTACCCGCTCAAGCGCTGGGATGTCGTCACCAAAATCGGTGACACCCCGGTGGATGATCAGGGCGAAATTCGGGCCGGCGAAAACCTGCGGCTGCATTACAAGTATCTTGTCCAGACACTTGCCCGCGACGGGAGGGTTCCACTCACCGTCGTGCGCGAGGGCAAAACAAAGAAGATCGAACTGCCGGTGTCAGCCAAATGGCCCCGTCTGATCCCGTCCCTGGTGGGCAATTACCCGGTCTATTTCATCTTCGGGCCAATCGCTTTCTCCACGGCAACGGAAGAACTTGTCGGTCAGTTCATCAACGGCTCATCGGGCGGCCGGGCGGCCGGCGCCCTTAGTCTCGTGGGCAGTCCGATCATCACCCGGCGCAGTGAAAAGCCTTCGTTTGATGGAGAGGAGCTGGTGGTCGTCCCAGCACCATTCCTGCCCCACAAACTGGTGAAGGGCTATGGCAATCCGGCCGGTCGGATCGTCTCGGCCGTCAACGGCGTCGCGATCAAAAACCTTCGGCACCTGGTCGAAACCCTGCGGGATTCGAAGGACGAGTTCGTCAAGATCGAGTTTGCCGGCCATTACACGGAGACCCTCATTCTGCCACGGGCGGCGACCATCGCCGCCACGGATGACATTCTGACCGATAATGGCATTCGCAGCCAGGGATCGCCCGATCTCCTGGCGGTCTGGAACCACAAGCCGACGCCCTAATAGCTCCTCAGCCGGATCCATGCAGTTACTCCCGGGTTCTGTGGTGATTTTCTTTGCGTGCGTCTTGGGCATCGTCGCTGCCGCGCCGACTGAATCAGGGATCGACGCCCTGCGGATGACGGCCGAAGCAGGCGACCCCAAGGCACAATACGAACTTGGCCTGTTGTATGCCAGCGGCGCCGGCTTAACCAAAAGCAGTGATGAAGCAGTCAAATGGGTCCGTAAGTCCGCCGCGCAAGGAAACGCCGCCGCCCAGGCCTATCTTGGCGTGATGTTTGCCAACGGGGAAGGCGTGGTCAAAGACCCGGCGGAAGCCGTCAAATGGTATCGCCAGGCGGCCGAACAAGGCGATACCGACGCCCAATGCAACCTCGGCGTCAGCTATTCCCTCGGCCAGGGCATCGCCCAGGATCCGAAGGAAGCCGTGAGGTGGTTGCGCAAGGCGGCCGAGCAAGGAAACGCCACAGCCCTGTACGACCTCGGTGACATTTATTGCAGTGGCACGGGCGTGGAGAAAAACCTGGCGGAGGCGGTGAAATGGTATCGCCAGGCGGCCGAACATGGAGATGTCGTCGCCCAGTTTAACGTTGGGGTGATGTATGCTGGCGGCGAGGGCGTGCGAAAGAACGAGATCGAAGCATTGGCATGGTTTAACCTCAGCGCCATTTCGGGAGACCAGGTTGCGGTGAAGTATTGCGCCCGGCTTGAGCGCCGCCTGGGGAACCAAAAAGCCCTCGTGGCGCGGAAGCGCAGCATGGAACTGCTCAAGCAAATCGAATTGAACAAGGCCGCCCACGCCAAGGAAGCGGCCGGCGCGTTTGCCGCGCCGCCCGCCCGCCCGCCGGAACCCCGGGCCACGTCTCAGCGGACGGATTCCCCGGCGTCACTCCCTGCTCCTCCAGCATCCAATGCCGCCAACGGCAGCGCCCCGCTCACGCAGCCAAAGTGAATTTCGTCAAGCCGTCCCCGACGATCCTTCGAATCCTCAGCCGTCTGCGCCCAGATCGTCGAGGAAAGTTCTGCGAAGCTGGTCGGTGAGCGTGGCCAGGTAGTTCTTCCAGAAATCGTGATCCGCCTGGGCGGACGTTGCGTTCAGGAAGGTGAAGTAATGCAGGAAGGTGCGCACGGTCGGCGCGAACAGCGCAATGCCTTCCTGCGACTCAGAGAACCCGATCAACACCTGCCCGCGCGTCGCGCCCGAGCCGAGCTGCCCGGTCCAAGTCGCCAGCCTCGTCGGATCCGGCTCGCGCCCCAGCACATTTTCGTAGAGCAAGGTCACGTACTGTGTGTCGTTCAGGCTGCCCCCGGCTGGGTCGGCTTCGCGACCCAGTACCTTACGGTAGAGCTGCTGGACGTACCCTGTGTTGTCCAGGCGGCCATTTTTCAACCGCATTGCATTAGCCCGCATATCCCTTGACGATCGCCACCATTGGAACCGTTAGCAGACGAATGATCGTCGCGATGGCGAAGACTGTGAAATATGCGGGCTAAAGGCGCGGCAAATCGCGGTGGACAAGACTCCACCCGCTGTGCCACCTTCGCCGGCCGGAAACAGCCAATTTCGACACCCTCCATGAAATACTCCCATTTGATCCCAGCCGGCCTGCTCTGCCTCGGTTTGTTTGTTACGATCTCCGCTCAGGAGGTCCAGCCCAGAACTCTTGGCCAGCCAAACGCGCCGGTGGCTTCCGCCCCGCGAACTACCGTGTCCGCTCCGACTCCCGCGGTGGCTGCACCGAGGTTCTCCGATGAGCAGATCATCGAATACATGGGCTGGTTCGTCGGCAAGCGCATGAACCTGGGCGAACTCGGGTTTAGCGGAGAACAGGTTAATCTATTGGCGAAGGGCCTGATGGAGTCCGAGGCCGGGACGCAACCTCCCTACGATCCGCAGAAGATCGGGTTCCAGATGAATGTATTCATGCAGAAAAAGCAGGCGGCATTTCGCATCAAGCGTCGCGACGAGAATCTCGCTGCGGCGAAGGCGTTCTTTGAAAAGCTCAAGGAAAACCAAAGTGTGGTCGAACTGCCAAGCGGCCTGCGGTACGAAATCCTCAAGCCAGGTCAGGGAGCTTACCCGACGGCGACCGATACAGTGAAGGTCTACTACACCGGCAAGCTGCTCAACGACACGGTTTTTGACCGTGCTTTGCGGCCTGGCCGGCCGATGGAAAGCCGGCTGAACCGCGTGATCCCTGGATGGACCGAGGGCCTGCAGAAGATCAATCAGGGTGGCGAGGTCCGTCTCTACATCCCGTCACATCTTGCCTATGGTGATGGCGGCACCCCGAACATTCCTCCCGGATCAGCGCTGATCTTTGACGTCGAGTTGATCGAGGTGAAGCCCGCGCCGCCAGCGCCGATTGTCCCGGCTGCTCCGGCATCAGCTGTGCCTGCGACGCCAAAGCATTGAACGGAATTCCTAGAGGCTGTCCGAGAACTGCCAGGATTTGGAGGGCGGCGCGCTGTCGCCGCCAATTTCCTGAGGGTCGCTGACAGCGCAGCGCCCTCCAGCGGAAAGCGCAACGGAATTTGCGGACCGCTTCTAAGCCGTAACGATGCAAAATGTAGGAGCCTGCTTGCAGGCGATTCTACCCTCGGGATCGCCTGCAAGCAGGCTCCTACATCGATCACCTGATGGCGTGATGTTTACGAGTGATGGCAGGATTTTTTGAATAGATACGACTAAGACACCACGGCCGGCTCACCGGAAATGCGACGGCTGCGTTTGACTCGCCGGTCCAATCTGGCATTGCCGACCTGATGCTGCTCGATCTGTTCAGGGCCACGCCTCGCGCCCACCCGACCACGACAAGAGAATCCGCCCAGCCGAATGCCGGCGGCTGTGGCCTCGCTGTTCAGGCGACCAACGTCGGGAAACAATACGGCGATTTCTGGGCCGTGAGGGGGGTTAACCTGTCGATCGCCAAGGGCGTCAGCATCGGCATCATCGGCCTCAATGGCGCGGGCAAATCGACGTTGCTGCAAATGATCGCGGGCACGCTCACCCCGAGCGAGGGCACGGTAATGGTTTCCGGACGGGTGTTGGCGTTGCTGGATCTGGGGGCGGGCTTCAATGATGATTTCACCGGCCTGGAGAATCTCTATCTAAGCGCCTCGATTCTCGGTTTGCCCCGGAGTCTCATTGACGGTCATCTCGGTGAGATCGAAGAATTCGCTGAGATCGGCGCCTTTCTCCGCCAGCCGATGCGCACGTATTCCAGCGGCATGCGGGTGCGGCTGGCCTTCGCCTTGCTGACCCAGGTGCGACCCGACCTGATGATCATCGATGAGGTACTGTCCGTCGGGGACGCCTACTTCGCCCACAAATGCGCCCGCCTGTTGCGACAGTTTCGAGAGGAAGGCCGTAGCCTGTTTTTTGTCTCCCATGATCCCAATGCGGTGAAGACTTTTTGCGATTACGCCATTCTGCTTGATCGCGGCATGGTCGTTCGTGAAGGAGTCCCTTCCGACGTACTGGATTACTACAACGCCCTGATCGCCGCCAAGGAGCGGGAGCACGAGATTCGCGTTACAGAAACGACCGGTGGCCAACGTCAAACGAGGTCAGGCAACGGCCGGGCCACGCTCGAGCGCTTCGATCTCCTCGACGCCGCCGGCCGGTCGGTTCGCGCCGTGCTGTGTGGGGCCACCGTTCGGATCGCGTGCGCCGTCGAGTTCAGGCAGAACGTCGCCGCCCCGACCGTGGGTTTTCTGATCCGCGACCGTCTCGGCAATGATGTCTTTGGGACCAACACGCTCAACCTGGGCCTCGCCACGCGGACTTACGCGGCGGGCGAATCCATGGAAGTGGCCTTTTCCCTTCCGGCTAATCTGGGCCCCGGCAACTACTCCATCACCCTGGCGATCCACGCAGGTACGGATCACCGCGAGGGGAACTATGACTGGTGTGACAACTTGCTGGCGTTCACCGTCGTGCCGCACTGGCCATTCGCCTTTACCGGCGTTGCCGCACTGGGCACCACGGTCGAGGTATCCGATCAAGTCAGGCTGCTCACGCGCGACTGCCAGTGGAACCAACCGATTGACTTCTCTGATACCGGCAATGCCCAGCGTTTTCAGGTTGGCGGCTGGTGCGTTCCGGAACGAGGCCATTGTTGGACCCAAGGCCGGGAATCGCGCCTGGCGGTTCGCCTCCCTGCCGGGAGCGGCGCCCGGTTGATCGCTGACGTGTTCCCATTCCTTCCGCCCGGAAGTGCCGCGCAGCAGGTGCAGGTCGGTTGCGGCAAATCCGTGCTGGCCGAATGGGCAATTGCACGACCTATGTTGGCCGAGGCCGAGATCCCGGTGGCGCTCCGGTCTGGGACGGGCGAATCGATTCTGTGGTGGCGTCTGCCGGGAGCCGCCAGCCCCGTGTCAGTCGGCATTAGCAATGATGCGCGAGTCCTCGCGCTGGCGTTCCGGCGGATCGCGTTTCATCCGTTGGGCGGATCGCGCTGACCATGATACCGCCAGAATCCTCTCCCCCCAAGGGCAACATCCCGGCTGCGAATTCGGCCGAGACCGAACCGGCGGCGCCGCTCGGTTCTTCGCCCAGTTTGGCCACCGGCGTGCAGCTTATCGGCACTCGCTTGGCGGCGCGAGACGGCCGGGAGGGGCGCTTCGCCTCCGGTGAATCCGTCGTCCTGATGGTCTTGCTCTTCAGCGAGGTCGAATGCACCGCCTGCTCCGTGTGGATCGGGCTCGCCGACCGCCTCGGGCAGGTCGTGTTCGCCACCAGCACCAAACACCTCGGTCTTGACCTGAAACTGTCCCCGGGAGTTTCCACCGAAGTTCGCCTGGTCTTTCCTGTCAATTTCGCTCCGGGACGTTTCACCATCAATCTCCAATGTTGGGGCGGCCCTCCGGACCCGCTGCCTTGTTTTTTCTCCCGCGAGGCCGTCTGCGGCTTCGACGTGCATAATCCGTGGCTGCCCGAATTCACCGGGATTCTGTTCCTCCCGGTGCAGGCGAACGCGGCAGAATGGCGGCAGACCCGGAATAGTTCCTGGATGGCGCCGTTGCCGTCGGAGCAGGCAAAAGCCGCGATCGAACCGCAGGGTGACAACCATCGCGACGATACCCTGCAGGCGAAGCCCGGCGCCATGGTAGAATTGCCCGTCCGGATCACGAACCTCTCCGATCGGTGGATTGCCTCCAGTCCGCCCTACCCTGTCGTGCTAAGCTACCATGTGAACAGCGACGACGACCTCACGGCGATCACCCACGATGGCCGGCGCACGCGCCTGGACAGCCCAATCCCCCCGGCAGGTGCCATCACCCAGACGATGCTCCTGGACGCCCCGCTGCTGCCGGGCCGATACACGTTGCACCTGTCGCTGGTTCAGGAAGGAAGGTTCTGGTTCGATGAACTGCCGGGCTGTTTCTCGAAAAAGCTCACCCTGCGGGTTTCCGCTTGAAGGTGGACACTGGCAGCCGTCCACTGACGCTGGTCATGTGACTATTCCTTCAGAATCATGCCTCCCCCAATCGCTGCTGCAGATGAATTGATGGCACAGATCCGCCGCGAGGTCATCGAGGTGGCTCTTGCCCCGGCAGAGCCACCCGAGCCTGCCGCGCCAGCCGGGGTTCCGGGTTGGCGCTGGGGACACCCGGTGCACTTCCGCAAAGGCGATCCATGGAGCCACCTGCTGGTCTCCGGCTGGAGTTTTCCCGAGGTTGATTTCACGTGGTCCGAGGGCCTACAAGCGACCATCGAAATTGAGGCGCCACCGCCCCGCCGAGAGATGCTGCTGCGTTTGTCGCTGGTCCCTTTTTGTCCGCCTGGCGTCCCTGAACAGATCATCAAGATTGCCGACGAACATCGTTTGATTGGATTGGTTTCCGTCGCAGAGCCCGGCGAAACCGCTGTGCTAGTCCCGCCCGCGCAAGCGCCGGGAGGCACCCTCCGCCTGGTCCTCCGGTTTCCGAATGCCATCAGCCCCTATCAAGCGGGCCTCAGCGCCGACCAGAGGAAATTGGCGATTGGACTGGGAACGTTGACCGGGTACCTGCTCTAGTTCTGTCCCGCACCTGCCTCGATGCCCACCCATTCCCAGACTCCGCCGGAAGACAGCTCGTTCGCGGCCCTCGAGCGCAGAGCCAATGAACTCAGGCGCAAACGCTCATGGTTCGAGCGTCTGCTCGGCGATGTCTTTCCCCGAAAGGCCAGATATGAGAAGACCTTGCTGTCCGCCCTGTCCGCCCTGGGGAAGGAGGCAGCACGTGACCGGGAAACCCTCGAGGCAACGCGCCGTCAAGCCGCGCGTCTTGAGTTGCTCACCGTAAGTCTCCGCAACGCTCTGCGCGCCTCCGAGGCCACGGTTAGCGAACACGACCAGGCGTCAGCCGAACGCTATGACGACCTGCTCCGTCGCGTACTGCGGTTCGATCAACTGGCCAATGAAAACCGCGGCGACCTCGCTGCGCTCGGGCGGGTACAAGCCAGAGCAGCTGAGCACCTGACGAGAATTGAGCAGCTCCAGGCACGAACCTCGGACGTAATCCAGGCCGAGCTGGCGGCACTCCGCGCCCAGCAGGAGAAGCAGGAGCAGGAGAACGTCACCCATCACGCCACCACGAACGACGCCCTCGCGGATCTGCAGGCGCAGGCGCTGCGCCACCAGCAGGCTCTCGCGGGGGAACTTGCGGCGCTGGTGGCCCGACTGGCGCAGGCCGAAACGGAAAACCACGCCCAGATCGGCAGCGCCAAGAGCGCCCTCGCCGATCTGCAGTCGCGGGCGATGCGCCAGCAGCGGGACTACGAAGAGACCCTGGGCTCCTTTCGCGCCCAAGTGGCGTTGTTGGCCGCCCAGGTGGCGGAGGCCGGTTCCGCCTTGCCAGCAGCGGAATTCGCCTCGGCGCTGCACCTGCTTGACCAACGACTCCAGGCGATGGAGTCCGAGCGGGTTGCCGCCGCGCCCAGCAGCCCGGGGTTGGGGTCGTTCGCCTCCCGCATTCTCGCGGTCGAGGCGGTCATCCCCGCTTTGCAGCGAGCGCTCGCGGACCGCACCTCTGCGTGGTCTTCCGTTGGAGACGAGGCCGACGCCGCGGCCAAACCCGCGTTCGAGCGATTTTACCTGGCGTTCGAGGACCGCTATCGCGGTTCGCAAGAGGAAATCGCTTCGCGCCAGAAGATCTACCTGCCCTATCTCGAAATGCTCGGCGTACTCCGCGGCCAGCGACCGGGCGCCCGCCTGATCGACCTGGGTTGCGGTCGCGGCGAATGGCTCCAGTTGTTGCTCGATGCCGGCGCGACCGGGGCGATGGGCGTGGACCATGGCGCCCAGATGATCGCTCTCTGCCGCCAGCGCGGCTTGCCGGTGGAGCAGGCGGATGCCCTGGACTTCCTCCGTCGGCAGCCGGACCGGTCGCTCGCCGCGGTTACGGCGCTGCACCTGGTGGAGCATCTGCCGTTTCTCGTCCTGCTCGCGATCCTGGGCGAGGCCCGCCGCGTGCTGGAACCCGGCGGCCTGCTCATGATGGAGACGCCCAACTGCGGCAATCTGCTCGTGGCGAGCCAGAGTTTTCACCTGGATCCGACCCACCGTTCCCCCGTTCCTCCCCTGCTGTTGTCCTTTTCGGTCGAACATGCCGGCTTCAAAGACGCCAAGACGTTGCTGCTGCATCCATATAGCTCGGAGCATCGGGTGGCCGATCCCTCTGCGCTCGCCGATCGGTTCAATGGCTTTTTCTACGGCCCGCAGGATTATGCCGTAGTCGCGCACAATGCCTGACGCTTTGCGCATGCCTCTCGTCGAAAAGCCCATTGGCATTGTCATTCCGTGGTTCGGTCGTGAGCTTCCCGGCGGGGCCGAACGTCACGCCTGGGAACTCGCGACCCGTCTCGCCAAGCGCGGCCACCGCATCGAAGTAATCACCACGTGCTGCCGATCGTTTCAGCATCATTGGTCCGAAAACCATCTGCCGGCCGGACTGACCGAGGAACCGGAGGGGTTTGCCGTCCGGCGCTTCCCGGTGCTGCCTTGTGAGCGGGAGGAGTTCCACAAGATCTGCGCAACCTTTGCTGCGCTGGTGAAGAACGGCGTGTCGCCCGGTCCGCCTCCGCTGAGTGCCGAGCAAGAAAGCCTCTTTGTCGACCGGCTCGTAAGTTGTCCCGCCTTGCTCGACCATCTCCGAGGCCGGGGGGAGGACTACACCGCATTTCTGTTTCTGCCCTATCTCTATTTTACCACTCTGCGCGGACTGCCGCTTGTCGCCAAGCGATCGATCCTGATTCCATGCCTGCATCACGAGTCCTATGCTTACCTTCCGTTGGTGGCGGCGGCCTTTGCGCAGGCGCGACGCGTCCTTTTCCTCTCAGAGGGGGAGGCCCGACTTGCCACGCATATCTTCGGCTTCGGCGGATGTTCCCGGAGCAGCGTGGCCGGAGCCGGCGTGGAGATTCCCGCTGTGGTCGCCGGCGACCAGACAGTCGATCTTGGAGTATTGGGGCGCTTCGTGTTATGCCTGGCCAGGCAGGACGCCGGTAAGAACACCGACCTGATCGCCCGGGCTTATTCCACCTTCCGCGCCGGGAATCCGAATTCTGGCCTCAAACTGGGGCTGGCCGGAGCCGGAGAGATGGTGCTCCCCGCCGACCGCACCGGCATCCAGGACCTCGGAGCCGTCTCCGAAGCCGACAAACACCGGCTGTTGGCGGGCTGCGTTGCCTTGTTCAATCCCAGCGTCAACGAGAGCTACTCCAGGGTGTTGATGGAAGCCTGGCATTACGCCCGCCCGATCGTAGCTCATGCGGACTGTTTGGCTACCGCCGCGGCGGTGCTGGACAGTGGCGGAGGATGGCTGGCCGGGAGCGAAGGGGCCTGGATGGATGCGTTTGTCCGCGTCGATCGCGCGGCAGCGGAAGAGATGGCCGCACTGGGCGCCGCCGGTCGGGTATACGCCCAGGAATACGGCGACTGGGAGACGGCTATCTCCCGCTATGAGGCCGCGATTCGCGAGTTGGTCGACCCGATGGAATCTCCGTCCGACACCGAGCTGGGCTCCGTCCATCAGGTGGTGCCCTGCATGTCCTATGGCGACGCCATTTCCAACGAAATACTGTGGATCAAACGGGTGCTCCGACAAGCCGGTTATGATTCTGAAGTCTACGCCAACGGCATTGACCCGAGGGTGCGGACCGAGGTTCTGCCCTGGGCTCCCGGCAAGATCTCTGCCACCGCCACCCTGCTTTATCACCACGCCATCGGCAGCGTAATCACGGACGACGCCTGCGCGCACCCCGGGCCAAAGGCGCTGATCTACCACAACATCACGCCCCACCGTTTCTTTGAGCACTATCTGCCCCACCACGTCCGGATTTGCGCGGAAGGCCGGGACCAACTGCCGGGACTCGCCAGCCATTTCCCGGATTCGGTTGGAGATTCCGGGTTCAATGCGGCCGAGCTGGCCGAAGCCGGCTTTCGCGATCCCGATGTGCTGCCGATCGCGGTCGACCCGGCCAGGTTGAATCAGGTTCCGGACCCCGGCTTGATGCGCGAATTGCAGGATGGGAGAACCCACCTCCTTTTTGTCGGGCGCCTGGCTCCGAACAAGCGACACGAGGACCTTATCTTCACCTTCTTTCATTTTCGAAAACTGGATCCAACCGCGGTGCTGCATCTGGTCGGCACGCCGCTGATGGCGGACGAACCCTACCATGCCTGCCTCCGGAGACTGGTTGAGAAGCTTGGCCTGTCCGGAGCGGTTGAGTTCACCGGGATGATCGATGACGCCCGTCTCGCCTCCTATTATCGCTCCGCCCGTTTGTTTTGGAGCATGAGTGAACACGAGGGATTTTGCGTTCCGCTGATCGAGGCCATGTGGTTCGATGTTCCGGTCTTCGCCTTCGCCGCCGGGGCCGTCCCGGAGACCCTTGACGGAGCAGGAGTGCTTTTTCGATCCAAGGCGGATCCGGAGGAACTCGCCCGGATCGCCTACCAACTGGTGCATAATCCCTGGCGGCGCGCGATGGTGCTCTTTACCCAACGCCGGAGGCGGGAAGCCTTTTTGCCGGTTCTGGTGAAAGCACAACTGCTACGGCTCGTCCGGCGAGTCCAGCGCCGCCGCATCGGCATCCCGTCCGGCCCGGCGGCAGCCGCGCCAGCCCTCACTGACGTGCGCGCGATCGCCGTCGTCAAGCTCGACCCGATGGGCGACCTACTGCTGGCCAGCCCGACCTTCCACAGCCTAAAACAGCGTTTTCCCGAGGCTCGGATTACCGCGGTGGTGTCCCCGGGGTCCGCGGACATCCTGCGGCGCAATCCGTATGTGGACCGGGTGGTTCCGTACGACCCTCCCTGGGACCGAGGCGAGGTTTCCGATCCGTGTTTCAGCCGGGATCGGGCCGCCCGAAATTCCCGGAACCTGCGCGAACTGCTCGACTGCCCCTTCGACCTCGTGGTCCATCTGTATTCGAACAATTATGACGCCAGCTTGCAGCTGGCCAGCGTCCTTCCCCACCGGTACCTCCTCTCCCACCAGCATGATTCCGATCATGACCACCTGATCACCCACGCCGTGGCCTGGCCGCCGGAACAGCATGTTTGCCATAAGCACCAAGCGCTGCTCCGCAGCATCGGGGCTGATGCCTGGAGTGGTCCGGTGGTCTATTTTTCCGCGGAGGACTCGGCCCGGGCGGAAACGGTCGGCCGGCCGCGCCGGAATACGATCGTCTTGGCCCCCGGCGCACGGCTGGCGATCGACCGCTGGGCGCCGGTTAAATTTCGCGAACTGGCCCGCCGGCTTCGCCGGCGTGGTTACGTCGTGGCGGTGGTTGGCTCCGCCGCCGACCGGAAGTTGATCGCCGGCTGGGAGCCCGAAGTGGCGGTAAATGACCTGTGCGGGCGCCTCGATCTCGTCGAGCTGGCAGCCTACCTGTCACGGGTGGGCTGCCTCGTGGCCAGTGATAGTGCCCAGATCCACATCGGGGCTGCGGTCGGCATTCCGGTCGTCCACTTTATGCGGCCCCCCGCCCAGCGGGAATTCGCCCCGGTCAGTTCCATCAGCTGGAGCTGCAGCGGAGAATTTTGTCCGGATCCTTGCTCCAGCCTGGACCAGGACCGCGCCGCCAACCCCCCTCCCCTCTGCCGTTGCATCCAGTCTGTCAGCGTCGATCAGGTCGAAGCCATGATCCTCCGGAGTCTGGAGGCGCGGAGAGCGGGCAGCGCTCAAGTCGGCGCATCTCTGGCAACCGACTCCAGCCTGCCTGGGCCGTCTTCTCGGGAGGCGCGGAGCAAGCCCCGGGTGGCGTTTGTTGTGCAGCGCGCCGGGCGCGAGGTCAACGGCGGCTCGGAGTCGCTCTGCCTCCAGATCGCGACTCGGATGGCCGCCCACTGGCAGGTCGAGATTCTCACCACTTGCGCCCTGGACTACGTGACCTGGGCGAATGACTTCCCTCCGGGAACGGAGGCGGTGGATGATGTGGTGATTCGCCGGTTCCCCGTCGAGCAACCGCGCGATTCGCAATCGTTCAACCAGTTGTCAGTCCGCTTGCGCCCGAGCATTGCCTCGACCTCCATCGCTGATGGAGAGGCTTGGATGAAGCAACAAGGCCCGTGGTGCCCGGCCTTGTTCGATTACCTGGCCGCCAACCAGCTGAACTATGAGCGGTTCTTTTTCTTCACCTATCTTTATTGCACCAGCTATTTCGGTCTGCCCCTCGTCGCCGACCGGGCGGTGCTGGTGCCGACGGTTCACGACGAATGGCCAATCTATTTCCCGATGTGGGACCGTTGGTTTGCCCAGCCGCGGGCCTTTATCTTCAACACCATTGAGGAGAAGACCTTTACCCAACAGCGCTTCCCCACGCTGCCCATCGACGGTCCGGTGGCCGGAATTCCCGTGACGGCCCCAGTGGATCTCAATGGCGATCGGTTTCGCCACCGTTTCCAGGTGGAGGAGCCTTTTCTCCTCTATCTCGGCCGGATTGATCAATCCAAAGGCTGCGATCAGCTGTGGGAATATTTTATTCGCCTCCGCCAATCGGAATCCACCCCACGAAAGTTGGTGCTGCTTGGAAAAGCGGCGATGGAGATTCCTGACCACGCCGACATCATCGCCCCCGGGTTCGTATCGGAACAGGAGAAGTGGGACGCGCTGGCGGCCTGCGAGTTCCTGGTCATGCCCTCGCTATTCGAGAGCCTTTCGCTCGTTCTGCTCGAAGCCTGGGCGGTCCGCAAAGCCGTCCTGGTCAACGGAAACTCCGCGGTTCTGGCGGGTCAGTGCCGCCGGTCAGGAGGCGGGCTGGCATACCGGGACGAAGCGGAATTTCGGGCGGCGATCAAGATGTTGGACGACCCGGCCACGCGCCAGACCATGGGGGAGAGCGGTCAACGCTTCGTCGACCGCCACTATCGTCCCGAGGTCATCGATGAGATCTATCTCCGGGCGGGGACCGGCCTGCCGAGCCGAACCGATTGCGATTTGATCCGGGCGGAAAACTAAAATGAATCGTCCGGCTTTGCGCCTCGGGGCGTGAATTTGAACTGCTTGCAATGAAAAAGATATTGGTCTGCGGAGCTGGTGGTTTTATCGCCAGCCACTTAGTCAGGAGGCTCAAGCGCGAAGGCTATTGGGTGCGCGGGGCCGATCAGAAACCTCCGGAATTCTCACCGACTGCGGCCGACGACTTCCAGGTGCTTGACCTGCGCCACGAGCAGGCCTGTCGGGCGGCCCTCGCCGCGCCCGGGGGCGGCACCTTCGATGAAGTCTACCAGCTCGCGGCGGACATGGGCGGCATGGGCTTTATCCACTCAGCCGAGTGCGAAATCATGTTCAATAGCGGCCTGATCAACGCCCACATGACACGGTGCAGCGCCCAGGCCGGAGTCAAACGGTATTTCTTCTCCTCCTCGGCCTGTGTCTACCGGGACATGCACAAGGACGAGGCTGAGTTGAGCGAGGAGCAGGCTTATCCGGCCCTGCCCGACAACGAATATGGCTGGGAGAAACTGTATGCCGAGCGCATGGCCATGGCATTTGGCCGGCGCTATGGCATGGCGGTGCGCCTGGCCCGGTTTCAAAACTGCTATGGGCCCGAAGGGACTTGGCGCGGGGGTCGGGAAAAGGCTCCGGCCGCGCTCTGTCGCAAGATCGCCGAAGCCGCGGATGGCGGCAGCATCGAGGTCTGGGGCGATGGCACCGCGATGCGTGCCTATACCTATATTGACGACATGATCGAGGGCATCATTGCCTTGATACACTCCAACCTGGAGAACGGCGTGAATATCGGCCGCCAGGAGTATGTCTCCGTCGATGAACTCGCCTATCTGATCGCCGAGATCGCCGGCAAGAAGGTTCGGCTTAAGCACGTGTCTGGCCCGGTCGGCGTCAAGGCCCGCAATTTCCGCGCGGCCCGGATGGAATCCATTGGCTGGAAGTCGCGGCTTTCCCTGCGCGAAGGCCTCAGCCGCACGTATCCTTGGATCGAACGTCAAGTGCTCGCAACCCGCGGAGGAAAGTCCATGGTCGTCTGCGCTGGCTGACCACTGCCCAGCTGCCACTATCGCCTGAGATGTCAAGCCCCGGTGGGCGCAATTCGATCGACCAAGCTGCGCTCACTAGGCTTGTTTCTCGGGTCGAAAGATCGGCTCAACCATCCGTCCGCCCAATCCCTTTTTCAGACCCAATGGCCAACCTCGACAAACTGCTGCGACAAAATCCGCCTCGCCCCGGGGGCCGGGATGGCGTGCTTCGCTCGTGTCCGTGTACTCAGGCGCAACTGCAGTCTGAAACGTTCCAAACGTGGTGCGCGCGGATTGGAGAGCAGCCGATGCACATGCATCGCAAGGTCTGGGAATATTGCTACATAGCCCAGGCGCTGCAAGAGCGGGGAATGCTGGCACCAGGTCGACGAGGAATTGGGTTCGCGGTCGGCCAGGAACCCCTGACTGCTTTGTTTGCCAGCCTGGGGTGCGAAATCGTCGCCACCGATCTGGCAACGTCCGAAGCCGTCTCTGCAGGCTGGGTGGGAACCGCCCAGCACGCGGACTCTCTGGATGCCTTGAACCAGCGTGGAATCTGTCCGTCCGACTTGTTCCACGAACGCGTGTCTTTCCGTTTCCTGGATATGCGGAGCTTGCCTGACGATCAATGGGGCTATGACTTTATCTGGTCGGCGTGCGCGCTGGAACATCTCGGCACCCTGGAATTGGGGGAGGAGTTCATCTATAAGTCGCTCAAGTACCTCAAACCAGGGGGCGTGGCGGTGCACACAACCGAATTCAACGTCTCGTCGAATGCCGGCACGGTCTGTGCCGGCCCGGATGTGATCTACCGCCGCAAAGATTTGGAGCGGATCTTAAGCCATCTGCAAGAATTGGGCTACAGCGTCGAGTCGGATTTCACTCTGGGGAATCTGCCGGCCGATCAAGTCGTAGACCAACCCCCTTTCAAACATCAGATTCACCTCAGGTTGTCTCTGGGTGGATACGTATCGACCTCGTTCGGTTTGATCATCGAGAATGCCTGGTCGAGGTTTTAGCAGATCGAACTGCTTGGCGGGAAAGGCAACCGGCTCTCCTTGTGGTTCTACCCGCATAGCTCGGTTCTGTCCGAATGGGTCCGACGAGATGGTTCTGTCAATGACGGGCAAACATCCTGCTGTGAGCCCAAAAAGAACCCGCCGCTGTCCGACCGTTGAATGACCGCTGGTTACGCCTTGCCGAAACGCCCGGCACCGGCTAGACGGCTTACATGTTCAAAATCCTCGGAGCGGACGGCAAAGAATATGGTCCGGTTGCGAATGATCAGATAAGAAAATGGATCGCGGAGGGCCGCGCCAATCGCGAGACCATGGCCAAGCTGATCGACGATGTGAGCTGGAAGCCGCTTGGCCAATTCGCCGAGTTTGCCGACGTGTTGGGAGTGGCACCACCAGTGGTGGGTGGCACCCCGCTCCCGCCGCCGGCCACCGCTGTTCCGTCGGTGGCGTCGATTGGAGGCGCCGTTCCAAGTGGCCAGGACCCCCTCGCCCAGACCAAGGCTCAGCAGTTGGTCGCCGGACCGGCCATTGCCCTCATGGTAACGGGCGGACTGGGGATCGCAGCCAGTCTGCTCGGGTTGGTCCAGATTCTTTCCGGCATGGGCGGCACGCCGGACCTGCCTGGATTGGATCCGGATGTCGTCCACATGATCCGGTTGTTCACCCACGGCCCCATTGCCGTCGTCAGCAACGCCATCGGCATCGCCGTCAGCGTCTTCATCCTTCTGGGCGCACTGCGGATGCAGAAGCTGACCGGCCATGGTCTGGCCATGGCCGCGGCCATCATCGCGATGATCCCCTGCTTCTCGCCCTGCTGCCTGCTGGGCATTCCCTTTGGCATCTGGGCGCTGGTGGTTCTGAGCAAACCGGAAGTCAAATCGCAGTTCCACTGATCACATTGCCTTTGAACACCGCCGCGACCGCGACGCCACCACGACTGGGTGCCGCTCCGCGCCCGGCCGGGTGGAGTTTGGTCCTGGCCGGTGTCGCGCTGGCGGGCGCCAGTGCGCTGTATCTGATCGATCCGGCGCGCCACGAGATCTACCCCTGCCTGTTGCGTGCGACCACGGGCCTGCAATGTCCCGGCTGCGGCGGATTGCGCGCCACGCATCAATTGCTGCATGGGCATTCCGCCGCGGCCTGGAATCTGAATCCCCTGGCCGTGCTGCTGGTGCCGTTCTATGCTTTGCTCGTCTGCCACCTCGGACTGGGACTCATCCGCGGGCGCGGTATCCAGTGGACCGCGCCACGCCCGGCGGTGATCTGGTTGGGACTTGGGGGTATCATCTTGTTCGGGATCCTGCGAAACCTCCCGAGGTTTTGATCTTTGAATCTCACACTGACCATGCTCCGGTGATGCCTGCTTTCTTCTCGAGACTCGCCGCCCTCGTCGCGCTTTCGAGAAACGCATGCGACGGGAGTCGCGTTTTCAACCTCGATCTCAGCAGCCAATTCAACCACGGATTACACAGATTGCACAGATACGTAGAGTTGCCGGGAGAATATGATCCAAGGCACATTCACCCGAGGGTAATGTCCCAAGGATTCAGACAGATAGGTAATCCGTGCCATCCGTGAAATCCGTGGTGTCAACTGCGTTTTCCAGGAGGCAAGTTCCGGGTCACGAGAATCGATTATGATCAAGCGAAACTCCATTTGGCAGCGGTGCCTTTTCCTCGCGGCCGCGGCCTGCATGGCGGCGGCTGGCGCATGGTCGGCGCCCCTGCCGCTCAAAGTCGTCGGCAATCAACTGCTCGACAGCAGCGAGCACCCCGTCCGGCTGCGCGGCGTCAACTGCGCCGGTCTGGAGTGGTCCGTGGATGGTGATGGTCATATCCTCAAGACGATCGAGGTGGCGGTCAGCGAGTGGCGGGCCAATCTCATCCGCCTTCCGCTCTCGCAGGACCGGTGGTTCGGCAAAGCGCCCGACCAGCAGGATGGAGGCGCGAGCTATCGCGCGCTCGTCCGGCAGGCGGTCGATTTTTGCGCGGCTCACGATACCTATATCATCCTCGATCTGCATTGGTCCGACGCTGGCGAGTGGGGCCGGAACATCGGTCAACACGACCTCCCCGATCGAAACAGCGTCTTGTTCTGGAAGGATTTCGCCGCGGCTTACCGGGACCACCCGGCCGTGCTCTTCGATCTGTACAACGAGCCCTCGAACATCAATTGGGACCAGTGGTTCAAGGGTGGCCCGCTGACTGAGACGACCGAGAAGCCGTCTGCCACTTTGACCTACGCATCGGTCGGCCTGCCGGCGCTGGTCGCCGCAATCCGCTCCACCGGCGCGAAGAACGTCATCGTCGCCGGCGGCATCAACTGGGCCTACGAGGTCGGCGGCATTGCCGACGGTCGCGCACTGCTTGATCCCACGGGCAATGGAGTGGTCTACGCCGTCCACCCGTATCCGCACGAATACTCCGGCATCGGACGCGAAACGATCGCCCAATGGACCGCCCGCATGGAGGCCTTCGCCCGGAAATTCCCGATCATCGTGACGGAATTCGGCTCGCTGTCATCCAGTTGGCCTTTCCCCAAGGAGTGGAACTGCACCGATGAGATGTGGAATCGTGAGATGATCGGGGTGCTGGAGGATCATCGCTGGAACTGGACGGCCTGGGATTTCCATCCCACCGCCGCGCCTTGTCTGATTTCCGGTTGGAGCTATGCCCCCACACCCGAGTTCGGCGTCTGGGTGAAGCGAGCCTTGCAGAGTAATGTCCTCCCTTGAGCCGTACCTATGCCGAGAATGTAGGAAGCGAGCTTGCTCGCGATTCCGATGTTCGAATCGCCTGCAAGCAGGCTTCCTTCACCGATCCCCTGATGCCATCATTGTTCACGAATGAGCGCAGGATTTATTGAATAGAGACGGCTAAGGTAAGAATTATATAGCTTAGCCCGTGTCTCAAATGAGCGAGTCTGTCCCCACCTCTTCCTGGCTGCGCGACGTCCTGCTTCTCGTGTTGGCGCTAGGAACCGTCTATGGATTTCGGCTTGGCCGCTATCCGCTGGCAAATCCCGATGAAGGCAGGAACGCTGAGATCGCCCGCGAAATGGTGGCGAGTGGCGACTGGGTAACGCCCCGTCTCGATGGCGTGAACTACTTTGAGAAGCCGCCGCTGGTCTACTGGACGGTGGCGGCAGGCCTCCAGCTCTTCGGCCCAAGCGAATGGGCGGTGCGCGCTGCCCCCCTGCTTTTTGCCCTCGGCGGCGCTCTGTTCACCTACGCGGCGGCCCGGCTGATCTACGGTCGCTCCGCCGCCCTGGCGGCCGCGCTCATCCTGGGGACGTCCCTGCTCTATTACGTCCTCGCGCGCTTTCTGATCCTGGACATGGCCGTCTCGGTGCTGATGAGTGCGGTTCTCTTCTGTTTCATCCTGGGCGTGCGCGCACCGCCGCCCACGCCCGGCACGAGCAGTTGGGCCGCGCCGCGGCGCTGGTGGTTTTACGGACTGTATGCGAGCGCCGCTCTGGCCACGCTGGCGAAAGGCTTGATGGGCTTTCTTGTGACCGGGGCCGTGATGTTCCTTTGGCTGCTCCTCTGCAGCCAGTGGAAGCGCCTGCGGCCCTTCTATCTGCCGACCGGCGCGCTGCTGTTTCTCGCGATCGCGGCACCCTGGCATCTCCTTGTCGCCGCGCACAATCCCACTTGGTTCCACCGTTATGTGGTCTACGAGCATGTGGAGCGCTTCCTGACGCCGGCGGCCAGCCGGGCGGGACCCTGGTGGTATTTCATTCCGATCGTTCTGCTCGGCCTGTTTCCCTGGAGCGGGTTCCTTTGGGCGGCCGGGCGGAGCGCCCTCCGCGGCGGCTGGACCGACCGTAGTAAGAATGCTGATACATGGTTTTTTGTCATCTGGGCGGGTTTCATCTTCCTGTTCTTCTCGGCTTCGCACTCCAAGCTTCCGCCTTACATCCTGCCGGTGTTTCCGGCCCTCGCCGTCCTGATCGGCCGGTGGCTGGCCACCAGCCTGCCCGAAGGCTGGCCACGGCTGCGCGGTGGACTCCGTGTTTTCGGTTTCGCAGCGGGATTGCTCGCCGTTGCCCTGGTCACCGTCGTGCTCCGGCCGGCGGTAATCCGCGGTCTGACGGCGGACCAGGCACAGGCATTCCGGCCGACCGCCTTCATCCTGGCCGCGGTCCTGTTGTGCGGCGGCGTCCTCGCGCCTGCGCTCGCCCGGACCGGCCGCGCGTTCGCGGCGCTCGCGACGATGGCGGCGACGATCATCCTGTTCGGCAGCGTCCTCACGTTTGCGGCGGCCAGGATTCAGCGGCCGGGCACGAAGGATCTTGCGCTCTTCGTGCAGGCGCATGCCGGACCGGCGGATCGCGTGCTGCATTACCATGAATTTTTTCACGATTTCCCGTTTTACTCCCGCCGCCTCGTGGACGTCGTCGGCTTTAAAGGCGAACTCGAGCCGGAGGAGGACGCTGCGGCCCGCGCCAGCGGGCGTTTCCTCGATGAGGCCGCGTTTCGCCAGCTCTGGCGGCAACCTGGGCGGGTCTTTGCGGTCGCCCGCAAGCCCGATACCCGGCATCTCTTCGCCGACCCAACGTTCACTTATCATTTGCTCGCGCAGAGCGAGGACCATTATCTCTTCAGCAACGAGCCATGACCGCTCCTGCCGCGCCAAAGGATTTTCTGCCGTTCACCCGTCCCACGATCGACGACGAGACCATCGCCGGCGTGGCCGAGGTTTTGCGCTCGGGTTGGATTACCTCCGGGCCGCACGTCAAGGCCTTCGAGGCCCGATTGTCCGAGTACGTCGGCGGCCGCCCGGTGCGGGCGCTCAATTCGGGCACGGCCACGCTGGAGATTGCGCTGCGCATTGCTGGTGTCGGACCGGGACACGAGGTGATCACTACGCCGCTGACGTGGGTCGCGACGAGCAATGTGGTCCTCGAAGTCGGCGCCCGCCCCGTCTTCGTCGACATTGACCCCGTCACCCGGAATATCGACTTGGACCGCGTCGAGGCGGCGATCACACCGGCGACGCGTGCGATCATCCCGGTCGATCTGTCCGGTCTGCCGGTCGACCGCGATCGGCTCTACGCCCTGGCAAAGAAACATCAACTCCGGGTGGTGGAGGACGCAGCGCAGTCGTTCGGCAGCGAATGGCGCGGCCAGCGCATCGGAGCCGTCGGCGATCTGGTCTCCTTCAGCTTTCACGCCAACAAGAACATCACCACCACGGAAGGCGGCTGCCTCGTGCTGAACGACGAGCGCGAAGCGAAGCTGGCCGAGCAGTATCGCCTGCAGGGGGTGGTCCGATCGGGCTACGATGGCATGGAAGTCGAGGTCGTCGGCGGCAAGTTCAACCTCACCGACGTCGCCGCCCGGGTCGGCCTTGGGCAGCTTCCGCACCTCGCCGAATTCACCGCCCGGCGCCGCGAACTGGCCCGGGATTACTTTGCGGCGTTTGCCGCTTCTTCTGCGACTGCGCTCGGGCTGCGGCTGCCGATCGCGGACTTCACCCAGAGCAACTGGCACATGTTCCAGGTCGTGCTGCCCGGGGAGCGGCTGTCCATCAAGCGGGCCGAGGTCATGGCATTGCTGCATGCCGCTGGTATTGGCACCGGCGTGCATTACCCCGCGATCCATCTGTTTGCGCTCTACCGGCGGCTGGGCTGGAAAGCCGGCGATTATCCGCACGCCGAATACGCCGGCCGCAATATCCTGACGCTCCCGCTTTTTCCCGCGATGACGTCGGCGGATGTCACGCGAGTGGTTACGGGCTTGGTCGGCATTCTGGAAGCCCATCAGAAGCGGACAACGCGCTGACGCCGAAGCCCTTTCTTCGAAATCCCTATATGGAAATCAGGAACTCCGGGCATAATCCAAACGTGAAGGGGTCGTTCCGACTTTCCTGATTTCCACATTCAAATCCATCCGCGATCCTGCTAGTTTTGCTTGGTATCATCCCGTGTCTTCTCCTTCTCCAATCTTCCTTTCCGTCGTCATTCCCGTCTACAACGAGGAGGCGAACTTGCCCCTGCTCTTCGGCCGCCTCTATCCCGTGCTCGACGCACTCAGCCGGCGTTACGAGATCATCTTCACCAATGACGGCAGCGGCGACCGCTCCTTCGAGCTACTCCGCACTCAATACACGGCGCGGCCGGAGGTCACGCGGGTCATCGATTTTAATGCGAACTATGGCCAGCACATGGCCGTCATGGCGGCGTTCGAGCGGGTGCGGGGCGAAGTGATTGTGACGCTGGACGCCGATCTGCAGAATCCTCCGGAAGAGATTCCGAAGCTGTTGGAGAAGATTGAGTCGGGCCACGACTACGTCGGCGGCTACCGGCTGAACCGGCAAGACTCGGTCTTCCGCAGGTGGGCCTCGAAACTCATCAATTTCGTGCGCCGCAAGACGACGAACATCGAGATGACCGACCAGGGCTGCATGTTGCGCGCCTACCGCCGGCCCGTGATCGAGGCGATCGTGCGCAGCGGCGCGATCAACACCTTCATCCCGGCGCTGGCATACAGCTTCTCCAGCCATCCGGCGGAGGTGGGCGTCAAGCATGAGGAGCGGCATGCCGGCGTATCCAACTATTCCTTCTACCAGCTTGTCCGGCTCAATTTCGACCTCATCACCGGCTTCTCGCTGGCGCCGCTGCAGGCGTTCACCCTGTTCGCGATGGGCTGTGCGGCGGGCAGCATGGCGCTCGTGGGAGTCCTGCTGTGGCGTCGCTTTGTGTTCAACCTGGACCGCGAAACCTTCGGCGTGTTCACCCTGTTTGCCGTCTTGTTCTTTCTAATCAGCGTGGCCATGGTCGGCATCGGCCTCATCGGCGAATACGTCGGCCGCACCTACCAGGTCGTCCGCGCCCGCCAGCGCTATTTTGTCCGGGAGATCCTGGAGACGAAAGAGTGATGCCCCCGTGACTAAGCCCCGCATCCTTTTTTTCGGCTACAGTGAGGTGGGCCATGCCTGCCTTGAACTCCTGCGCGCCCGCGGCGACAACGTGGTTGCGCTGATCACGCACGAGGACAATCCGCACGAGAAGATCTGGTTCCAAACGCCGGCAGTGACCGCCCGGGCCGCCGGCATCCCGGTGCACACGCCGGATACGGTCAACACGCCTGACTGGATCGAGCGGATTGTCGCGCTGCAGCCCGAGTTGATCCTGTCGGTGTATTACCGGAACATGATCAGCTCGAAGATCCTCGCCCTGCCGCGGCTCGGCGCGTTCAACCTCCACGGTTCCCTCCTGCCGAAATATCGCGGCCGCGCGCCGATCAACTGGGCCGTGCTGCACGGCGAAACTCGCATCGGGATGACGCTCCATCGCATGGTCAAGGCGCCGGACGCGGGAGCCATCGTCGACCAGGAAGGCGTCGACATCGGTCCGCGCGATTCGGCGGAAGTGGCGTTCCGCAAAGTGCTGCCCTGCGGACGCCGCGTGATTGAGCGGCAAATCGACGCGCTTCTTTCCGGCAGCGCCAAGGAAACCCCGCAGGACGAATCACAGGCAACGTATTTCGGTGGACGCAAGCCCGAGGACGGACGCATCGCGTGGTCCCAAACCAGCCGGCAGATCTTCAATCTCATCCGCGCGGTCACGGACCCCTACCCCGGCGCGTTTGTCGACGTTGGCTCCGCCCGGCTGATGGTGTGGTGGGCCGAACCCAAATCGATCGCCACCCAGGGCCGCCGCGGCCAGCCTGGCGAACTCCTCTGCCTCGATCCTTTGGTCGTGGCCACTGGCGACGGCGCCATGGAACTCACCCGCGTTGAATGGCGCCAAGCGCCCGCGCCCACGCTCTGCGTCGGCGGAATGCTCCCGTAGCGCGGCACTTCTGTGCTTTACTCGGCGGAGCGGCTAAACTCCGCGATCGAACGCAGGATCGCGCTTTAGCGAACAGGGTCTTTAGCGAACAGGGTCAAACTTTGGCGAACAGGGTCAAACTTTGCATTTTGCAATCCAGTTCACGAAAGGCTGGTAATCGCCCGGATTTCGTTGGCAGGCGCTCGCGAGGCGGCTGAGACGGTACGGGCTGCCCATCTTCAATCGTTGAGCCAACCATGGATTCGATGCAGTCGTCGTGACCTTCATGGCCGCCGCAACGGCCACCTTCCACGGAGCGCCCTTCGCCTCCGTGGCTATGTCCTCGGCCGATTTTTCGACCGCCTCAAGGTAGCTCGCGAGACGTTCCCCCCATAGCTTCTGCGCAAGTTCGCGCGGACCTGCATCGCCCCGCTGGCGGACCGCGACCCATTCGTCATGCTGCTCCAATAGGTCTTTCTTGAATGCCATGGTTCCCACCGCCCAGTCCTTCGAGAGCCGTTCGAACTCCATGCGCCTTTTCCCCGCTTCGTCCTCTTGAAGCCACGCGAGATACTCCAGGTATCGTTTCCATCCTTGGGCAGTGTCGCTCAGGCCCCCGGCATGACTCAGCGCCGCGTCTGGGGAGTACCACTTCGGTCGACGACGTCGATTGGCCATTGTCGCCATGCTGCTCCACGGCCATCGCCCCAAGGCCTCCGGTCTCACCAGGCCAGCCCGCACCGGATTAAGATGAATGTAGTGGCAGACCGCCCCAACCGCGTCCGGATCCACCAGAATGGCCTTGTACCTGCCCTGAAAGACATGCCCTCGCTCGCGGCGGAGTCGATTGAACCGCACCGAAAACGTGCCCTGCAGCCACCGCATTCCCGCCACCAAATTCGGATCCGGGGTCTCCAGGCAAAGGTGATAGTGGTTCGACATCACACACCAGGCGTGCACCACCCAGTTCGCCTTCCCGCACGCTTCATCCAGGCACTTCAGGAAGGCCTCCTTGGTTCCGACGGTTCTGAACACATCCTCCCGGTAATTTCCACGGCTGATTACGTGGTAGATCGCTCCCGCGTACTCTAATCTCAGCTTCCGGGCCATGATCCACCGCTAGACGCTTCACATCCCCCGCGCGAGTACAAAGTGCAAAGTTTGACCCCTGGGGATCGAACCCCGGGAGGTTTCGATGCAGCATCAGGCATTGCATTCTTTTCGTGTCTTTTCCTGGGTTTCATGGTTAATCCTCCATCCTGGAACAACCCACCCATGCCCCTCAAAGTACTGATTCTCGGCGCCAACGGTTTCATCGGAAGCTCGCTCACCCATGCGATCCTCAAGCAGAAGGACTGGGAGGTTTACGGGATGGACGTGGGCGACCACAAGTTGGGCAACTGCCTCGGCAACCCGCGCTTCAAGTTCGTCGAAGGCGATGTCACGATCTCGCGCGAGTGGATTGAATATCACGTCAAGAAGTGCGATGCCGTGCTGCCGCTCGTCGCGATCGCGAATCCCGCGCAGTACGTCAAGGATCCGCTCCGGGTGTTCGAACTCGATTTCGAAGCCAATTTGGAGACGATCCGCAAATGTGTGAAATACAAGAAGCGCATCATCTTTCCCTCGACCTCCGAGGTCTACGGCATGTGCCCCGACGCCGAGCTCAACGAGGAGACGAGCACGCTAGTCTACGGACCGATCGACAAGCAGCGCTGGATCTACGCCAGTTCCAAGCAACTCCTCGACCGGGTCATCTATGCCTACGGGGTGCGCGATGGCGTCGATTACACCCTTTTCCGGCCGTTCAACTGGATCGGCCCGAAACTCGATAACGTCTTTGAGCCCAAGGAAGGCAGCTCGCGGTTATTCACCCAGTTCATTTCGAATGTCATCTTCAAGAAACCGATCCAGCTCGTCGATGGCGGCCGGCAGGGCCGGTCGTTCACGTTCATCGACGACGGCGTGGACGCGCTGCTGCGCATCATCGAAAACCAGGACGGCTGTGCCTCGCGCCGCATCTTCAATATCGGGAATCCGAAGAACAACGTGAGTGTCGCCCAGCTCGCGAAACTCATCATCGCCGCTTTCGCGGAATATCCCGAGTACCGCGAACACGCCGAGCAGGCCAAGGTCGTGGTCGTGCCCTCAGGCACGTATTTCGGCAAGTATTATCAAGACATCCAAAACCGCGTTCCCTCGATCGCGAACGCGAAGAAACACCTCGGCTGGAAGCCCAAGGTCGACCTTCCGACGGCCATCCGCCTGACCCTCGACTACCACCTCGCGCACAAGGATTATCAGCTCGAGTGAGGCGTTCTCTCGCCATGTAGGAGCCTGCTTGCAGGCGATTGGACCCAAGAAGCCATGCCGATGACAAATGATCGCCTGTAAACAGGCTCCTACACCTTCAAAGCATGTCTTCCCTCCGCCTCGCCCTCAAGATTGACGTCGACACCGACCGCGGCACGCGGGTCGGCGTCCCCAATCTGGCGGCCGACTGCCGCGAATTCGGCGTTCCGGCTTGTTTTCTGTTTTCGCTCGGCCCCGACCAGACCGGCCGGGCCATCACCCGAATCTTCCGCCCGGGGTTTTTCAAGAAGGTCAGCAGGACGAGTGTCGTCCAGATGTACGGCGTCCGGACATTGCTCAACGGCACCCTCCTGCCGGCGCCGCACATCGGCCGGCGCAATACCGCCGCGATGCGCGCGGTGCGGGATGCCGGGCTCGAGGTCGGCATCCATTGCCACAACCATTATCGCTGGCAGGATTACGTCCACCGCTTGAGCCTTGACGAGGTGCGGGCCGAGTTTACCGCGGCCCGCGCGGAATTCCGGCGCATCTTCGCCGGCGAAGCGCACACCGCCGGGGCACCCGGCTGGCAAAGCAATGCCCGCAGTCGCGCGGTCTACGACGAGGCCGGCCTCCTCTATGCGAGCGACACCCGCAACGGGGCGCCTTTCTTTCCGCGCCTCGACGGCCGCGCGTTCAACACGCTCGAAATCCCCAGCACTCTCCCCACCTTTGACGAACTGCTGGGCCGGCC
>Ga0182011_10000713_pt1 | contig 29144 bp, 25 predicted proteins | sample 711E1DmetaG_FD_120481 | JGI IMG/M metagenome (GOLD analysis project Ga0182011, IMG submission 120481) | Permafrost microbial communities from Stordalen Mire, Sweden - 711E1D metaG | ecosystem: Environmental > Terrestrial > Soil > Wetlands > Permafrost | place: Sweden: Stordalen | collected...
TCCGCCGCGCGATTTGCAGCCATCGGAGCCCTGTTGTTTGTCCTTTCCGACGGCCTGCTCGCCTTAAATCGCTTCTATGCACCCCTTCGACTTGCTCCCCTGCTGATCCTCGTTCCGTATTACACCGGACAGTGGCTAATTGCATCCTCCACGGATCAGCCGTCGTTGCCTTTGTAGGGGTCGAGCACTGCTCGACCCCTTGTCCGCAAAATCAATTCGTCAACGCCCCTGTTCTTTCTTCTTCCCCTTACGTGTCCACCACGGCTCGACCCCATCTCCGCAATCCTTCCAGCCGCGTCATTCCGAACGGAGTCTGCGAAGCGCGGACTCTGCGCCCCGTACGCTTCGTCGGGGTGAGCAACTCTGCCCCATCGCGTGATTTTTGCGCGATGAGTCTCTCTGCCTTCGTTGTCAACCCATCGCACGCCTTCCGCCTTGAAGCGTTACTTACGCAGCCTTTTCCCCTCGTTTCTTGCTCCATCGCAGCTCCGCGACGACCAACCGAATCTCCTCGTAGCTGATCTCTTCCGGTAATGCATCTTTGATGGGTTTCAACCATTCCGTTCCGGCCCGCTTGCTCGCTTCCCGAATCTGCTCGCACTTTGCGGCATCAACCCACTGCGCTTTGAGCTCCGTTTCGCCCCTTTCGATCAAATCGGCAACCAGCGCAATCACGGAGCGCACTTTCCTCCCGCGAATCTGGGCAATCTCCTCAAAGCTATGTCCCTTCTCCAGCAGCTCCAGCGTTTCCAGCGATGGCGTCGACGGCCGCGCGTGCCATTCTTTGCTCGCTCGCTCCCCACGCCCAAATCGCCGGAACACTTCCAGAATCTCTTCCCCGTACATTTCGCACTTCTTCTCTCCCATGCCCGAAACCCGCCGCAATTCGGTCAGGGTCTTGGGCCGCGCCTCGCAAAGCGCATCGAGCGTTGCATCGTGCATCACCACAAAAGCTGCCGTCATCTTTTGGCGTGCCGCATTCCTGCGCCATTCACGCAGGAATTCCCGCAACTCTTCATTCACCTGCACGGTTGGATTCATCTCAAATCGTGCTTCTTCGAGGGCCCTGCCGGGATTTTGGCTGGCATGCGTGACCCGTCGCGATGTGCGTTCTCTCTCCGCCAGCCAGTTCGGCAACCCGGCGCACACATCGCAGATCCCGCAACTCTCCCACTTCGTCGCTTCCCCGAAATGTGCGCAGATGGCTTTTTGCCTGCATTTTCCCGCGGCCACGAATTCCTGCATCTGGTGATAGCGTGCCCAGGCGCGGTCTTTCTCCTCGGGTTCTTGAATCTGGTTGATGAAGAAAGCCCGCAGCGAATTATCTTTCTTTTCCCAGAAGAGGTAGCAATCCGCCGGCAACCCATCCCGCCCCGCACGGCCCGTCTCCTGATAGAGCTGCTCGATGCTCTCCGGCAATCCCAGCCGCATCACGGCCCGCACGTTCGGCTTGTTAATGCCCAGTCCAAACGCGATCGTGCCCACCAGTACACGCACCTCTTCACTCATCCACTTTTCCTGATTCTCCCGGCGTGCCGCGCCGTCCATCTGGCCGTGGTAGCCCACGGCAGCGATACCGCTTTCCTCGAGTAAATCGATGATTTCGCCCACGCGTGCCACCGTCGGCGTATACACGATCACGTTGCCATCCTTCACCCGTTTCACGGCTTCCAGCACGCAGTCGTCCTGCATGCCGCCTTTGCATTGCTGCACCACGTACCGCAAATTCTCCCGTCGAAAGCTGGAGACGGACTTCAGCGGGTCGCGCAACCCCAATTGCTCCACGATGTCGTGACGCACCTGCTGCGTGGCGCTGGCCGTGAACCCGGCGATGGGCCGGTCGGGGAAGAGCGTTCGCAGTTGGCTGAGTTGGCGGTACTCCGGCCGAAAGTCGTGTCCCCATTCGGAAATACAGTGCGCCTCGTCTATGGCGAAGAAGGAGACCGGTACCTTCTTCAGCCAGGCGGCCGTGCTCTCCATCACCGCTCGTTCCGGTGACACGTACATCAGCCGGTACTCGCCCGCCATGGCCTTGCGCTTGATTTCGCTGCGGTCAGCTTCCACGACCGCGCTGTTCAGGAACACCGCGGGAATGCCCATCTGCCGAAGCTGTGCGACCTGGTCCTGCATCAGCGCGATCAGCGGCGATATCACCACCGCCGTCCTTTTCTCTTCCAGCACCGCCGGCAATTGGTAGCACAGCGACTTGCCGCCGCCCGTCGGCATCACCACACACACATCCCGCCCTGCCGCCAGGCTGCGCACCACCTCTTCCTGCCTCGGCCGGAATCCGTCGTAGCCCCAATACTGTTTCAGCGCCTCGAAAAACCTGTCTCCGTCTCGCGACTGCTTCCCTTTAACGTCTACTCCGCTCATGGCCGTCTCCTAAGTGCCCGCTCCCGTTGTGGGGAAGCAATCTTAGGGCCTGTCCATATTCGCTTTATATTCGCCTACTGTCAAGCCCATTTTGGCTAATTCACTGTCTAGTTATCCACAATCACAACAATTCCTGTGCAAATGCCCGTTTCGGGAATCTCCCGCCATCCTTCTCGCCATTTCCGCCCATTTCCTTGCGATTCAATAGCTTCTCTGCGTTTGTGACCTACGCCACACCGCGCTCTTCCTCCCTGCCGTATACTCTTTGTGTGACCTCTCCGCGAGCATCTGTTCTTTTCCACGCTCGCTCCTGCTGACCTTCAGCACTCCGCGGAGACTGGTCACCTTCGCCCTCCTGCGCCCGGAGGCGCAGGGCCTCGCGTATGAACAGCCTCGCCCAACCCGAACTCGCCCCGCCGGATGTCTGGCGGCCGACCATCAATCCGTGGTGGATCGCCTTCACGGTGATGCTCGCCACGTTCATGGAGGTGCTGGACACCAGCATCGCCAACGTCGCTCTTCCGCACATCGCCGGCAGCCTTTCCGCCGGGATTGACGAAAGCACCTGGGTGCTCACCTCCTACCTGGTTTCCAACGCCATCGTTCTTCCGCTGACCGGATGGTTCTCACGCATCTTCGGCCGCAAAAGCTTCTACATGAGCTGCGTGGTCATTTTCATCGTCAGCTCGCTGCTCTGCGGCCTTGCTCCCAGCCTGCCCTTGCTGGTGTTCTTCCGCGTGTTGCAAGGAGCGGGCGGCGGCGGCTTGCAACCCGTTTCCCAAGCTATCCTCGTCGAAAGCTTTCCGCGCGAAAAACAAGGCATGGCCATGGCCATCTATGGCATGGGCGTCGTCGTTGCGCCGATCATCGGACCAACGCTGGGCGGCTGGCTCACCGACAACTATTCGTGGCGCTGGATCTTCTTTATCAATATTCCGGTCGGGCTTCTCTCCATCTTTCTGACCTCCGCGCTCATCTCCGATCCGTCGCATGTCTCCGGCAAAAACAATGGGCTGCGCATCAAGATTGATTACATCGGCCTGGGACTTCTCAGCGTCGGCCTGGGCTTCCTCCAGGTAGTGCTCGATAAGGGGCAGCGCGACGACTGGTTTGAATCCCACTTCATCGTCTGGTGCGCCGTGCTTTCCGCCATCGGCCTCGTCGGCACGGTTGTTTGGGAGCTTCGCCACAAGGATCCTGTCATCGAACTGCATCTCTTCCGCGACCGCAACTACGCCACAGCCACGTTCTTCATGTTCGCGCTCGGCATTGTCTTGTACGGCACCACCGTGCTGCTCCCCGTCATGCTGCAAACGCTCAGTGGGTACACCGCGCAACTCAGCGGGCTGGTGCTTTCTCCCGGCGCCATAATCACGCTGATCTGTCTGCCGCTCGTCGGGCGGCTGCTGGTCCGGCGCGATCCGCGTTGGTTGGTGGCTATCGGGCTGACGATTCTGTCCGTGGGCATGTTCCAGCTTGCAAAGCTCAATCTGTACACCAGCTTCTGGACGTTTGTGTTTGTGTGGATGATTTCGCGCGGCGGCATGGCTTTCATGTTCGTGCCCATCAACGTCATGGCATTTTCCTTTGTGCCCAAGGAACGCATGAACAGCGCCACGGGCTTGATCAATCTGGCGCGCAACCTTGGCGGCAGCGTGGGCATTTCCCTGGTCACCACGCTCCAGGCGCGCCTCACGCAGCGCCACCAGACCATCCTCGTCAGCCACATGACGCCGCTCGATCCCCGCTATCGCGCGGCGCTTCATGGACTCGCCGCCATGTTGCACCAGCGCGGCTCCAGCATGGCCACAGCCGCGCAGCAGGCCCAGGCGATGCTCTATGGCGAATTGCAGCGCCAGGCGTCCATGCTGGCCTTCATTGACGTCTACTGGATTTTCGGGATGGTGTGCCTGGGCATGATTCCCCTCATGTTCCTCATGAAGCGCTCCCGCCCACCCTCGAGCTCGGTCCTCTCCCACTGATCGCTCGCTTTACTCCCCCCGCCTTCCCGCCCGTAGGGGCACGATACACCTGTCCCGACTCCCGTCGGGATCGTGCCCCTGATCCATCGTGCCCATCCTCCCATTCGGCACCCTCTTTCTTGTGTAGGGGCCGCCTTCCGAGGCGGGCCGCTCTTCTCACTGCCGTCATCCCGATCCCGCGAAGCGCGGGTTTTGCGCCCCGTACGCTTCGTCGGGGCGAGGAATCTCTCCGCCCTCTTGGGCATCGAACCGCCGCTCCCAACGCTCGTATTTTCTCCCCGCCAATAGTATCTTTTGTGTGAGTTATCTTTCTCGCTACGCTGCATGAGGTATTCAGTGGCCAACTCTAACAAAAACCCCGGGAACGCCAATCTCCCGATTGGCGCTTTGAAGAACGCCAAGAACGCCATTCAGCAGAATGCCGTCCCCAGCTCAGTAAGTGAGATTGGCGTTGCCGCCTTTCCCGGGTCGGCGTGGCGCAGCCGCGGCTACCTGCCGCACTTTGAAAGCTCCGAGGCGACCCAGTATGTGACCTTTCATCTGGCGGACAGTCTCCCGCAAACCGTGCTGCAGCAATTGGAATCCGAACTGAAATTTCTCCCCACCGAGAAACAGGATGGCGAACGCCGCAAGCGGGTAGACGCGTGGATCGACGCGGGTCACGGCTCATGCGTTCTGCGCCAGCCAGGCATCGCGGACATGGTGCAGGGATCGTTGCTGGCTTTTGATTCACAGCGTTACCGGCTGCTGGCATGGGTGGTCATGCCAAACCGCGTGCATGTCCTTTTTCAGCCAATCAATGGATGGACGGTGGCGAAGATCGTGGCTTCGTGGAAAAAGTTCACGGCCCGCAAGATTTGCGATGACCGGCAGAAGGGCGGCGAGGAGCTGGGCGATCCCATCTGGCACCGCGAGTATTGGGACCGCTATATCCGCGACCAAACACACTTGGTGCAAGTCATGGAGTACATTCATCTCAATCCGGTGAAGGCGGGGTTGGTCGCCACGCCAGAGAATTGGCGTTGGAGCAGTGCTTATCCTGGGAACGCCAATCTCCCGATTGGCGTTGTGAAAGAACCCGAGAACCCCAAGAATGCCATTCAGGAGAATGGCGTTCCCGGCGGGAAACCATGAACGAAGCGGAAACCAGAGCCGAACATATTGACCCCGCGCTGGCAGCGGCGGGCTGGGGTGTGGCCGAAGGCAGCCGCATTCTCCGCGAATATCCCATCACGCTCGGCCGCATCGAAGGGCTTGGGCGGCGCGGCAAGCCCCTGACCGCCGATTACGTCCTCGTCTATCGCAACCGCAAACTCGCCGTCATCGAAGCCAAGGCCTGGGATGAATCGCTGACCGAAGGCGTCGCTCAGGCGAAGAATTACGCCGATAAACTCGCTATTCGTTACACCTATTCGACCAACGGTCGAGAGCTTTACGGCATTGACATGCAGGAGGGCAAGGAAGGCGTCGTGGAGCAGTATCCGACGCCCGAGGAACTCTGGGATCTCACCTTCGCCGAAGCCAACGCCTGGCGCGACCGCTTTTCAGCCGTCCCCTTTGAAGATAAGGGCGGCTACTTCCAAGGCCGCTACTATCAGGACCTCGCCATTGAACGCGTGATGGAAGCCATCGCCGCCGATAAATCACGCATCCTCCTAACCCTCGCCACCGGCACCGGCAAAACCTTCATCGCCTTTCAGATTGCCTGGAAACTCTTTCATAGCCGCTGGAACCTCAGCCGCGAACCCTCGCGCCGTCCCCGCATCCTCTTCCTTGCCGACCGCAATATCCTTGCGGACCAGGCGTTCATCGCCTTTTCCGCTTTTCCCGACGACGCGATGGCGCGCATAAAGCCCGAGGAGATTCACAAGAAGGGCAAGGTTCCGAAAAACGCCAGCCTGTTTTTCACGATTTTCCAGACATTTTTGAGCGGCCCGCCCAAGGATGGAAAACCCTCGCCGTATTTCGGCGATTATCCCCCGGGCTTCTTCGACTTCATCGTCATTGACGAATGCCATCGCGGCGGCGCCAACGATGAAAGCACTTGGCGCGGCATTCTGGACTACTTCGCGCCCGCCGTGCAGCTTGGCCTGACCGCCACGCCCAAGCGCAAGGACAACGTGGACACCTACGCTTATTTCGGCGACCCCGTGTACATCTACTCGTTGAAAGACGGAATTAACGACGGCTTCCTCACGCCCTTCAAGGTGAAGCAGATTTCCACGACGCTGGATGATTATGTGTACACGCCGGACGACAAGCTGATCGAAGGCGAGATCGAGACCGGGAAACTTTACATTGAGCCCGATTTCAATAAGATCATCGAAATCAAGGAACGCGAAGCCCACCGCGTGAAAATCTTCATGGAGCAGATCAACCAGAACGAAAAGACCCTGGTCTTCTGCGCCACGCAGGACCACGCTCTGGCCGTCCGCGACCTCATCAACCAGATGAAAACCAGCAAGGACCCCAATTACTGCCAGCGCGTCACCGCCAACGACGGCGCACTCGGCGACCAACACCTCCGCGACTTTCAGGACAACGAACGCAGCATCCCCACCATCCTCACCACCTCGCAAAAACTTTCCACCGGCGTGGATGCGCGCAATATCCGCAATATCGTCCTCATGCGCTCCATCAACTCCATGATCGAGTTCAAGCAGATTATTGGCCGCGGCACACGCCTCTATGACGGCAAGGACTACTTCACCATCTACGATTTCGTGAAGGCCCACCACCATTTCAACGATCCCGAATGGGACGGCGAGCCGTTGGAACCGGAACCCAAAGCCGAACCGAAAGCGCCAGGTCCGCCACGCGAGCCGAGAGCGACACCCGATCCTGCCGCGCGCCCGCAAAAAATCAAAGTGAAGCTCGCCGACGGCAAGGCCCGCGCCATCCAGCACATGATGGTCACCAGCTTTTGGCATCCCGATGGCACGCCCATGTCCGCGCAACAATTTATGGAAATGCTCTTCGGCAGGCTCCCGGAATTTTTCAAAAACGAAGCCGAACTGCGCTCGCTCTGGAGCGCGCCCGACACGCGGTCCAAATTGCTGCGAGGGCTGGCCGAGAAAGGTTTCGGCACCGACCGAATGGCCGAAATGCAGCGCATCATCAACGCCGAGAAAAGCGATCTGTTCGACGTGCTCGCCTATGTCGCCTACGCTTTGCCCACGCTGACCCGCGAGGAAAGAGCGACCCGCGCAAAAGTAAGAATCCGCGCCCAGTTCACCGACAAGCAGCAAACCTTCCTCGACTTCGTACTGGCCCACTACGTCAAGGAAGGCGTGCAGGAACTGGACCGTGAAAAGCTGACTCCTCTGCTCCTCCTGAAATATCACGACTCCCTCGCCTATGCTCTGACGGATCTGGGCAGGCCGGAAGAAATTGGCCACGTGTTCGCCGGCTTCCAAAAGTACCTCTACCAACCTCAAGTGAGTGGCCCAGGCCCAACCGTTTAGGTGAACTTGGGTGCCCCATCCTCGCCTTGTGAGGGTGGGTCTTGGGGTTCTCGTTCTTCCCCTCCTCGTACCAGTTTCGAACCTAGTACCCACTAAATAATAGTAGACAAACGGTAAATAATGTGCTATGCTCCGCCTGTTATGCTGAGGGTCCCGCAACATCATCCGGGACACAAACAACGTGGACGCTGCTCCTGTGCCATTTCGGAACGCCCCACACCCTCGTTTTTCGCCCCACCTTCGCTCTTGCGCCCCCTAAGTCCTTTGCTTCCCCCACATCCACGAAATTTTCCTGTAACCCTTTTGTTTCCCCTACTTACGCAAAAACAGGGGGGTACATGTTAACTAGGCAGTCAAGTGCAATTATCGGCGCGCCGACAATTTCCACTCCCTCCACCGGCAGAAATGCCGTTTTCTGCAGCGCCTCGGCTTGCTCCACTTGCGCCTTGCCTCTAACATCAGAACGAAGAGCAAGAAATTCTTCCGCTCTCCACAGGGATACGATGACAGCCACGAACAAGGAAAATTTGCGCGAGGAGTTCAACCGCTGGGCGGAGGCGGGGCGCGGCGAGGGGATGGAAGAAGACCACCTGCCGATCACGCTGCCGGTGCTCGAGAAGATGCGGCTGGAGCCGGCGGACAACGTGCTCGACGTGGGTTGCGGCGCGGGCTGGCTCTCGCGGCGGATCGCGCGGATGGTGCCGGAGGGGCGCGTCGTGGGAATCGATATTTCCGATGAGATGATCCGCGTGGCGCGGCGGGGCAGCGTGGAGCACGAGCACGTGCTGTACGTGAGCGGCGAAGTGGGCGAGATTCCCTGGGAGCCCAATTTTTTCACGCACGCGATTTCGGTGGAGTCCGCGTATTACTGGCCCGAGCCTGGCAAGGGCGTGAAGGAGATGTTCCGCGTGCTGCGGCCGGGGGGCATGGCGTGGATTCTGATCAACTACTACCGCGATAACCCGCATTGCCACCAGTGGGGCGCATTGCTGGCGGTGGCGACGAAGCTGCTTTCGGCGGAGGAGTGGAGCGGGCTGTTTGGCGAGGCGGGTTTTGCGGAGGTCGAGCATGAACTCGTTGCCGATCCTTCTCCGTCACCCGAAACGTATACCGGCCGCTGGTTTCGGGACGCCGCGCAACTGAAGGCCTTCAAGGCCGAAGGGGCGCTGCTGGTTTACGGAAGGAAAACGTAACCTCTTTTCGTTTTCCCCCGAAAAAATCGAATTCGTTATTGCTTCTTTGGCGCAAAACGCGTAGGCCATCACCCGCTAGTCGAAAACCCCCTGCTAAATTGGAAGGAAGCACGCTCCAGAGTAATCAGGTGAACTTGCGCCCGGACGGAGTTCCGCGCGGCGAAAAATGCATGGACGCCTCTGCCTCAAAATACGAAGTGCTGGTGGTTGACGATTCGCCGGTGTACCGGAAACTCGTCGAGCAGGTGCTGTGCACGGAGCCGTATGCGCTGCTGTTTGCGCGGAACGGCCACGAAGCGCTGCGCATGTTCGAGGAGCACGCGCCGTGCATCGTGATTACGGACTGGATGATGCCCGATATTTCAGGGCCGGAATTGTGCCAGCGCATACGGGCGGATAAGACGCAGCCATACACTTACCTGATCCTGATGACCGGCAACACGGAAAAGGGCAACGTAGTGAAAGGGCTGCAGGCGGGCGCGGACGATTACCTGACGAAGCCGTTCGATCCCGGGGAAATGCTGGCGCGGATCGGCGTGGGAAGACGCATCGTGGACCTGAACCGCGAGCTGGCGGCGAAGAACCGGAAACTGGAAGAAGCGGCGCGCACGGATCCCCTGACGGGTTTGCCGAACCGGCGGGCGATCGAGGACTGGGCGTCGAAGCAGTTGCGCGGGGCGGCGCGGCACGGCTACTCGCTGTGGGTGGTGCTGGGAGACATTGACTGCTTCAAGAGCATCAACGACACGTTCGGCCACGACGCCGGCGACGCGGTGCTGAAAACGTTTGCGGAAGGATTGAAGAAGAACACGCGGGCTTCGGACATTTGCGGGCGGCTGGGCGGCGACGAGTTTCTGCTGGTGGTCACGCACGTGGATACGGAACACGTGGAAGCGACGGTGAACCGCTTCCGGGAACAGTTTGCGGCGCTGTCGTTTCCGCTGGCGGGGCAGAGCGTGGGCGTGACGGCGAGTTTTGGCGTAGCGGGATTTCAGGGCAAGGATGTGCAGGATTTTTCGGCGCTGGTGCGCCAGGCGGACCAGATGCTGTACGAAGCAAAACGCGCCGGGCGGAATCAAGTGCGGGTGGCGATTCCGAGTGACGTAAAAGTTGGCTGAGAAGCTTTCCTCACCTCGCACCTCCAAGAAAAGCAAGACTTCCCCGCGGAGCGGGAGCGGGAGCGGGATAACGCAAAGAGCAAAGGCGGATGCGGCAGAGCGCGTGTGATGCGGGCGCTGGCTGGGCGCGCGCGAAGTGTGGTACGAGAGCGTTGTGGGGCCTCTCCTTCGATGAAAGACTCTTCTGGAAAATTCGCAGTGAATTCAAAGATGCAGGTGCGCTGACGTCATTTTTGAGCGAAAGCGTGGCCGTGATCACAGGCGCTGGGTCGGGAATGGGACGCTGCCGGGCGCAACAACTGGCGGCCATGGGAGCGTCGCTGGCGCTATCGGATGTGAACGAAAAGGGGCTGGCGGAGACGGTCGAGCTGCTGGGAACAACGCGCGGAAAGGTGACGCAGCACCGCGTGGACGTGGGAGACGCGGCGAGCGTGAAGGCTTTCGCGGAAGAAGTGGCGGCTCAACACGGGCGGGCGACTGTGGTGTTCAACAATGCAGGCGTGGCGCTGCTGGGAAATTTCGAGGAGCTTTCGCTGGAGGACTTCCGCTGGCTGATGGACGCGAATTTCTGGGGCGTGATTCACGGCGTGCACTTTTTTCTGCCGCTGCTGAAGAAGAAGAAGGGGGCACACATTGTGAATACGTCAAGCCTGCTGGGATTTGTGGGCGCGATTGGGCAGAGCGCGTACTGCGCAAGCAAGTTCGCGGTGCGGGGATTTACGGAATCGCTGCAGCACGAACTGGCCGGCACGAACATTTGCGTTACGACTGTGCATCCGGGCTTCATTCGCACAGCCATCGCCAGTCAGGCGCGGCTCGGGCAGAACGCGGGCGAAGGGCTGCGTCAACAGAGCCTGAACCGCTTTCATCGCATCACGCGCACTGATCCGGAGGTGGCGGCGGCCAAGATCCTGCGCGCCGTGGAGCGAAGCCGCCCGCGCGTGCTCATCGGTCCGGACGCCTATTTCGTGGAGATCTTGCAGCGGCTGCGTTCGACAGGGTACTGGCCGATCCTTGCCAGACAATTTGAAGACCCGTCCGCCAAGAAAACCTAGCCGATCAGGAAAAAGCAGATTCATCGCGTAAAATGCGCGTGATGGAGAAAAGTTCCCCGCCCCGTTCATAGAGCGAACGGGTCTCCGAATGACATTTGCTCGGAGTCTTCAGCGGGCGGCTAGCGATAGGAAGAGGAGCGGGCGGAGGCGGAGCGTTTCTTGGGAATGCCCTTGGGATGGCAGTCGAGGCATTTGACGAAATGAATGTTGTGAGGGCTCTTGGTAGAGGCGAAGGTGGTGTCCATTTTCTCGACATCGAGGCCGCAATTGGAGAGGCGCGGATGACAGGTGGAGCAGGACGCGCGAGTGTGCTGGCCATGTTTCTGGTGACACGCTAAACAACTGAGACCTTCATGGACGCCGACGGGCGTGCGGTCGTCGCCGGAATGGACTTCCATGCTGGCGAGGGGCCCGTGGCACTGGTAGCAAAGGGACTGGCGGGGATCGGGGCTGATCTTCACAGGCCTGCCGGAATCGAACATCACGGGCAGAGGCAAAAAAGCGACCGAGAAATTGGCGCGTTCGCGGCGATCGAAGAAGCCGAGGGAAGGACGATAGAGTTCTTCGCGGCCGGCTGACTTGGCGCTGGAATCGTTGTCGTTATCCTTGTGGAGCGGGTCGCCGCTGCGGTGGATGGCGTGGCAAGTGAGACAAGGGATGACGGGCTGCTGAACGACGGAAGCCGGCAAGAGCTTCCAAGGACCTTCGGTATTTAACGGCGCGACGAGATTGCGGATGCCACCTTCAAAGAACATGCCATGGCAGCGGAGACAATCGTCCATCAAAAGGCGGCTGCGGTTGTGCTTTTGATCGAGGAAAACGCTCTCGTAGGTGATGCCGTGCGGGCCGTTCTGCCATTGCGCCGCTTCCTGTTGATGGCATTTCTGACAGCGGCCGACCATGGCGTTGACGTCCAGAGTGCGGAGGCGGATGGGATCGCGGTAAGCGCCGCGAATGTGCTGGACAAGGCGGCGGGCGTTCCCCAGGTGGAAGCCAGGATCGAAGGTGAGAATTTCGCCGTGGCACGCGCCGCAAGCGACGGCGCGGTGAGTGGAGGTTTGCCAGGAAGAGTGTTCCGAGCGGATTTCGTGGCAGCGGGCACAGGATTCTCCGGCGGAATATTCGTAGTACAGGCTGGCGGCGGGAAGGCCGAGAACAATCAGAATGCCGATGGCGAGCGCCAGAAGAGCCAGGCGGGAGCGGAGAAAAGCCATGGCTAGACTTTTCCTTTCCAGAATTGCACAAGGCGGGCGGAGGCGCGATAGGCATTGGCAAGAATGGTGAGGGCGGGATTGAAGCCGCCATTGGTGACGTGGACGCTGCCGTCAATCACGTAGAGATTGTCGGCATCGTGGACGCGGCACCAGGAATCGACGACGGATGTTTTGGGGTCATTGCCCATGCGGCAGGTGCCGGCCTGATGCTGGCCGCCGCTGACGCCGTTGCCGGGGAGATTGCGCCAGGTCTGGATGGCGCCGGCTTCCTTGAGCCAAGCCTCCGCCTTTGCGGCCATGACGCCGGCAATCTCCAAAGTGTGCGGGTGCTGGTAACCGGAGAGCTGCGCCACTGGCATACCCCAAAAATCCTTGACCGTGGGATCGAGTTGCACGCGGGAATCGAACACCGGCATTTCCTGCGTGGGCCCCATAATCTTGATGGTGCGGCGGTAGGCTTTGCGCATGAAATCCTTGTGGGCTTTGCCCCAACGGACGCCATTCGGCGGCATATCCACGGCTTGGTAAGGAAGACGAATGAATTCGTTGGCGAGCATGGCACCGCCGCGCAGGCCGGGATTGCCGTGGTTGTAATCGCAGATGGCGATGCAGGCGCCGGGGCCGACGTCGTCATAGGTATCGAAATCGAATAGACCAGTGGCGCCCGAATAGGCGTGGCCCTGAAGGTTGCGGCCGACCCAGTCGAAGCGGTTGCCGAGGCCATTCGGAAAGAGTTTGCTCTTGGAATTAAGCAGAAGGCGCGCGGATTCGATAGCGGCGCCAGAGACGATGACAAGATCGGCGGGCTGCTCCTGAAGACGGTCGTGGGCGTCGAAATAGGAGACGCTGGTGATTTTGCCTTGATCGGTGGTGAGGATTTCCTTGACCATGCACCCGAGCCGCAAATCGCAAAGGCCGGTGGCGAGGGCACGCGGAATGACGGTGTTGTGCGTGCCGCACTTGGCGTCCACTTCACAGACGAAACCGACGCACCAGCGGCAACGCATGCAGGGAGGGCGGCCGTTGTAAGGAACGCTGTTGCGGAGCATGGGCAGGTCGAAGGGATGGAGGCCGAGGCGCTGCGCGGCGGGCCGGAGGATTTCGTACTCGCGGGTGGGAGGAAGAGGCGGCATGGGAAGAGGCTTGGCGCGCGGACCCTTGAAGGGATCGTTGCTGACATCGCCGGAAACGCCGATTTCGTATTCGGCTTTTTCGTAGAACGGTGCGAGATCTTCGTAGCTGATGGGCCAATCGTCGAGGGTGCTGCCTTCTGGCGTGCCGTAGGTGGAGCGCATACGGAAATCTTTCGGCTGGTAGCGCCAGGCCATGGCCCCGTAAGTGAGCGTGCCGCCGCCGACGCAAGCGGCGTTGTTGCTATAGCCGCCTTCACTGGGGAGAACGATGTGACGGTTGGCGTCGCGGTCCACAAAGACGCGGGGATTGCGCTCTTCGTCGGGGCCTGAATTGTTGCCCAGGACGGAAGTGCGCTGGTTGCGGAGATCATCCTTGCGGCAATCGTTGGCGGTGTACCAGCGGCCGCGCTCAAGAAGTGCGACACGAAGGCCCGCTTCGCAGAGTTCCTTGGCGACAACGCCGCCCCCGGCTCCAGCTCCGATCACGACGGCGTTCACGCGTGGCAAGGACATGGGACGGCGTCAGCCTTTCCCGGGAAATTCGTAGTGGTCGCGGCCGCGGATGGGAATCACGGGAATGCCGAGCATGCGCCAACTGACGGCATCGCGATTCCCGTCGTGGCGGGCGTCGCCGTAGAAGCCTTGCATGGTGTGGGTGATGACCATGTCGAAGAAGGGCTGGAGGGTATTGGGGAGGCGCTGCAAAAAGGCAGTCTGCTGGTCGAACGGCAGCTCGGCGAACGGTTGGCCATGTGCGGCGCGGCATACAGCATCGCATGCCGCGCTACCGCTGCGGTAGGTGGATTGCAGCTTGCGGAAGTGGCCTACGAGTTGGGAATCAATGTAGTAGATCGTGCCAGCCCAAGTGGCTCCGGGATCCTGATCGGCGGGAATGATCTGTTCGCAAAGGGCTTCGATGGTGCGCGCCTCTCCAGGGGTAAAGAACCGCCACGGACCGGCGTGGCGGCCGCAGGAGATCAGCGCGGAAGAAGCAGCGGCGGTGGCTGCGACTTGCAAGAAGCGGCGTCGCGTGAGGGCGCTGCGTTTGGCCATGACTGGAACCTCAGGTGAAGCGCGCCGAGGCGAAGTACGCCTCGCAGAACGGCGCCCGATGCTGCTGGAACGGATCCAGAAGCCGGCAAATGAGAGAAAAGAGAATGAAAAGAGAGGCCAACCGGCGCCGGAGATCCTGCGGGAATGGTAGTGAAGGGCGAGCGGGGAAGATGTGACAGGAATCACTCGAATGGGGCACCGCTAGCGGTAGGAGAGTCGGAGCCCACGCCTGCAATGTTTTGCGAGCCGCTAAGTTTTCACGATTTTCTACGGAACGCGGCCCTAAAGTTTGCGGAGGGCAGGCGGAAGAATCCCAGCCAGAGAGTAGGAACCCCCGCCGGCGAGGAAAAGGCCAAGGGCGAGCAGGAATTGCGTAAGAGCGTACTCCATACCATTGTTCGCGAGGTTGAAGCCGTGGGGAAGATGGACCAGGAAGATCGCACCGGCCATCACGATCATGATGCAGAGAGCGCCGACGCGGACAAAGGCGCCCGTGAGTAAAGCGAGTCCTCCCGCAAACTGCGCAAGACCTACCAGGAAGCTGACGATTACCGGGGAGTGCATGAAGCCCGCAAAGCCATGAATGCCGGGGCCCCCAAAGGCGCCAAAGAGAATGGCGCTGCCGTGGTAGAGAAAGACGAGTGCGCCGGCGATGCGGAAGATGAGCAGGGCGAGATCGAGTCTGCCGGAAGCGGCGGAAGACGACGTTAGCCAAGTCATAAAACCATCCTTATCAATCCGCGATCAATCGGCGGATTTGCGGGGAATGTAACAAACGAGCGAGGGAATAGCAATCCAGATTGCGAGGCGGCGCGAAAGGAGCCAGAAAGAGAGACTTTTTGACGGGGAAAGAAGCGGGGAGATATACTCCGCGGTAGGGGAAAGAGAACGGAGAGGCCCGTGGGTGTCCTAGACCAAAGGTTTGAGAAGAACGTCCTGATCACATCGGTGGACTACGTCTTTAATTGGGCAAGGAAAAGTTCGCTGTGGCCGCTGACGTTTGGGCTGGCGTGCTGCGCCATTGAGATGATTGCGGCCACGACGTCGCGGTTTGACATGGCGCGCTTCGGGGCGGAGGTGTTCCGGCCGTCGCCGCGGCAGGCGGACCTGATGATCGTGTCGGGAACGGTGACGCTGAAGATGGCGCAGGTAATCCAGCGGGTGTGGCAACAGATGCCGGATCCGAAGTGGTGCATCTCGATGGGCGCGTGCTCGAGCGTGGGCGGGCCGTTCAACGCGTATTCGGTGTTGCAGGGAGTGGACCGGATTGTGCCGGTGGATGTGTACGTGGTGGGATGCCCGCCACGGCCGGAAGCGCTGTTTTACGCGCTGTTGAAGCTGCAAGACAAAATCGATGATATGACTCTGGCGAAGCGGCCGACGGAAGTGCGGCTGCGCCCGGAGATGGTGGGGGATTTCAAGAAGAGCGTGATGGTGGCGCAGGTCGCGGAGCCAGGCGAGCAGTGAGCGGGAAGAGGTTATCAGCGATCAGTAATCAGCGATCAGGAAGCAAGAACTAAGGATTTGGTGGGTCGGTTGGGAGTGCGGCCAAAGAAGATACGAAGGACTGAAGAAGGACGGCTCGGAGATGGGATTCGTGAGGACGGCGAAGGTGGCGGAGTTACCGGCGGGGACGGTGCGGGAGTTCCATGTCGAAGGGAAAGCGATTGCGCTGGCGAATGTCGGCGGAACGATTTATGCGATCAATAATACATGCCTGCACCGTGGCGGGCCGCTGGGACAAGGAGTGCTGGAGGGCAAGGAGTTGACCTGCCCGTGGCACGGGTGGCAGTTTGATGTGACCAGCGGAAAAGCGGCGCAGAATCCGGCGATTGGAGTGGACTGCTACCGGACGGAAGTGCACGGGGAAGACATCTTTGTTGAGGTGTAGCAGGGACGAAGGTGTGCTGGGGAAGAAGGAGGGCCATCCGAGTGTCCCACCCGGCTCTTAAATCATAGAAAATAAAACAGTTAGCTTGGTTCTTAGGGCCGAAATTCCGGCCCATTGACGGTTTGGGTGTGGAAAATCCCTCTATCCCTCATATTTTGTTTGGTTTTCGCCTTGCACACGTGTATATTTCAGCCGAATCTGGTGCCGATGGTAACCGTTACTTCGCAGACTCGACATTACTGGATCTTCAGCGCAGACCCGCATCACTATCACTGGGACACGTTATTCGTTAAAGGGAAAGAGATGTGGCAAGGGGCGGAATCAAAGCCCGATGCGATACGTGCCCTGAAACAAGTGAGGAGGGGGGACCGCGTGCTGTGCTATCACTCCACGCCGGAGCGCTCCTTGTATTCGATCGCGGAGATCACGCGCGATCCCTATCCCGACCCGCACGATCCCAAGGGGAAAAACCTGGTGGCGGACTTGCGCGCATACGAGAAGTTGCCGCGGCCGGTGACGCTGGCGGAAATGCGAGCGAACCACGCGGTGAGGAAGATGAAGCTGCTGAAGAACGTGCGGCTGCTCATCTCGGCGATCAGTGACGAAGAATACCAGGAGTTGTTGCGGATGGCGGGAATCGTGGCCATGCCGGGAGTGCCGCTGCTGTAAAGCGTCGCAGCGGCGAAGCCCAACGAAAAGTGACCTGTTCCACAAAAACAGAAAAACATTCAGAGCCCGAGTGCGTCTCTACGCAAAGGATCAGGTGTACGGAATTTTAGAAGAAAGGCTATTCTTCGGGCTGCGCTAGAGAGATTTGGAAAGCAGCCAGATCATGAGCTCGGGCTCGGCGTAGGCTTTGTCCCAGGAGTTATGGTCGACACCGGGATATTCGGTGTAGCGAACATCGGCGCCGTCAGCCTTGAGGGCGGCAAACATCTTGCGGGAGTATTCGACGGGGACGTCATTGTCGCTGCCACCATGGAAAATCCAAACGGGAGTCTTGCCGATCTTGGCGGCCACTTCGGCGTAGCTTGCGGGAACGTCGGGGTAGGAATGCTTGGTGATTTCGGGAAGATCCTCAGGTAGGCCAGCGGGGAAGACGATGCCGCCACAAATGGGAACGATGGCAGCAAACTTATGGGGAAAGCGAGAAGCGATATCCCAAGTGCCAAAGCCGCCCATGGAGAGGCCGGTGAGATAGGTGCGCTGGGAATCGCCATGGAATTCCTTGGTGGCGGCGTCGAGAGCAGCTAGAGCCAATTCCTCCATGGGAGCGGCGGTCCACCAACCATGGGGGGCACACTGGGGGATGACTACGAGAGCGGGAAAGCGGGAGCGGTCGCGGCGGATGGCCGAGCCGATACCGACCTCGGTTTGGATGAGGCCGTCGGCACCGCGCTCGCCGTAGCCGTGGAGGAAGAGGATAATGGGCCATTTCTGGTTGGAGGACCAGTTGTCCGGCACAAAGACCTGATACTTATAGGTGACGCCGCGAATGGTGAGCGTACGGTCCAGGAAGCCGGTTTCGGGTTTGCGGGCCAGAGTGGGAGAGCCAAGGGCTAGAGCGATGGCCAGCAGCAGGAGAAAACGGAAGCGGGACATGAGCACAGGGACCTCCAAACTACAAAATGTATCACGAGTGAGTGGAGAGCGGCGAAAGACGGTTTGTTGGCGCGGCGTGATAGGTTAGACGATTGGGAGGACCATGCCGGAACTTCCTGAAGTCGAAACCGTCGCGCGGGGCTTGCAGCGGCAAATCGCGGGCCGGCGAATCTTGAGCATCACCTTGGGGAAAACCGATTTCATTGATAATCCGGAGGAGATCGAAAAGGAATTGCCGGGACGCGCGATTGGCAGCGTCGTGCGTTACGGCAAATTCCTGCTGCTCCGGCTGACGCAGAAGGAAGATGCACGGGAAACGGAGCGCGAGTCGGCGCTGCTGGTCCATCTGGGTATGACCGGTATGCTGAGGCCGCAGCCCGCGGGCGAGCCGCACGCGAAGCACACGCACGTGGTGGCGTTGCTGGACGATGGGCGCGAATTGCGGTACACCGACCCGCGGAGATTTGGAAGGATGGCGTATCTTGCGGGGGAATCGCTAAAGGAAGAGTTACAGCGATTCGGCGCTGATCCGCTGGAAGCGGGGCTGGAGGAGTTCACCGCGAGAATCCGTGGAAAGCAAGCGAGAATCAAGGCCCTGCTGCTGGATCAACGGGTTTTGCGCGGCGTGGGAAACATTTACGCCGATGAGAGCTTGTGGAAAGCGAGGATCCATCCGAAACGGCTGGGAGCGCGGTTGCGGAAGGAGCAGGTGAAAGAGCTGTATCGCGCACTGCAAGGCATCCTGGAGCGGGCGATTGCGATGCGGGGATCCTCGATCGCGGACTTTCTTGACGCGGAAGGCCAGCCGGGAGAATATCAGCGGCATCATCGGGCGTATGGAAGAGAGGGGAAACCTTGCTTTCGCTGCAAGACGCGGATCAAACGCGTGATCGTGGCGGGGCGCAGCAGCTATTTTTGTCCGCAGTGCCAGAAGGCGCCACGGGGAGGGAAAGGCCATGGGAGAGAAACACGAAAGCAGGGGCAAGGGCGTCTGAAGAAGAGATGAGAGCCGGGTGTTGGTAAGAGATTCGCGAATGAAAGGTTTAGGGGGGCAGGGATGAGGATGAACCGGAAGACGATGGTTGTGGTGGGACTGCTACTGGTGCTGGCCGGGATGCGGGTGTGGACGGCGCGGGCGGCGGGGGACGACGCGAGTCCTTTGGCGGCGACGGACCAGCAAATCCTGAGCGAAATCCGGGACCACAGCGAAGTGATGGACAACCTGGAGTACCTGTCTGACCGCATCGGAGCAAGATTGACGGGCACGCCGCAACTGAAGCAGGCGAACGATTGGACCGTGGAGATGTTCCAGAAGTACGGGCTGACGAACGTCCACCTGGAGGGGTACTCGATTGCTCACGCCTGGGTGCGCGGGACCGCGAGAGCGCGGATCGTGGCGCCGACGGAACATCCGCTGACGATTGCCTCCGCGGCGTGGGCGCCGAACACGAAAGGCACGGTGCACGGCCCGGTGGTGTATTTCGATGCGAAGAAGCCGGAGGATTTCGCGAAATTCAAGGGAAAGCTCAGGGGAGCGATTGTGATCATGCAGGAGCCGCGACCGCTTTCGCCGCCGAAGCCGATCGACCGGAACGCGGAAGTCTATCACCCGATGGAAGAACCGCCGGCACCGGTGGGCCAGCCAGCGGCGGCCGACCCGTATGAAAAATACCTTGCCAACATCCGCGCGCAGATGAAGTTCCTGGTGGAAGAAGGAGCCGTGGCGGTGCTGCGAGATTCCGGGAAGCCGCACGGACTGCTCACCATGACGAGCGGGACCACCGTGCCATTTGAAATGGGGCCGCTACCTTCGGCGTTTGTGACCGGGGAAGGATACCGGATGATTTTCCGGATGCTGAAGAAGGGTCCGGTGGAAGTAGAACTGGAAATCCAGAACACGGTGAGCAAGAGACCCGTGGAAGTTTACAACACGGTTGCGGACCTGAAAGGAACGGAGAAGCCGGACGAAGTGGTGATCCTCGGCGCGCACCTGGATTCCTGGGATCTGGCAACGGGGACGACGGACGACGGAACGGGAACGATGGTGGTGCTGGAAGCGGCGCGCGCGCTGGCGAAACTTAGTGTGAAACCGAAGCGCACAATCCGGTTTGTGTTGTTCACGGGCGAAGAGGAAGGCCTGATTGGGTCGAAGGAATACGTGAAGGCGCACAAGAACGAACTGGACAAAATATCCGCGGCGCTCATTCATGACAGCGGAACGGAGCGGGTGCTGGCGCTGGGACTGCATGATGACTATCAAGCGCGGGAAACCGTGGATCAGGTGATTGCGCCACTTCACGATTTGAAGCTGCTGGAAACAACCATGGCGCGGGAATACGGCATGGATAGCTTGTCGTTTGACGAGGCGGGAGTGCCGGGTTTCTGGTGCGTTCAGGACCTTGCGGAATATCCACAGACGCATCACAGCCAGTCGGACACGTTCGACAAAGCGTGGAAGGACGGCTTGATCCAGGGAGCGCAGGTGCTGGCCGCGTGGGCTTACAACACCGCGGAGTTGCCGGGAATGATGCCGCGGAGGCCCTTGCCACCGGCAGAAGCGGCGAAGACGGATACTCCTAAGGAAGAAACAGCGAAGGCCGATCCGACCGCGGAGATGGACAAAAAGATCGTGGAACAGGTGAAAGCGGACAAGGAGCAACTCAAGTCCGACTTGACGTTCCTTACGTCGCAGATCGGGCCGAGACTCACGGGATCGCCGCAAGTGGACCGGGCAAATCACTGGACGGAAGAACAGTTCCGAGCGCTGGGATTGGAAAATGCGCACCTGGAATCGTGGAGCATCGCGAATTCATGGACCCGGGGGCCTGCGAGTGGGCGTGTGACTTCGCCGGCACGGCACGAATTGACGCTAGCGACGGTGGGATGGTCGCCGAGCACGAATGGCACGGTGAAGGGAGAATTGGCCGCAATCGACGCGGAAAAACCGGAGGATCTGGAGAAGTACAAGGGGAAGCTGGGCGGAAAGATCGTGCTCTTTGGAAAACCGCGCGAAATGGAGCCGCCTATTGACCCAATTCTGACGCCGTGGGGAGAAGGGACTCTGCCGTTGATGCATCCGAAGGAGGACAAGCCCTTCGATTTCCGGGCGTATGCGGCAACGAGAAGGGCGGCCACAAAGATGCTCCAGGATGAGAAAGCTGCGGCGCTGCTGATTGGTTCGGACAAGATGTACGGCCTGCTGAACATGACCACGCTCAGCCGGGAATATCAGGCGGCAGTGCTGCCGGCGGCCTTTCTGGCGCGCGAGGACTACTTGCTGCTCTGGCAGTTGCAAGCGGCCGGCCCCGTGCAGATGGAGGTGAACATCCAAGGCGCGCTCGGCGGAAAACCCGTCGAGGTGTACAACACCGTGGCGGAGATTCGCGGAACGGAGAAGCCGGACGAGGTGGTGATCCTCGGCGCGCATCTGGACTCGTGGGATCTGGGAACCGGAGCGACGGACAATGGCACAGGATCAACGGCGGTGCTGGAAGCGGCGCGGGCCTTGCAGAAACTGGGCGTGAAGCCGAAGCGCACCATCCGGTTTGTGCTGTTCACCGGCGAGGAGCAGGGCTTGAACGGCTCGCGGGCGTATGTGGCAGCGCACAAGGATGAACTCCCAAAGATTTCCGCGGTGTTAGTACACGACACGGGCACCGGAAAGGTGCTCACGATCGGATTGATGGGGAATTACAACGTGCGGGAGACGATTGACCGGGTGATGTATCCCCTGGCGGAGACCGCGGGAATCATGGAACCCACGCTGCGCAGCGAGGGAGGATCGGACCACGTACCGTTTGATGAGGCGGGCGTGCCGGGCTTCTGGTGCGTGCAGGACCCGGCGGACTACGACAAGACGCACCACTCGCAGGCGGATACGCTGGACCGCGTTAAATGGGATGAATTGACGCAAGGCGCGGAGGTGCTGGCGGTGTTTGGTTACAACGTGGCGCAATTGCCGGAGTTGCTGCCGAGGAAGCCGGCGAAGAAGTAAGAGAGACGGGATTGCGCTAGGGACCTAGCCAACTGGGATGCAGCAGTGCTGCACCCCTACGAGAGAAACATGCGCATGGTGGTGCAAAGGGTGAGCCGGGCGAAGGCGACGGTGGAAGGCCGCGTCACCGGAGAAATTGGCGCGGGGCTGATGATCCTGCTGGGAGTGGGCAAGGAAGACACCTCGGCCGTCGCGGCGGCGATGGCGGAAAAGGCGAGCAACCTGCGGATCTTCGAGGACGAGCAGGGGAAGATGAACCGTTCGCTGCTGGACGTAAAAGGCGAGGCGCTGGTGGTGTCGCAATTCACGCTTTACGGCGACGCGCGGGGACAGCGGCGGCCAAGTTTTATCTCAGCGGCACCGCCAGAGCTGGCGAAGAAATTGTATGAAGAGTTTTGTGAAGCGTTGCGCGGCCTCGGAGTGAACGTGGGGACGGGTGTCTTTCAGGCGATGATGTCGGTGGAGCTGGTGAATGAAGGACCGGTCACAATCCTCATCGATTCGGACAAAACATTCTAGCCGGAGCGGGAAATTGGCTCGGGCAAGGGCGAAGTGGACAGCCGCAAAGCCGCGTGAAGAACGATGTCGCGAAAAAAGAATACCGTGAAGATCCGGCGGGCGCGCCAGACCGATGCGGCGCGCGTCGCGGAGTTGTCCGGCCAGCTCGGGTATCCCACGACGGCGCGCGCGATGACCGGGCGGCTGAAGTTGGCGCTGCGGGAGAAGAACGGGGCGTGCTTCGTGGCGGAGACGAGTGCGAATGGCGTGGTGGGTTGGGCGCACGTGAGCGTGACGCCGTTGCTGGAAGTGGAGCGGCGCGCCGAGTTGAATGGCCTGGTGGTGGACGAAAGGGTCCGCAGCCATGGGGCGGGTTGGCGCCTTCTGCAGGCGGCGGAAGAGTGGGCGGGGCAGAAGCGCTGCAAAGGAATGTCCGTGAGGTCGAACGTGCTCCGGGAACGCGCCCACGGATTTTACGAACGGCACGGCTACGAGCATTGCAAGACGCAAAAAGCGTTCCGGAAACAATTTTAGGCCGAGCGCCGAGGCTCCCGGCCGCAATTCTTACCTGTGCAGCCCGCCAGAAAGAGCACCGTAGAATAACCGGCGCCATGCCGGGCGCATCCGCCGAAGTTCCTCGCGAATACCGTTGGCCGAGCTTTCTCACCTGCCACAGTTTATCCGTTGTTCGAGTTGAGCAATACACTGTGATCCTGAGGCGATCCGATGAGGATCGTCGAAGGACCTCAACCTTGGAATCATGCAGGGTGTCGTGGTGGAGATCCTTCGGGGCGCCCCGACCAGGTCGGGGTAAACGCCCGGCGCGCCCCTCAGGATGACAGCGTGTTGCTGTGTCTGGGTAACGTGCACAATTGTATCTCGTGAGAAATCCGGGTTGGCTCTTGGACCATCTAAAGGAAAGTGAAGCGGCTGGAAACATATATCGTGATACGATAGAATGAAATTATGGCTGCAAAGATTACAGACGGGGAATACCGGGCGCTGGCGGAGCTGCGCTACCGGATACGGCGTTTCTTGCAGGAAGGCGACGCGACGGCGCTGCAGGCGGGCCTCGAGCCGCAGCAGTACCTTTTGCTGCTGGCGATCCGGGGAATGCCCGATGGGCAGGAAGCCACGATCCGGCCGCTGGCGGAGCGGCTTTCCCTTCGCCATCACAGCACGGTGGAACTGATTGACCGCATGGAAGCGCGGGGGTACGTGCGGCGGACACGAGACCGGGAAGACCGGCGGCAAGTGCTGGTGTCGCTGCAACCGCGCGGAGAGAAATTGCTGGAGCAAGTGGTGGAGCAGCGCATCATCGAGCTGCGATCGAATGGCCGGGCTTTGGTGGAGGCCATTGATGCGCTGCTGGAGCGCAAGCAGGCGGGGCGGAAGCGGCGAAGGGCGAAGAAATCATCCAGGCACAATTGAGGGTCAAGACCTCAGTGGCAGTTTGGAGCACGTCTGGATGTTTGAGCGACAGCGTCTAGCGCAGGGATTAGAAGCCGCCGCCACCACCACCACCGAAGCCGCCACCCGAGAAGCCGCCACCGCCTCCGAAGCCGGAGCCTCCCGAACTGCGCGGTGCGGAGGCCATGGCGGTACCGGCGAGCGAAGACATCGAACTCAAGCTACTGACGAACATATAGGGGTAGAAGGCCGGGCCGAAGCTGCCCTGGTACCACTGCGGCGGCTGGGTGTAGATGTTTTTGAAAGCGTTGCTCCAGTTTTTCTCGACGCCGAGCGCCATGGCAAAGGGCAAAAACTTCTCAAACATTTCCGGCGTTTTGATGGTGCGATTGAAACGGTCGGCCTCAACGTGGTTCAGGAAATCCTCGAAACCCAGAACGCTTTCGAGAGCGCGGGCGCCCGTTTGCGTGTGCGCGGGCATGAACCAGCCAAAGCCGCAGATGATGGCGCCGGTGAGAATGCCGGCGACGATGAATGAGAGCGGGGCCATGCCCATGTTGCGGGCGAGGGCGCTGCCGCCCCAGACGAGAAGCATGCCAGTAACGACGCCGAAGCCAAGATAGCCGGAGCGGACGCTGTCTGGGCGGCGGTTGTAGTAACCGTGGCCGACGAGGGAGGCGAAGATGTCGTTCCGAATGCCGGGAAGACTGGTGTAGAAGCGATTGTGCAGCTCGGAAAGGGAGACGGAGTCGCCGGCATTGCCGCCAGAGAAAAGTCCGCTGAGAAGTGCCTGCTCGTGAGGTTGCAGCGTGTTCCACTCGGCTTGGGGTTTTTTCAGGTGGAAGACGTATTCCTTGCTGTGAGTCAAGCCGAGCAAGTGGTCCTTCTGCTGCTCTTCGATGACCAGATAGCCGCGCACGGCTAGATCGACGATGGAGGCGGTGATGTCTCGCATGTCCACGGAATTAGCGACCAGCGTGCCGACTTCGCCCGGAGTGAGCTTGTCGGGAGGTTCATATTGCGCGGCGATAGGCCGGAGGCGCGGATCGCGTCCCTTGGTCCACCACAACCAGAACATCAGGACAAAAGCGGCGATGGGCAGAAAGAGCGCCCAATTGCTGCGGAGGTAAAGAAAAAGCTTGTCGGCGGCGGTAGGCTCGTGGACGGCGCCCTTGTCGAAAGCAACGGCGACGGTGAGGCCCTCGTGAATGCCCAGAGGAGCGGTGGTGGTGACGTCCACGCCGGTGCCAGCGACTTCCGCGGCAGCCTCGCGCCCCTTGGAGCGGAAGGAGCCGGTGAAGACGTTGGCGCGAATACCGGAGGCGCCGGGAGGAAGGATGATGTGCGCGCTGGCCGCGTCAATGGGGATGTCCCATTCATCGCCGGTCACATTCCAGTAGAACTCGTCGTAGTCCTCGAAGAAGCGCAAAGCGTCGCTGACGACATAATCGATGACAACAGTTTGGGTGGAATTGTCGGCGTCGGGAACGTAAATCTTGAGCTTGCGATTGTGGCCAACGCGGCTGGACTCGAATTTCAGCTTGTTGCCGTTGGCGTCAGTGATACTCCGGACGTCCAGAAACAAGCTGTAGTTCAAGCCGCTCGGGCCGATGTATTCCACGGGGATGGTGCGGTAGACGCCGTGCCAGGGACCGCCCTTGAATTGAAAGGTGATGTTTTCGGTGACGTCGACCTTGGCGTCTGGCGTGACCGTAATTTCCGCATCGAACTTCTGGATGCGAAGCTGCTTGCCCTGCGCGAACAACCAAGCGGGGGAAAAGAGAAAGAGGAACAAAGCAAGCGCGCAGGGACCGGGGCGGAACATGGCACGCGTCATCATATGAACTTTCGTGGGGCTCAGGCCGTGGGCGCGGCCGGATTGCCGAAGCTGACCTTGGGCGCTTCACGCTCCGCGGCGGAAGAAATTTCAAAGAACTCGCGCTGCTTGAAACCCAGCATTCCCGCGATGATGTTGGTTGGGAACTGCAGGATCTTGGTGTTGAGATCGCGAACGACGGCGTTGTAATAACGGCGCGCGTTCTGGACGGTATCCTCAATCTGCGAGAGCGAATTCTGGAGCGAGGTGAAGCTCTCAATGGCGCGGAGCTGCGGGTAGGCCTCGGAGAGAGCGAAGAGGCTTTTAAGCGCGCCAGTGAGCATGTTTTCCGCCACGGCCTTGTCGGCGGGGCCGGTGGCGGTCATAGCGCGGTTGCGCGCGTTGATGACGGCTTCGAAAGTGCCCTTTTCGTGGGCGGCATAACCCTTCACGGTTTCGACGAGATTGGGGATGAGATCGTAGCGGCGCTTGAGCTGCACATCGATGTCCGCCCAGGCGTTGTCGCAAGTGACCTTCAGCCGGACCAGGCTGTTGTACATCGAGACGGCGAAGATCACCAGGAGAACGAGGATTCCCAGAACGATGAGACCAGACATGGGTCAACCTCTTTTCGCAAGAGATGGAAAAACGGGAACAAGCTCACTATAAGGGCGGGGGGGGGATGGAGTAAAGGAAAGTGATGTGGGGAAGTGCCAAAAGTGCAGCAGAATTAACGCCATGTTCATGAAGCAAAGGGTTTTGCGCGCGGATGGCAGCGGCTGCAAGGTACCGCTGGCATATCGTTAATCATTAATATATGCTCAGGCCAGAACGTCCCCTCAGGTTAAACCATGCTCTTCAAGACAGTCAGCGCGTCGGTGTATGGGATTGACGCCTACATCGTGGAAGTCGAGGTGGACGTGGGATCGGCGCGCATGCAGGACTTCAACGTGGTGGGCCTGCCGGATAACGCGGTGAAGGAGAGCCGCGAGAGGATCAAGTCCGCGCTGCGGAATTGCGGGTACGAGTTTCCCTACGGCCAGGGAGTGACCATCAACCTGGCCCCGGCGGACCTGCGGAAGGAAGGATCGGCGTTTGATTTGCCGATGGCGCTGGGGCTGGCGGGCTGCCAAGGGCAATTTTTCGGGAAGACTCTGGACAAGATGATGTTCCTGGGCGAGCTGTCGCTGGATGGCAGCGTGCGATCGGTGCGGGGCGCGCTCTCCGCGGCGATTACGGCGCGGGACAACGGGCTGACGGCGGTGGCCGTGCCGGAAACGAACGCGCGGGAAGCGGCCGTGGTGGACGGTATCGACGTGTATGCGCTGAAGTCGCTGCCGCAAGCAGTGGACCTGGTGAATTCGCCGGAGTCGTTCAAGGCCGTGAAGGTGGATGCGCGGCTGATGCTAAGCGAGGCGGCGCAGTATTCCGTGGACTTGCGGGATGTGCACGGGCAGCAGGCGGCCAAGCGGGCGCTGGAAGTGGCGTGCGCGGGCGGCCACAACATTTTATTTATCGGGCCGCCGGGTGCTGGGAAGACGATGCTGGCCAAACGCATCCCGACGATCCTGCCGCCGATGTCGCTGGAAGAAGCGATCGAGACGACGCGGATTCACAGCGTGGCGGGAACGCTGGAAAACAGCCAGGGGCTGATCGGGACGCGGCCATTCCGTTCGCCGCATCACACGATCAGCGATGCGGGATTGATCGGTGGCGGCGCGATACCGCGGCCGGAGGAAGTGTCGCTCGGGCACAACGGGGTGCTGTTCCTGGACGAGCTGCCGGAGTTCCAAAGAAATGTGCTGGAAGTGATGCGGCAACCGCTGGAAGACGGCTCGGTAACGATCGCGCGCGCGGCGATATCGGTGACGTTTCCCTCGCGCTTCATGCTGGCGGCGGCGATGAACCCGTGCCCTTGCGGGTATTTTGGGGATCCCACGCGCGAATGCCACTGTACGCCGCCGATGATCCAGCGATACGTCTCGAAGATTTCCGGGCCGCTGCTGGACCGCATTGATATCCACATCGAAGTGCCGGCGGTGAAGTACAAGGAATTGCGGGCGCCGGCGTCTTCGGAGGATTCCGCCACAGTGCGTGCGCGCGTGATTGCCGCTGGTGTCCGGCAACTGGAAAGATTCAAGGGAGAGAAAAAGACCTATTGCAACGCGCAGATGGCGCCGAAGATGATCCGCAAACACTGCGCGATATCGCCCGAAGGGGAAAAGCTGCTGGAGCATGCGGTGACCAAGCTGGGGCTTTCCGCGCGCGCGCACGACCGCATCTTAAAAGTGTCGCGGACGATTGCGGATCTGGATGGGGCGGCAAACATCGAAGCGAAGCACCTCAGCGAGGCCATCCAATATCGCACGCTGGATCGCAGCTATTGGTCGTAATATCGCGCGGCGACCAGAAGGGAATAGCGGATAAGGATGAAGAATGAGAACGAAGAGCCCCCCCTCTGCCTAAGGCGCAAAGGGTAGGCCACCCGAAGTTGTCTCAGCGCATTAAGGGCGCGCCACCTGCCAGTTAATTCGTCGAAGAAGGTCGAGAAGTCTTCTCCTCTTCAATTGGACCGGGGCAACCTATAACGGTAATGAAATCGGGCGGCTGAAAATTGAAGAACGTTGAGTTGCACAAACCGGATGCCATCCTAAAGTTGTAGACAAGCACTGCGGCTTTGCGCGAGTTTGGTTCGAACTGCCATTTCTTCGCATTTTCTAGCGCGCCTTGTATCAGATGTTCGTGTCCCGAAACTGCGGTGGCCAGTGTCACTCTCCCATGATCGTCGAGCTTGAGTCTCACTACAACAACTCCCTCTGTCCGGGTCTGGCGCGCGAAAGCTGGATATAGCATCTCTTCGTAGGTTGTATAGCGAATGTCTTTGTCCATAATCGGCGCATCTTCCTGAGAGGGTCTGCAGTTCAGAGAAACAAATGCCATTATGCCAACAGCAAGCGCCACTCTAAACAACATGACTTTCATAAAGGTCTCCTTATTCTCACCGGGCGGATGGGGCAGAGAATTCTTCCGATCCTTGGATCATGGGTCACGGGGTGAGCATATCATTCACGCACAACCCTTTGTGGGGGGTAGATAAAGGACTGGGTGCCGCGCCCTTTGCCTTTCAAGGGTGTAGTTTTTAACGTTTCCGCGAGTGTGGGGACGCCCGTTCGACTTAGGGGTTAAGCCTGGGACGTCAGCCGTACCAACGACAAGGGCGGAAGTGACTGTAAGATTTTCTGTTGAAAGTGAGGGTAGAAAGAGGAAGGGTGTCTCCAGGTTCCAGGGCCTTTAGCGGAGGTCAAGGAGAGGAGACACCCAATGACTGTATCTCTAGACAGGAGA